>Ga0209780_1000436_pt1 | contig 21905 bp, 27 predicted proteins | sample WorMetexBAHAMAS2_FD_187384 | JGI IMG/M metagenome (GOLD analysis project Ga0209780, IMG submission 187384) | Marine gutless worms symbiont microbial communities from Max Planck institute for Marine Microbiology, Germany - Inanidrilus exumae... | ecosystem: Host-associated > Annelida > Digestive...
AAAAAACCTAAGCCAACAGAGTGGTTAAATGCTGGGCTACCTTATTTCGCTACGCCCAATCAGCTCAGCCCATATCCTATATAAACGGTTGTTTATAAAACATTTATTCCTTAACTTAATGGCATTGGGTTGCAAACCCCGTCCAGCACAAATGCTTAACTTCCGCACTCTAAACGGAGATAAAACATGCAAGCTCAAGTCAACACACAAGCCAAAATGGCTACTATGATACTGAAGCTACAACAACTTTCGTTTGAACGAATCAATGAAGTAGAAGACTTCATCGACAATATTCTACAGAAGAGTCAAGATCAGAGTCAAGATCGCCAATTCACTCAAGCGGCTATGCTCACAGCCGAATCTAGCTTTCAACAAATATGGGATAATCCAGAAGATGCCGATTACGACAATTTATAATATAATTTTGGGGATATCATTTTGGTGCCGTTTCCCTTCACCAATCAAACCAGCCAGAAAAAACGACCGGCTGTAATAATCAGTTCAATGAACTATCAACAAAGCAAACCTGATTTGATTGTGATGGCTGTTACCAGCCAAATTCAACCGGCACTCAGCGTTGGGGAATTTCAGGTCCAGGATTGGCAAGCGGCTGGCCTCCTCAAACCTTCCATGATCAAACCGGTTATCACAACCTTGGAAAAACGGTTGGTTATAAAAAAACTTGGACAACTTCAGTCCACAGACTTACAACAACTTCGGCAATCCATAGAACAAATTATTGGATAAAACTCATGCTTGTTGGGATTGGTTCAACACTAAGAGCAAACCCCTACTTCGAGCCCAAACCTAAAGTAGGGGATTTGGACTCCGGTTTAGCCATATCTTTAATGCCATATCGTGCCGACAAACCCCTTGGTTTTGAATCACTATGACAAAAATAGCGAATGAACAACACGCTTTGCAATGCACAAAAATCTCTCAACTTATCAGCCGCATTGCAACCCACCTCGCCTTTTCATCAGGCGAAAGCTTAATAGAATTATCCCACTATGGCTTAACCCCTGTTGAGAGTTTATCAGCCACCGAAGAAAGTGAGCGAGATATAGAAACCTCTATTCCCATCTTAAATGGAAAAACCGTGCAATGGCAGATAGCCAATAGCGAACCTATTACGGCGATTTATTTAAAATTGGGCACCTGCGGCAGGATTAACCACTGTCATTTAGCACTCTCTATCTTTGAAAAACAACCACATCAAAATAGACTTGTCACAGTGGCTGGCGCAAACGTAAAAGATAATCAATGGACAGAATTTATTTTAGACACGCCTTTATTGCCCAACCAGTATATTTGTCAATTGCAATCACCCGATGCCGATAATAATAACAATACCCTATTTCTCTGGTTGACTCTCGAAGAGGCTTTTTCAATAGATACTAGCATACAGGAGTTGTCAGATTACGGACTAACTCCTATCCTCAGCCTTTTGCCCACACAAAAAACGCATCGAAATATAGAAAGCACTCTTCCTATCAAGCGTGGAAAAATACTGCAATGGCAATTAGCCAAAAACAGCGAACCGATTCCGACGATTTATTTGAAATTGGGAACTGGTGGCAGGATTAATCAGTGTCACATAATACTCTCTATATTAAAAAAACAACAAGATGGAGATAGACTGGAATTAGTCACGCTTGCTAAACGACAAGGGACAAGCGTACAAGATAAACAATGGACTGAATTTATTTTAGAACCGCCTTTATTGCCTGGACAATATACTTGTCAATTGCAATCACCCGATGCCGATAATAACAATACAATCTATCTGTGCTTGACAACCGAAAATGAGCAAAAACAAGGATTAGCCAATTATTGTTATGCCCCATCCCCATCGCAAGCGCAACTCACTCAAACTCCCCTCATCAGTCTGATTATGGTAGTGGATAAAGAGACACCCTATTTGCGTCATAGTTTAAACAGCGTCGTGACGCAAAATTATCCACATTGGGAAATATGTATCGTCGCCGCAGACAATACAATGCTTAAAGAATACCGCCGCAGATTTCCAAATCAAATCAAGCTGGCTGACAATCAAACATCAAACCCCTATAACACCGCCCTAGAAATGGTGACAGGAGAATATGTCGCGCTGATCGAGCCTGTTGACTTATTAACTGAAGATGCCTTATTAGAAGTTGTCAAATGGACTAATCAATCCAGCGCCGATATGCTCTATTCTGATGAAGATAAAGTCAATGAAGGCGGACTATTTGACGAGCCCTATTTCAAACCCGATTGGGCAGCGGAAATGCTCAAGGGACAAATGTACACTGGACAACTGAGCGTTTATCGTACCGATTTACTCAAAAAAATCGGCGGATTTCCCGGAGACTTACAAGCAATATGGGACATGGTACTGCGATTCACGGCGCAAACTCAGCGTATTCAACATATACCCAAAATTCTTTACCATAAACGTCAGCAGCCAGCGGTTTCCAGCACCTTGAGACTCAAAATGGTTCAAGCCGCCTTAGATAGAGAAGGACAAGGAGGGCGCGTCACGCTTAATACCAGCGCCCCAAATACTTGCCTGCTACATTACCCAGTCCAAGGAGAGCCGCTGGTTAGCATTATCATACCGACTAAAGATATGGCGGATACACTGGCACAAAATATTGAAGCCATCCGCACTATCACCAGCTATCCCCATTGGGAAATCATTATTATCGACAATGGCAGCACAGAAGCCGCCACTTTCGCCTTATTTGAACAATATCAAGCCGAATTGGGCACAAACTTCAGCGTCTATCGACACGACATCCCCTTTAACTTTTCCAAATTAGTCAACCAAGGGGTTAAGGCAGCACAAGGAGAGATAATCCTATTGCTCAATAATGATACACAAATTTTAGGCCCACCAGACTGGTTACAAGAAATGATTGGCTTTGCCCAACACCCTGAAATCGCCGGTGTCGGCTGCAAATTATTATATCCACAAGACAACACCATACAACATGCCGGCATCATTTGTGGCGTAGCAGGCATAGCCAATCACAGTCATAAACACTTTCCCGCAGAAAGTCGCGGCTACTTTGATCGCTTAGCGATGGTTGCCAACTACTCAGCGATCACAGGGGCTTGTCTGATGATTAAGCGGAAATTATGGGATAAAGGCTTTGATGAAAAATTACCCATCGCCTTCAATGACGTTGACTTTTGTCTCAAATTACACAGTAAAGGATTACGCCATGTCGTACTGCCACAAGTCACTTTTTATCACCACGAATCCAAAACGCGAGGGCTAGAAGATACCGCGGCAAAGCAGGCACGTCTGAGCGAGTCCGCTGACTACATGAAACGGCGTTGGGGAACACTATTGCAGAACGATCCTTTTTATAATCCTCATTTAAGCAGAGAAAGTGAAGATTTTAGCCTTAGTCGAGAATCTATTTACTATTGTTGTGAGGTGAAAAAAGATGCCTAGAAATAAATTTCTAGGCTAAAAGCTAAAGTCGGCTAAAGCCGACTAAAAATATAGTCGGATTTATTTAGTCGCTAGAAATCCGATTTTTTGAAAAAATCGGATTTCTTTATTTCTTTAGCGACAACTGTTTCGGGAAATCGTGCCTCATTCCCGAAACAACGAAATCGGATTTATTTAGTCGCTAGAAATCCGATTTTTTGAAAAAATCGGATTTCTTTATTTCTTTAGTCTCTTAATTATTTAAATTTTTAACAACCCAAGGTTGCAAAGCCCCCTCGATCAATCTATGTGTCAAGGCTGTGGGATGTCCATCACCTTCAATCATAATTTTTGAGTGCGAATGCACCTGAATGGCACCCGAAATCATTGGTAATAAAGACAAAAAAGGTAAATTATCCGCATTTGCCCAGCGATAAACCTTTTCATCCAAAGAAGAAGTATGCTGACGGTGAACTTTGTCGAAATTAGGACCAACCAAAGCCATGTTAGCAATCATAACCTGAATCCCGCGCTTGCGAAAAGACGACACCACATAATCCAAATAAAGCTGCGTCATGCCCCATTGCTTATCAAACACCGCAGGAGCAATAAGGTGTGTATTATTCGCCAGCTTCTCAAACGCCTCAATAGCCTCTTGTTCATCCTTGGTATAAGTCACTTCGCTATTATGTTCGACCATTTCATCAAGTGGCGACTGAACCAAGTACCACCATCCCCTCCGCAATAAAGTATAGAGGCGCAAATTTGGCAAAAAACTATCACCTGTCGAACCCATCAACAACCTCTCCTTATCATCAATAAAAGGATAGCTCAAATAATGCAGCTCAAGAGTGCGATCATCCCGCAGATCATTTTCAAAAATCACTATGAGCACAGCATCAGGAGACACAGACAAATAGCGTTTTAAATTCGTCGCATAATAGAGAGGGCTTGCCCCCTGCACCCCCATATTAACCACTTCCCAAGCAATGTTTTCGCCAAGCAAATAAGAAAAGGTTTCGGTAAACTGGTTTCCATGCCCCTCTACCATAGAATCCCCTATGACAATCAATCGCTTAACGCCTGGAGACTTAGGCAATATTTCCGGTCCACGAAAACCCATGGAATTGATTTCATAATCAACTTGATAGTATGAGCGTGCTTGTATATATCTTGAACCAGGGATATGAAAATGAATATAGGGAAGCCCAGGGATCAGATAAGGATTTGCCTTATAAGGATCAATAGTGCTGGCGGGCGGAGGGGCGGCGGGTATCCGTTGTAGCGTCACGAAAAAACGCGCCAATAATTCGCCTAATGCTAATACTAGCGCAAGGCTTATAGTAAGCATTAAAAAATAAAATAATGGTTTTTTGCTATCCATATATTATCTATCTCTCCAATTGCGATGAACGTTGAAAAAAATTTAAATAAAAATATATATTTATGTAAAGCGTTGTTTTTTATCGTTCCCACGCACTGCGTGGGAATGCCTGCCCAGACGCTCCGCCCTGTAGCAACTCGAATGATGATATTCCTCGTTCCCATGCTATGTTGTTTCAGGTGCTTAGGTTGTCCCTTTCGACGAGTGCAGCTTAGAGTAATCGCGGGTAAGGAGAACACATTCCTATCCGCCCTGCACAAACGTGTCCTTATATATCTAACTTGAGCGATTTAAGGGCTAATTGAAAATAAACATTTCTTGCTCCGTGAATGAATTAGCTTTTTAAGCTTATGCTTGTTCATGAGCGAGTGGCTGCTTATTTGCCGAGTGCGTATTTTTAAGACAAGACAGCTCGGTTTTTGCTATACTTAGAATTTTTTAGATATGAGCAAAGAAAAAACACTCACAGCCATGAGCTTATTTGCTGGGGCTGGTGGTTGCTCTCTTGGCTTTAAAAGAGCCGGTTATGACATCCTCTATGCCCTAGAATTAGACTCCGCTACGATACAAACTTACCAAGCTAATTTCACTCAGACAATCTGTCTCCAAACCGATATACGAAATTTCGATTTCCGCCAACAATGGGCACCCGGCGAACTTGATATGTTAATTGGCGGCCCACCCTGCCAAGGATTTAGTACCGCTGGCACAAGGTTTTGGGATGATCCGCGTAATGCCTTACTTAAAAGTTATGTTGAAGCCTTAAAAATCTTGCGTCCCAAATGGTTTATCATGGAAAATGTCGAGGGCTTACTAACAAGCAAAGGCGGACAATATGTTTATGAAGCAGCCAAAGCTTTCATTGAGTTAGGCTACCGGATACGCATTGACAAAATCTATGCCCACGAATACGGTATTCCTCAAAGAAGAAAACGGGTTTTTATAATTGGTAATTGTCTTGGTTATAACTTTACGCTACCTGAGCCTATCATGCCGGCATACGGTGCCATTTTTAAACATTCTAATCTGACACTTCAAGAGGCTATTGCGGGATTGCCAAACGCGACGCAAGATAAACAAGCGCGGCTAAAATATGACTCCGAACTTGCTAACCGCTATGAAGCCCAGTTACGAAATGAAAAAGGATGGGTGTCTGATCATTATTACGTCAAAATCAATGGACTACAATTGAAACGGATACAAGCCTTAAAACCCAATCAATCTATGAAAGATTTACCCAAAGAGCTTCAACATGCTTCTTTTCAGCGTCGTGCCAGGAGACGGGTTATGGATGGCACACCAAGCGATAAAAGAGGTGGTTCTCCTTGGGGGCTAAGAAGGTTGTGTTTTGATGAACCGTGTTTAACTATCACTGGTGGTGCTATCCGCGAATTTATCCACCCGAGTCAAGATCGCCCACTGACTCTCAGAGAGTGTGCTAGAATTCAAACTTTTCCAGATGGATTTGAATTTTATGGCAGTTTGTCACAAAAAATACAACAAATTGCAAATGCAATTCCCCCTTTATTTGCTCAGAGGTTGGCGGCACATATTAAATCGAATTATGATTTTGAATCTCCAATTCGTTTAAATCAAGGCATTCTCATAGGAATGACGCTGACAAAAGCTTTAGCCATGAGCCCGGCACTTCAGCAAACTAAGGCATTATTAGAAACCTTGCCTCAATCACAAAATCATTCACAGTTTAATCTCTTTGAATAAAACCATGACGATTCCAACAACTTTCCGCCAATTACTGACACAATGCAAAATACATGGTTCCGGTGAGGCTCAAGTCATTCTTTCTGACGCGGAGTTATACGCCTTAATTTGTCTAAGTGCCAATGATTTAGGATGGCATATTTCAAAATTAGGGTTAGAACAGCTTGATATACCGGACGAAAATTATTATCAAATTCCTAGCGATTGGTTTTCATCCTTAAAAATTTCTCATGTTACGCCGTCCATTTTACTCAACGCTTTGACTCATGCTTGTCACTTGCACGATGATTACAACCTCTACATTCAAAATTTATGTGCCCTTCATCGTCGGCGAGTCAAGTTCCGAAGAATTTTAGCCACTCAACCACTGGCACAAATGGAACAAATTGTACCAAGAAGTTTATTGGAATACGGTGCTTGTGAGACGGAGCTATTATCCAGTTGGATGATTTGGAGAAAGTGGATTTACGACATAGATAACCGTTCCGCGCAAGAAACTGGCTACCTTTTTGAACCAATATTAGCGAGTTGCCTTGGCGGGACACCAATTAGTGCCCGTCACTCTCCCGTCAAACGATTTGATGACAATGGCAATTTAACTGAGAGAGGGCGACAAGTGGACTGTTTTGTGGCTGATGAAAATATTGCTTATGAGTTTAAATTACGAGTAACCATTGCCGCCAGTGGTCAAGGTCGTTTTTCTGAAGAACTCTCTTTTCCAGATGAATGTGCCAAAGCCGGATTGACACCGATTCTTTTAGTATTAGATCCAACGCCCTCCGCCCATTTATCAGAACTACAAAATGCCTTCATAGCTGCTGGTGGCACTTGCTATCAAGGTGAAGCAGCATGGACTTATATGGCGGACAAAGCCGGTGAAATCATGTCAGTTTTCCTGAAGAAATATATCAGACCACCACTTGAAGCAATGGAATTAATTAAACAAATGAGTCCATTAGATTTATCACTGCGATGGTCAGAGGATTGTATTACTATTGGTAGCGACAACAGTCATTATGAAATTGAGAGATTGTAGCTAAGGTTTTGTTATTTTTATTTATCGTTCCACGCTCTGCGTGGGAATGCCTGCCCAGGCTCACCGCCATGTAGCAACTCGAATGATGGTATGATAGTCGGGAGGAGGTTTTTTCATTGTATGCTCTCAAAACTTCACGGAGCAATTTTATACCCAATCTCTTTACCAGCGATACCGATTCCAAGATACCTCCGTGGGCGTGACTCATTCAAAAAACGCTCGCCATAGTTTTTGTCCTTAATCTGTTTAAGGGCTTTGCTAGTCAAGCTATCTATATCACTGCCCGCTTTGCCATATTTAAATTCAATCAAATAGATTTGATCCGACAATGCCAATATCAATCCGCCCCTTGTCTGTCAACACCTCCAAATCTATTTCAACGCCCATCAGCACTAATATCATATAAAATAGTGAATGATAATAGGCTTCTTGTTCGATATGCAGCGGATATGGGATTTTGGCGAATAAAGCGCGGATGATGTTCATAAAGCCATCGAAGTTTTCTTCCTGTAAATAGGTACGCAGATTTTCTGCTGCCGGTTGGATTTCTTCTAACTCGTTGTTGGTAAAGCTATCAAACAGATAAGTAGTAAAAGCCTCTTTAACCTCAAAATTCGGATAGTTCAATATATATTGAGGTACTCTCGCTTTTTTGTCGATTTCAGCGACGGTTAAATAGCCGGTTTGAAACAACAGCGCGAAAACATTCAAACTTTCAAGATTATAACTATCAAAAATAAATTCCGAGATTTTCTTGTTTTCAAACGTCGTGATATCGCGTTGTGTTTTCTTGATTAGCTTTATCAAAAAGCTTGGAGTACCGCTTGCAAACCAATAATTACTAAAACGTTGCTCCGCAAATAAACTCAGTATTGAATACGGATTATACATCCTATCTTTGCCATTCCATGAGTAGCCGTTATACCAAGCCCTGATTTTTGTCAGCAAATAGGCTTTTTTTAGCCCCAATTCAAAACTAAGGCTTTGAATATGTTCCCTAAAATAATTTTCCAATTCATCCTGAGTGTATCCTAGCAATGTAGCAAATGGTTTAGAGAAAGTAATGTCTCGTAAATTGTTTAATTCAGAAAAAATTGATACACGATAAAATTTAGATACACCTGTTAAGAATGCAAAGCGCAGAAAGGCATCAGATGATTTTAATACGCTGAAAAATTCTCTAAGAATTTCACGATTTTCTTTAGCCTTTTTCATGTCATCAATCTGATCGACAATGGGTTTGTCATATTCATCAACGAGAATAACGAGTTTTTGTTGAGTTTTTTTATATATATTTTCAATTAACTCGGCAAATTTTTATCGGAGAAACGGGCTTGAAAGTACGATCTCATACTTATTGGCAACTTTATTTAATAAGAATAACAATGAGGCTTTAAACTCCTCGCCATTAGAGTAGGAAATGCTGTTAAAGTCAATCAAAATAACTGGATGTGGTTGCCATTCAATCTTGTCATAGATGTATAATCCCTGAAAAAGGGTTGCCGGAGAAAATTTCGGATAGAGTGGATACCAGTAGAGACTTTCCGAATCGGCGTGGGCGGGATAGAAATATGTATTTACTTTGGATTAATTCGGCAATCTGTCGAGTTTTATCTACATATAGGTATCCCTCTTCAATTATTTCAGAAAATGTTTGCACTCCCAGGGGTAATTTTTTCATATTTTTTGTTCCGATTGTTTTAAGTTATTTTTTAATCCGTGTCATCTAAGTTTTATAATCAATTGCTCAATGGGAGCTTTCGTCTTGCGTAAGATACAAAAAATCTTGACAAGCTTGACTCTTTGGCTGGAATACCAATTGAAATTCTTCTTCGACTTCTTCAGTGGTCCATTTTGAAAAGGATTTCATGGTTTGTCTCCTGTCCATCAATCGTTGTAAACGTTATTTTGGAGCCGAAGATAGAAATCCTATTTTTTGAAAAAATAGGATTTCTTTAATTCATCAAAGCCTAATTCCCGTCGTAGCGCATCAATACTTTGAGGTTTAAGAGTTCTCGCTTTAGCTTCTTGTAGCGCTGTTAGCAGACGGGTGGCGTTTTGGGGTGAACTCAATAAGTGGGCGGTTTCCATTAAACTTTCTAATTCATCGGCTGCAATAAGTGCGACATTTTCACCTTTAGGTCGAGTAATAACAATCACATCCCGATCATCAACGACTTTGTCGCAGAATTTGGCCAGATTGGCACTGGCAGTCGTCAAGTTTATTGTGTTATATATCATAAAAAACTCCGACTCTCCTATCCATCAGTCGTTGTAAACGTTATTTTCTCGCCATTGATGTCAAATTAAGTAACCTAACCTGAGCGGTTTCGAGAATGTAATCCCGAACAAACGTACTAGCTTCTAAAATTTCTAGCCCAATTAATTCATCTTTGTCATTGAGTTCTGCTGTGACATTGGGATACAGTTCGACACTATTAGCTTCTTCTCCTTCAGAAATAGCCAAATAAAGAACATCATCATCTTGAAAATAAGTCATTTTAGCGTTATTCATGAATGAATCTCCCCGTTTTTAAACGAAATTGTAGTTGTTGGCGCGTTGTCGCGTGAATCGTAACTGGCATAATAGAATCTACACTTTTTTCATAAGGAATTATGACCAAACGGTTATCATGTTTGCCAACGGCAATCATACGATGGGTGACAGTGTCAAAATACCGTTCCTCAGAATATCTTAATATTTGCTCTATTTTTGTCAAATCAAATCCTCTTAGTAGAGATTTGCGTTTTACATAATCAGAAAATATAAATTTCATACTGAATACCTAATTTTTTTCTTTTTATCGTTCCCACGCTCTGCGTCAATGCCATTAAGTTAAGAGATATTGTTGTATGTAGGGTGGGCAACGTGTTTTTGTTGCCCACCAGTGTGCTTTGCCCAGCCTACAAAAGAACGTCTTTGGGCTTAACTTAATGGCATTGACGCTCTTCTGCGTGGGAACAAAAATAATTGGGGGTCAGAGTGAAATTAATCCTCAACAAATATTAATTTTACTCTGACCCCAATTATTCATGTGGAAATAGGATGAATTTGACTGAATTTTATCCATTCCATGCTTGTTAAAACCTATGTGGGATTTTCAAAAGAATTTCTTGTGTAATAACAATAAAAATCACAGAAAATATATATATTCCAGGATGTAAGCTGAAAACGATTATAGAAATTAAACAAAAACATAGCACCCATGGAAAATCAAACAAAAATTCATCGTCATCGTCATCGTCATCGTCCGCATTTTTGATGTATTGGAATATATTTTTAAAACTAAAAAAACACAGTAGTATAAAATAAACAATTATTCTTATAATAAAATTTAAGGCCTTGTTATTAAACACATCTATGTCCTTAGTAGTTATGTTGTTTAAAGCTAAAAAGTGTTTAAGAGCAACTATAGACAGTGTTAAGAAAAATATACTTAAAGACCATATAGTTCCCCAAAAAATTGTAACTAATACTAGGGGGAAAAAAATTGTGCTAATTGTAAAGTGAACTTTACATGCTTCTACACTATCCATTAATTCAAGTATCCTCTGTGTAATGGAGGTTAAAAATCCATAGATGTTTTGTTTTATGACACTTACTATATTGGAACCCCAATAGTTTGAAGGCACTGCAGAATTTTTTGAGTTCTTAGTTATATCTAAGAAATCTATTTGAGCTGGAAAATCTTGTAAGGTATTTTGTTGGTTACAATGTTTACCATTTATAGTTTCCCAGCTACTGGCTAAAAAAGCAGTTTTACAAACTGCACAAAAAACAATTTGATCGCCAGCCTGAATAGTCTGTTTGGTAAATGGGTCTTTTCTTTGTTCTTTTATAAAAGAAGGATGTCCCCATTGGGATATAGTGTGAATATGGACTGCCATTATTTGTTGCTATCCCTACAATATTAAATTGTTTTTTCGCTATGACTGTCATTGGAACTTGTTGGGAGATTCAACAGGTTTAATGGGAACTTCAGAATCATCAAATTCATTGATTTTGTCCGTATTTCGGTATTCATTGTCAGCGTGGTCATTGGAATTACCACGTTCATCATGTTCACAGGTTTTTTCAGAATCATTAGATTCATTAGCCTTGTCTGAAATTACATGACCTCGACATTCCTTAGAATGGCTACCATAAAAAGAACGCCATATTTTTTTCTGAGGATTCAATACAATTGCAAACTGCCAATCATTACCGAATACTCGTGCTTGGGTAGCAGTATCTGTACCAGACATAAAAACATCCAAACCATTAGGATGAGTGTGATACCAACCCACTATTTGTAGCTCTGGGTGTGAATCATCAACAACATCTAGCATTTCTTTCCAGGTTTCATGTGTCATTTCAAGATAGGCTCCAGAACCCTTGGCAAGTTTGCCGGCAACACTTTGTTCAGCAATACCAAATAGCTGTTTAGTTTCTGGGTCTATATAAGTATGTCCTAATAAAAGACCGCCTTGTTCTACACGATTTTTTGATGAAGTGGAACTTCCCCAAGCAATATGAGTGGAAATTCCTTCAAATGCCTGTTTTGCTAAATACAGAATATGACTATCTTCTTTATGAGTACCTCTAAAATCAGATGATAAACCCTTTACAACCTTGTGAAGAATAAATGTGTTTTTTTTCTCTCTAGGAGAATAAGCAGGGCTGACATGTAGCACTTCAAATTTTTTTCTGGGTTTTGACTCTGGAGTAGAATCAGGTTGTCTGTTGCGTTTTTCAGAATTGTTAGTCACTGGTTGTATTCCATCATTATTATTTGAAACCATTTCAAATTTTTTAGGCTGTTTAGGTGGCGTAGATACTTCTTTTTGTATCTCGAAATTCTTCAACGAAGGCAATTGCAAATCATCGGAAGGAAAATATTCTATCCTATTGAAATGTTTCAAATACCAATTAAGTGCATAGGAATTAGCGATATTACCATTTCTGAAAATGTAAGCATCTCTGTATTGTAATGAATTAGCAATTTTTAATATGTAATGACCAAGATTATCACATTTAGCATTTACATCAGGCTCAACCCATTCTGAGCCAAACTTTGTGTTTTTAAAGTGAGGATGATATATGAGTGGAAACTTTGATGCTAACTTAACGGTTGGTATTTTTTGTAGGGAAAAACCAAACAGTTCATAAAACTGGTAAAGAAATGAATTCTTGAAGTAAGAAGTATTGATTTGAGATACTTCAAATAAAAAACCACGATACTTCTCAAGTTTAGTTGGAGAAATAAATACCCAACTTTGCACATTAATCTGTACATATAAGGAGTTGTGGTAACGCATGGCACTTATAACAGGTACTTCTACAGAAGGCATGTTGATTTGGTTAAAGAAATCACAGTCATTTGACATAAAAGTTGTCCCTTTCATTAACAGAAGATCAATCCCTTTGCTCATCATATTTTTTGTTTGCTTTAATGAGCAAAGAGTTCGATACTCACTTTATTTGAAACTTTTTGCGCGGCTTGTTCACAACCTCGAATTTCTTTTTCTTTGTTGGATCGGGAAGCACAGTGTTGTCACAAGGAAATAAGCCTTTGCCTTGATTAGATTCATACCAACGATTTGCTTCTGAATTCGCTGGACTATTCGGGTTTGTTATATCCAAATCAAACTGTAAAGTTTGAATCATACGAATAACATGGTGTCCCAAACTTTCTGAAAAATCCCATGAGCCATAACACCAGTTGCCACTGGAATACCAGTTCGGGTGAAAAGGCTGAGGTTTAGTACGCATATGAGTTTGTGGAGGAGCAGACGGATAATTAGCTGGGAGCTCGACCGAAATGGCATGTTCACTTCGGTACTTTGGGTCCTTGCCAATAATGGTACGCACTCGCACTGTTAATTCATAGGCTTCAACATAAGGCGGACTACCCTTGGTTACTTTCCAATCCACAACATTGCCCTTGATGTTGAGCATTTCTTGGTAGTCATTTTGTAATCTAATTTTACGTTGTTCTTGAGGGGTCATAAAACTAATTCCTTAAGATTGAAACCAGTTACCCGGCATCTGTTGCCGGAACTACTTTGATGGTGGTACCGTTTTCTATGTTCATCTCTCTGAAACTCCGATTAGGATCGAGCATTGGTCCACCTTTGACACTTAACTGATAACCCTGTGGATTAGCAGTAATAAATTCCGCAGAAATGAGCTCTGCAATAGCCTCTTGGGCAGTCGTTGTATCATCCAAGTTCACCGTAACCATTCTACCGTCGGTATTAACGAAATTGACGCTTATGTCAGCCATTTTTAAGTTCCTGTTTGAAAAGGGTGTTTTTAAACCATTGTAAAAGCTTGATCATTTGCTAACTCGTAGTATTTATATTTTCCCTTGGTGTCATGTGCTGAAATAACATGACGGTGGGGTATCCCCAAATCCCACAAACTCATATCAAGTAATTGGGAGGGGGAGGGCGTGTTAATCAAACTAAAATCAGTCTTATCTTCTCTAACTGCTCTTGGCTCAACGTAGGTAGAGTCAGTTTTAGTTATTTTTGATTTACAGGTTTGACAAATTGTTTCCGTATCGAAAACTCGAAAATTGGGTTTATTCAAAGTCATTTTTTTTCCACAGCTTTTACATGCTACAGAAACAACAAATGTTCTATCACCTCTTAAATCTAGCGTTGCTCCTGAACCAGAATATTCATCTTGTGAAATGTATTTCAAAAAATTTTCCAATGAAATTTCATTAGTCAATGGCAAAGAAATTATTTCAGGGTACGTTGCATGTCCTGTGCAATTATCGTTTTTTGTGAAAGTAAATATATCAAAATCATTTATTTTACCCTGAAAATAAATTTTTTTGCCACTTTGAATCGGCTGATTACATAAGTACTTTATCGCTTCTTGTACTTGAATAGCTGATACAATGGATGATGTTATTTGTACTGTAGGCATTTTACCTTCCTCAAAGAAAGTACGCTTAAAATCATCGCATGAGTAACGCTTTCTAGCAGCAATTAACTGTTCACGAGATGCTCCACATTGATAACAAGGAGCTTCTGGTGGAATAAAAGGTGTTACATGTCCTCCTAACTCATAAATGCCTGCATCAATCCAAGGTGTTTTTGTAAGCCAACATTGCCGATTCACAGCAAAACGAGTTTCTATGTTATCTAAACATCCTAACACTATATCCATAGAACCAAAAACACCTGTTCCCAAATCCCAAACAACATCGCCATCAAACCAATACACCGCCGCTTCATCAAACAAAGACAACTCTTTAGTTCGTAAAGCAGCAATTTCCGCTTTACGTTTACCTTTATCTTCTTTACGAAATAGTACGGTGCGACTCAAATTAGAGGTTGAAATCTCATCAAAGTCAGCAATATAAATATTGCCTATTCCCATTAATGCAAGGTTTTTTAATGTTTCATTGCCAATTGCACCCGCACCAACGACCATCACTTTAGCAGCTTTTAATTTTTCTTGATTCCACCAGGATATGCGCTGTTGTCGGTCAAAAGGATTATTATCACTCTCAGTAATTTTGTCAATTAAAAATTTTTTAGTCATTTTCTTCCCAGTCTAAAAAGTATGACCACATTTTTTACATAAAAATTTATTTTCATCCGTTAAAGTTATTTTACCATTTGTTTGACAAAAAGGACACTTTCTTGGTCTTGACTTATTTGTAATCGTCATTTTTCCACTTGCTGTCGTTTGTCTTGGTACAACAAAGCTTGTGTTCACTATTTCAAATTTCTTATTACCACTTCTTGTGGTGTGATGAGATAGTGAAATGTCATCAACTATTTCAAATTTTTTTCTATCATTCATAATTCTACTTAACCAGTTGAAAAATAGTCTTTTTAATTTTAAATATATCATTTGTATTTATAAATTCTTCTGTTATTTGAAATGTTTTTTTCTTATTCGCTACTAAAACTAGAAGTTCTCCTAAAACCATAAACTTAGGCTACCTAGTTTAACTAAAGCTTCATGGTTCATGGCAAAGTTTAATAATAGATAATGTCCAGAATAATCAATGAATTTGACTCTGACTTATTAACGAAAGGATAAATCTTGATAAATCTTAAAGCCAGTAAACTCGAGGTTCAAGTTTTTATTACGGTGGTGAGTACAGCTAATGTTCAACAACGAATAAAACCTTTAAAGATTCAATATCATTAGTGTTCTCAAGTTCTCTCTGAGATCAATAACTACGGAGTTGATAGCATGTTTCCGGTTTTTATTCGTTGTTGAACATTAGTTGTACTCACCTCTCAAATGCGACAAAAAAACGTAGAATTAAGAGGTAAAGATTTCGTCTAAATGACACATACATTGTGTCTAACGAGGAGCGCGGAACATGGGAACGATAATCTACCTCAAAACAACGTATAAATAAACGGCGCAACCGCAGAACCTTGCGTCAACACAATCAACCCACCTAATAACAACAACACAAAAATAATCGGTGCCAACCAAAACTTCTTACGGACTTTCATAAAAGCCCAAAGATCTTTCAATAACTCTAACATTAGAAAGGATGCTCCATATGTTTAGGTGAACGGGAATGCGTTATATTGCGGTAACTCTCCAACTGAGAGGGTTTATTTTTAACCGGATTTTTTCCAAACAAACGCATGATTGAGCCCATTGGCGTAATAATCAAATAAAACACGATAGCCAAAATAAGGCGAGTATTTACCCAACCGATTACCAAAGCGAAAGACATCCAACCTTGATAAACCCGTTTTAAACTATTGGGTATCACTAAAGCCAACCCCCAAAGTACCCCGGCAACAATCCAAGGCCAAAGGGGATAAGAAAAACCAAATAACCACGGCAGAAATAATCCAAACAAAACTGCCAATAAGCCACCAGTTACCAGTCCAAATTCACGCAAACCTTTTTTATCAGGAATTTCAATATGCTTCATAATTAATCCAACTCAAATTCTTGTTTCCACGCCTCATCTTTAGCCCACTCAGGCTGATTGCGCTTAGACAACAAAAAATTCTCCAACACCAAAAAATCCATCTCCGTCCGCATAAAGCACTGATAAGCCTCTTTAGGCGTACATACCAACGGCTCTCCGCGCACATTAAATGAGGTATTGACCAACACCGGGCAACCCGTTAACCCTTCAAACTGTTTCAGCAACGCATAATAACGGGGATTAGTCTCTGGATGCACCGTTTGAATACGCGCCGAATAATCCAAATGCGTGATAGCCGGCAGCGTTGAGCGCGGGACATTGAGTTTATCAATCCCAAATAAATTTTGCTGCTCATCAGACAACGGCAAACGAAATTCAGGCTTCACATAATCCACCAACAACATATAAGGACTAGCCCTATCAATCTCAAAATAATCGCTCACACGCTCATGCAAAACAGACGGCGCAAAGGGGCGGAAAGATTCACGGAACTTAATCTTCAAATTCATCACCGACTGCATTTTAGGACTGCGTGGATCGCCGATAATAGAACGCCCCCCTAAAGCACGCGGCCCAAATTCCATCCGCCCTTGAAACCAACCAACAACATTTTCCTCAGCCAAACTCGATGCCACCTTAGAAAAAAGCTCATCATCAGCCAAATATTCATAAGGAGCATTAATGGAATCAAGATAACCACGGATTTCCGCCTCATCAGAATCAGGCCCCAAATAAGCCCCCTGCATCATATCCGTCCCATTGACAGCTCTTGGATTATCCAAATATTCATACCAAGTACTCAAAGCAGCCCCTAAAGCACCGCCGGCATCACCCGCAGCAGGTTGAATCCAAATATCTTTAAACAAATTTTCTCGCAAGAGGCGCCCATTGGCAACGCAATTGAGAGCGACTCCCCCCGCTAAACATAAATAATCCACTGCCAACTCCTTATGGACAGTACGCCCCAAACGGAGAACAACTTCTTCAGTCACCGCTTGAATAGAACGCGCCAAATCCATCTCGCGCTGCGTTAAAGTGCCCTCTGCTGGACGCGGTGGTCCTCCAAACAGCTTATCAAACTGACGATTGGTCATGGTTAATCCAACAGCATAGTTGAAATAACGCATGTTTAACTGAAAAGTGCCATCCTCTTTCAGATCAATCAAATTATCCAAAATAGTCTGAACATATTTCGGCTCCCCATAAGGCGCCAAACCCATCAGTTTATATTCGCCAGAATTCACCTTAAAACCAGTAAAATAAGTAAACGCCGAATATAACAAGCCTAAAGAATGTGGAAAATCAATTTCCCATTGAGGAATCAACTGATTATCATCACCTAACCACACACTAGTCGTTGCCCATTCTCCCACACCATCAAGACACAACACACCCGCTTTTTTAAAAGGGCTGGGAAAAAAAGCCGAAGCGGCATGGGCTTGATGATGCTCAGTAAATAATAAAGGTGGCAATTGAGTCGTACCCAATGCCGCCAATTCTTTTCTGAGCACACTTTTCAGATACAGCTTTTCTTTCAACCAAATGGGCATAGCTTGTACAAAAGATCGAAACCCTTTCGGCGCAAAACCCAAATAAGTTTCTAAGAGACGCTCAAATTTAACCAAAGGCTTGTCATAAAACACGATATGATCGATATCTTGCATGGAAATTTGTCCAATTTCTAAGCAAGAACGAATGGCATGTGCTGGAAAGCGAGCGTCATGTTTTTTGCGCGAAAAGCGCTCTTCTTGTGCTGCGGCTATAATGTCGCCGTCGCGGATTAAGGCGGCAGCACTGTCGTGGTAATAGGCTGAAATACCTAGAATGTTCATATAACAGTCGTCAGAAAGTAAATTGGTTGGCTTTAAATCGTGCTACCTATAGAAGAATACATGCGGGTTTTCTGCAAACCAGCATAGCAACTGATAGCTTACCTAGAATTGCGTGCGGTGCGAGTTAATGGTTTTTATCACATGCGCTGTCATCAAATCAGCATACAGCTTTATACCAGAAAAGTTCGGATGACCATCATGTGGTTGCAAATTGATTGCCTCCGGCAATTCTTCCTTATCTATGTCTTTAAATAAAAAAATAACTTTTTTATTGGTTAAGCCTTCTAAGCTAGCCAGTAATGAAGTCCGTTGTGGGTTGGCACGTATTTTCGAGTTTTCTATCTCGTCTTGAAGGGGTAGGTGAAATAAGAAATACGGTGTTTTTGAGTGTTTTATGCTCCCAATTTTTGATACGAGCTGTTTATCAAACCCAAAATCATTAATTGTGACTCTTGGTATGCCAAACCGCAGATGATCGAACGGTCTCCCGTATACAATTTTATTAAATAAATAGGAACGGTCGAATGAAAAGATATTGTCCTCAGTTACTCCACGTATTTTCAAAAACGAGCGCTTTATTTTTTCATATTGCTTGTTCACCTGATCTAACACCGGGTTGCTTTCGCTACTTCCTAATGATTTCTGACACCAGGCTAAGTCTACAGAAGGATTGACGATATAAGGCATATCAGAGGCAATTTTTAGGCTGAAATCATCCTTGTTAGGGGAAAACAAAGAACGTGTGTACTCTCCAATGTCCACTGTTTTGGTCCACCACCGTTCTCTTGTTAAGTCATGAGTTATAAACCCAAATAGGACTAAATCAGGTTGATGTTGTTTTATCTTGGCTTCCGCAATATCAAACATTTGAAGAATGCCATAGCCTGAATGACCATAATTCAGGATGCTGACGTTGACACCAAGACTTTTGGCTAGATTCTCTTGTAGCAAATCAGGCCAAGTGTAGCCATTTTGGCTCCTATAGGTGAATGAATCGCCAAAAGCCAATATTTTTATATCGGCATTATTATATTCCTCTATGGTTGTTTTTCCTGGCAGTCCATCTTTGTTCAAAATGCCTAATGTCTCTGGGCACCATGTTACTTTTCCGTTTTTTATAGTGAACATCGTCCATTCACTATTGGGCTCATATTTAATTCCAAATTCCTTGTCATATACACCTTGAGCAACAGCTGCAACTCTATAGGTGCCGAAGTCACCTCTTTGATACACACGAATACGATAAAGCGATTCTAAACCAATCAGAGTTATAGCAATACTGCTTATTACAAGAAGGGAATTGACGACGAAACCAGAAACCCACGTTCGCTCTTTCTTGCTACTGATAGCTGTTTTTCTCACATTCTTTTCCTCCTATTTAGTCTAACACCTAACTTGTGCTATATGAGGTTTGCCACCCCAATTTATCATCATACCAATCGCTCTGGTACCCAAGATTTAGCGTTACGGACGGGGTTGCAAACCCCATCCGCCGCGATCGACTCACGTTTGATGTTGCATTTTACTTGGGATCACCGCTCAAACAAATCTTTCGACGTTTTCGGCGTTAAACCAAAATGCTGCCATGCCAAACGCGTCACCACGCGCCCCCTTTGTTCTCGTTCACAACCGGATGTTGGGAATGCCTGTATCAAAGCACAGCAAAGGATAATGGCAATCGGAGACACAGTCACTCAAACGCGCAGTTGCTCTCCGAGCCCAAAAACGTTTAGGCTTGCAAAGCTCATCCTATTGAATTAAAGAACTTGCACCCAAGATTCATCAAATTGAGCTGTTTCAGAAGAATAACTCATCTGTGTCCAACCACAGGCTTGAAATAGCTTTTCAAGAATAGCTTGTGCTACAGGTACTGGCAAACTATTCCCAGCCTGCTTTCTTGTTTGAGTATAACTGCATACGATTTTAAAACTCTCTGGAAATCCTTGTAAGCGTAACATCTCACGCGATGTTAATCGGCGTTCTCCATTCACAAGAAGATAATTATAAGAAGCCCCCGCACGAAGCGCACATGAAAAAGGATAAACGCTTATATGACCGGATTTATTTTCATGCCAAATAGTCGTTAGCTCTTTTGTTGGCAATTTGTATTTACTTAACCTTTTCTGGCGAATCTGTTCAGAAGCGTAATATTGTTTAGGAACATCCTTTTCTAAAATATCACTCAAAGGTTTCATCGGGACTTTTTCAAAAGTCCAATTGAAAAATAAAGGCTTCTTAAATCCAATAATAAAAACACGTTCCCGCTTTTGTGGCAGACCAAAGTCGAGGGCATTTAAGACATTATAGCTTGTATGGTATCCCAATTCTTGAAGTGTCTCTATGATGCGTTTGATTGTTTTGCCCTGATTATGGACAGTTAACAATTTGACATTTTCCAAAACAAAAGCAGCGGGCTTTTTAGCCTCCAAAATTCTTGCTATATCAAAGAAAAGGGTGCCACGAGTGTCTTCAAAACCTTTAAGATTGCCGATAATGCTGAAAGGTTGGCAAGGAAATCCCGCCAAAAGAACATCATGATATGCTATGCTTTCTGCGACTATTTGGGTGATGTCACCTTTTGGAAGCTCCCCGAAATTTTCTTGATAAGCCCTTTGGCATTCTTTATCGATTTCACTCGAAAAAACACACTTAACTGGGACTTCTAATTTTTGAGCGACATTTTGTATGGCATATCGGAAGCCACCTATACCAGCAAACAAGTCAACAAAACGTATTGGTGCCTGATTCTTCATAAGTCCCCGTTCGTTATACGACGCTCCGTGCAAACTAACACTTATCAAACAAATCTTGCGACGTTTTTTTCGTTCCCAGGCACCAGCGCAGAAACCTTAATTAAAAACAAGTAAACTATAGTCCTGGTTTTCGACGCTAATTAACTTCAATCCTAATTCCTGAATAGGTTTAAAATGTTTCAGGTTATGCGTAACCAGTGGTGTATTGTAGCGCATAGCCGTTGCCGCAATCCAAGCGTCTGGATCGGATATTGGATGCCCTTTAATGGAACGCACCTTTGCCCAGTGCCGACAAATTTCATCATCACTTGATAAGACAACGTAGTTTTGTATGGTTTCTTCAAGTTGTTTGATTCTCTTTTCTCCCCATGCACGTTCTATTGCCCAGCGATAGAGTTCGGCTACTGTCATAAATGAAATACTGAGCAATTTTCCCTCAAGCAAGGGGCGATATTGTTGAGCCAATGAATGCTTTTTCAGCATATAGGAAACCACACAGGTATCGACAATTAACTCGTCCATTATTCTGACTACCCTGATCTCTTATCGTGCCGCCAGTGTTCCAGAGTTTCCTCAAAATTATCATTTAACTTGTCTTCTGGCCATCCACCAAGTAGAACATCAAAATTTTTAATAGCTTGTACACCTTGGGCTAAGGCAATTTCTTTAATCGTTTTTGAGTGCCAAAAATGGTCTGAAAAGTGTGAATCCTTTGGCTCGTACTGTTGATTTTCGACAACAGATTGCTCTTGTTTGCACATAGTCATATCTCCTCTTACTTTAAAACGCCAAAACCACAAAATCTGGCTTTGGTTATGTTTAAGGGGCAAGCTCCCTGGGGTGAT
>Ga0209780_1000437_pt1 | contig 21901 bp, 16 predicted proteins | sample WorMetexBAHAMAS2_FD_187384 | JGI IMG/M metagenome (GOLD analysis project Ga0209780, IMG submission 187384) | Marine gutless worms symbiont microbial communities from Max Planck institute for Marine Microbiology, Germany - Inanidrilus exumae... | ecosystem: Host-associated > Annelida > Digestive...
AGCACCTCTTATGCCATAACTGTTAAGGCGTGCAATAAGTTTTGTGTGCGAAACGACGTCGAAGGCTTTGCTGAAGTCAATGTATACAACCACACATTGTTCCTTTGACAGAATAGTCATAGACCAGTCGTTAAAACACTCCAACAAGCGAAGTCACACAAGCTCGTCCAATACCGACAACTGAAATACAGTTCGTTCACAGAGTGTCGAGAATCTCGTACGTAGACGACATTTCCAACGCTGAAGCACTGCCATGTAGTAATCGAATTACCGCGGGAGGGTGTGGTCACGTGGGCCTGACCCTCCTAGGTCTTTTGTGGGCCTCCTTATATGCTGCTTAGAACCAGGATCCGAGGGTCCTAGACAACCATTATAAAGAGTCACTCTCCTCGCTCGCCATGTCACCCAAATGTTGGGCCCCTGAAAACCTCCAGATAATTCGACCACCGCGGCCACGTAGGCTGATACTGCTAGAGAATTGATCATTCACTACAATCATTTGCTGACAAATTCGATTATTTGGACACATGGTAAGAAAAGAATAACTTGATAAAGATTTGGAATCTGTAAAAGAACGCAGAACCAAAACCAGGGAAACCTTTGTTACAGAAAATGTATATCAGTAATAGGCCTAGCACTCCATTGTAATGTGGCCAAAAACGTATTGATAGATTATACCACTAAAATACCCAGTACTATCGTGCCGAATAAAAGCGAAACCGGTATTTTTGTCAACCATGCCGTTGTCAAAAATAAGCAGTTATATTACCCGAGTTGCCAACACCATACTTAATGAAGCAAATGTAACATAAGTGGCAAATGTATGCACAGCGATGCAACGTATCGAACCTCGTGGAGTTGGGCTAAGTCAATAAATGAGACATTTCAATTATAAACGTTTATTTCAAACAAGTTAGTTGACAAACGAAGTATCTATGTGCATAAAGCTAAGTTGCAAATCCGTTCTGACGACGGTTTCACGATAACATTAAATAACTGAAGTCACTCGTCGTTCATTTCAATATCACATCTCTGGCTCTATTACAGTTTGTGATATTACTATCCAATGTCTGCAGCGAAAGACACACAGGCCTAATAAGCACTGCTTTTGTGCTTCGACCAACGTATAGCTGGTAATTTTCGCAATACGTCGCCTTAAGCCGACTGGCAGATTATCCTTCTTATAACATGGTTAAGTCCAAGTTTATGGCACGTACCGCTATGACGCTGCAGGAGAACGCTGAACCAGTCCAAAAGGCAGTAAATTCGCATTATAGATCCGCTGAAAGTTTTTTATTGGCAGTTTTATAGCCGCCAGTTGTTATTGGACTGGGTATATTTACTTACTTATTTTCGAGAGAAAAATTTCTACTATACACATTCTCAAGCGACGTCTGAAAACTTGTCGTTTACACAACCTATCTACATGTACATCTATAGGTGCTGCCACCTAACGACGGTCGACGCCTCCAATTCAGTTTTGATTTCTGATTTTATGCGCCCGAAAAATGTGTGTTATCGACCAGTTCAGTGGTCCGGGTAGAGAATTCTGTCTGTCTGTGTGTCTGTGTGTCTGGACAATAACTTTTTGACTGACTTTCTGACCTAGATATTCCGCACGCCGGTTCATCTTGACCATATGTGGGTCAAGTTCGAAGGTAAAGGTCAAAGTTCAAGGTCACATGAGGAAAATATTACCTTTTAGGCAACAGGTGCACGTTACAATGTAATACAATCGAATACAAGCTCCTCTGACTTACCTACAAAGTTCTCACAACTACCCAACGGTGCAACCTCCATACCTTCATAACCTCTCCGTTCAACGTCCTCGCAGTACTCGCTCTTCATCCGTCGTTACTCTTGCTCGGCCACCTTCATCACCCTCTCTAAAAATAACTGATCGCTCTTTTCGTTATGCTTCACCTTGTCTCTGGAATCAGCTCCCTTTATCTTTTCGTCAACCTCATTCTGGTATCAGTTCCTCTATTTCCAATCAACCATTCTTTCACTCGTCACTTCTTCCTCTTCTGATTTACCACTTTGTACATCTATAACTACATCTCTCTTTCACTCCCGGCTTAAAACCTACCTCTTTCACAAATCCTACTCCCCCGTAGTTTCACTTCTTCCTCCCGGATTGCATTGCCTCCACGGACTATTGCCTGGACCGTTTCTTCTGAGCTACTCGTTTTTTTATTTTTATTTTTCCTTATTTTTTGTTTCTGTACCGTGCGCTAGATTAAGCTGGCCATCTCGTCAGCTTTTGAGCGTACGTTAATCTATCGTATCGTATCGTACAATATTTTAAGAATGTATGTATTTTTGTTTGTCGAGTTGTGCTGCAGTGGTCGGTGCGACCTCGAGTGACGGCTCGTCTCTCTAGTACTGTTAGGCCTATGCAACAATGATGGAGAACAAAGAAGGAAGATTTGTTTGCAGACAGTCGTGGTGGCAGACATTCTTTGGAAGCGAGGAGACAAACCGACAAGGGAAGCGGAAGTGATTAAGTGAACATGTGGACATAACTATAGTTTGATCCCTTCTTTCTTACCTATATACTGCATGTTCTATAGTCATATCATATTCTACGTACTCAGAAATGCAATAAAGGTAATCAAATGTATAAAAATAATTTACAGCAGCAACAAAATTCGGCACAATATTACAGTAGCGAATATGAACGCACGTACGCAACGAAAGGGCCGCTTATGCCGTGCGGCGGGCGCAGTATTTCAACCGTTCGTATCGTGTATCTAAAGCATTGAAAACATTAACATGATGTCACATCGTAATGTTTCACACACGTACAACTGACGCGTCAGTCAACCGACCGCAGCGACGATCACGCTGTGGCGCATTTAGAAGGAAGTTCAGCAAGGGGCACCAACCCGTTCCAGAACTCGAAAAATCGTAGTAATGACACCAATGTTGACGGCGCTTTCATCATATGACACAGTCATTACGATAGTTCACTCCGCTCAGTTGATGAATGCAGACTGAGCACCGGTGTCCGCCAACCCTCAGATCAACCCAACCCTCTTGTACTGTGCGTCTGCCGGCAGGCGGCTACCGTCCACATCCACTATCGCCGTTTATTATTATCACTACACCCGAAAGCTGACTCATTTTGCCGTCCCACGGAGGGTGGACGGCTAATTAAGTCGACCTAGGCACTGCAGTAAGAGTGTGCAGCTCGCGCCTAAGGCTGTATATTGCAGTGGCTGTCGTGATAAACACAACCGCTCGCTGTGAGATTCCAACCTGGGTCCTCTCACACCGCAGAGGTTACCATCAGTCACTGCGACCTGTCACAGTTCACTTATATCTGCTCACTAAACGTCACTTTTGAATTTATCAATTTTCAGCCAGTAATATTTCTACAGAACTTCTTAAGTAGGCAACATGTCCTAAATATGCCAGCAACGGCAGCCTACACGAGAACAGAGATGATGGAGGCGTTGCAGCAACCGTTGCAGCAACTGTTGCAAGAACAAATCGGTCGCAGCGATCGTCGTCGCGTCGACGGCAGTCACCTCTGCAACTGCGTGTTCACCGTAAAGCTCCATCTCCGCCTGTTCGATTTGTTATACGACCTATTGTCGAATTTTAGCCGACCTTGATAACGGTTCGGCTTATCCTACGAGTTGTGTGTCTGTCTGTGTCTGCATGACGTCGGCGTGTTGTGGCTAAACAGAACGAGTTGGTTTGTGGTGCGAGTGTTGATTTCGATGGGGCGGTCCGGATACACACAAAGAGACACCTCACCGGAGCAGGGTGTTGGATACAGAAAAATTTCAGGGCTGTTGCTACGCCAAAGTCAGCCAACCTAGCAGTTGTTGCATGAGCTCTTGTTATGTACGTTGTGGACATGCTGCGAACTTACTGTGGATTTTCCTCTACAACATTTGACTTGGTGTGTGGATTTGCCGTTGCTGTATTGTACAGCTTGTTATGCAGCAAATCGAACAAGCGCAGTTTGGGCTTAATAGCCTACGGTTTGAAGACGGCGTGTCGATTTGGTCGACATACAAGTGACTGTGATATCGACCAAAAAAACCGCACATTGTCGGCGTATATAATCTGAGCTGCTTGAACAAGCGATATTTTCAAAATAGCTGTTGATAAATTGCCCATCGTTGATTGTCTAGTGCGCGCATTTGACCATTCTTGACGCTTTAAAGAAACTGTTTCTGGTCTCATCGCTTTTACCGCTGTAAGACTGATGACCGTTATCGAGGCGAGGGTTACTGGACATTTGCGGACAAACCAACTCGCCGACAGTGAACTCGCGATTAAGTTATAGGCCTGCATTTAAGGACAGCTTTCTGCGCATGGCAAAGACATTATACTGCGCAATATCCACAACATTATATCTACGTTATCTGCAGTGTAGTTACATTGACATAATACCGTCGTTATAGGGCAAGTTATAGGCGTAACTTGTCTGCGAGTTGACTGTCCGTGAGTTGGTTTGACTCGAGATGTCCAGTTACGGAGGCGAGTACGTCGTCATCATTCAACGACTGACAGGTAGATGGTCGTAGATCTTGGAACGACGGCTTCAAAGGTAAGTCTGTGGAAGTGAGGAGTACGTCGACAGCAAGACCTAGTAACAATTACAGTGTGGCGCAAAAAAAAACGAAACTCTGGTCGCTGAGATTCGAAAATTACCTCTTGCCCGTCTAGGCAAATGCCGACCGATTTTCAACATTCATTACCGTGAAACCCACCAGTAAATATGTCACAGAACGATCAGTAAAGATCCCACCATAACTGAAATGCGTCGCTACACTTCCTTTTCCAGTATCTGGCAACGTTTGACTCGCACTGGCCAGAGGCCCAGCCTTTTTGCACCACCCAATAGAGAGAAAGAGATATGTCCGTTTTAAAAGACGTAATTAATTAGTCTAACTGTAATATTCCGTATATCTTCTAATAGAAGCCCCCGGCTTGTGTTTGTACAGATGATTTGGACCCACGGCTTGTAGTAAAAGAGACGACCGACGACGGTCGTCTCAACGACGAATCGTTGAGATGATCGATCATCAGTTTCTCCCGCACTGGGCTGCGATCGGTTTCAGCAGCAGTTGTCGACAAGAAGGCGATACGCTGTTCACTTTGTACCCGTGAGACTCTTCGACTCGAAATCCACTGCATTTGAAGCGAGTGGTGCCTGTAACGGCACTGTTGTCGGCGTTCGTTTCACTGGGTGAGCTTGGACTACTGTGTCGTTGTTGGCTTCACGCTCCGCGTCTCGACTTCAGCGGTCGACGTGCAGTATAAGGCTCCTCGTGTGTCTCTACAGCCAACATGCAAAGAGGTCGTCCATAAAAGACGTCCACATGGAAGAAAGAAGGAAGAAGTACATCAAAAGTGGAGAGCGATACATATGGAATTAATTGACTGATTGACTGATTAATTGGTTGGTTGATTAAGTTAAGGTTTTACGTCCCACTCGACACACAATGAGTCATTTCAGAGACGTAGGCCTACTTCCCAGCCAATCTCTTGGCTTGGTACTGAAAAAGGAAAAGGAAAGGAAGAGTATTAATATAGCGCCTTTTATATACGATGCATATCTCAAAGCGCTCAGGCTTGGATCACACAGTTTTACCTGCAAATACACCATGCCTGCCTTTCCTTCGTAAGCGGTCACCAGACGGCGCCACCCCTAACTGAGGTAAGAGACATCGAGACTCCAGTTGCAGCTTACTACTTATCTATCGACCCCGAAGGGATGAAAGGCTGAGTTGGCCTGGTTGGTTGACCTATAGCGGACGGTTTACCCACATAAGTGGTCAAACTGGTCACCCGTCAGCTACAGGTCGAGAGCAGGACAGGGAAAGTTCGCCGGCCAAAGACCGACGTTCTACCGATGTGCCACGCAACCAAAGTAAACCCAACACAACAAAAGCAAGCAACATAGGAATAAAATTATCTATGCTAACACAAAAAACACAAAATAGTAGACCTAAACAAACACACAAAAACGAAATCTAAACCTAAACTTACATGCAAATTTAAGAACTGTTCACATGTGTGTGCGTATCATTGTGCACAACTGTCGTACACAATACAGCACAGAACTGTTCTGATTATTTTCCCTGCTAACCTCCACTATAGATTACCTGTTAAGATCGAAAGCACGGAAGAAAAAGGTTAAAAAATGACAAAAAATCAATGCAGTATTCTGTTGAAACAAGAGTTACTTAGTGTGCAATAGACAAAACCGTATAAATGGAAAAATGTCTTCACAAACCGTGGAGTAAGCGAACTTACCTCACATTTGCTTGTTAAATTGGTGTTTCTTGAAGAATCTTCCGTTCGTGATTAGAGTGCGCAAGAACGGTAACATGGTTGTCGATCAACGGAATTGGTTCGGTTTCTGGAAGCGTACATGCAGGACCTTCACAAATTGGCAACAAAAACAATATCATGCACTATACTTCTAAATAGAACGCATTCAGCAGTATCAGCGCAACCATTTTCACCGCGCGTCGCTATTACAGCGCGACATGCTGTAGCCATGTGTCTGTCTGTCTGTCTTTCTGTCCGTCACAAGCCAGAATTCTGTCAAAATGGCTAAACTTATCATCAAACAACCGATGCCGCGTGGTAGGCAAAGGACGCTGGTTTTCTGATGCCAAGGGGTCACCACAAAGGGCAAGCCAAATACATGTTGAGTAGAAAAATTTGCAACATTAGATAAATAACGCGAAAACGATACAGAATTACACCTTCTATGAAAGTTGAATAGGAAGTCGTATGCGCTCTACTATCACATTACGACACGACACGATATTTACGTGCGCTCAAAGGCTGACGAAATGGCCAGCTTAGTCTAGCGCACGGCACTAAAACAAAAAATAAAAAACTGAAAACAAAAACCGAGTAGCTCAGAAGAACCGGCGGGGCAAAGGTCAGTGAAGGCAGTCCGGAAGGAAGAAGACGTACCGATGACCTTAAGTGACCCTAACCACCCAAAATCATCCATGTCTTACGTTTAGTGTCTTCTTTCATATCCTTCAAATTCGGTACGCAGACCCGAACGGGGAATGTTCAGGTCACGCGACCTCTTTAAATTTGGGTAAATAAGTGATAATATTTCGGAAATAGTACAAGAGAGAAACATAGTTACAACAGAAGACTAATGGGAAATCACGTGCCTATCGATAGGCACCAACAGCAATGACCTTGAGTGACCCTGAAGGTCACTTTAGCTGCTTGAAACCTTTCTAACTCCCATACGACAGGTAATATAGCATGTATTAATTATGCTATATTTATACACGAATTGGAAAACGTACGTGGCCTCTATTTTCCAATGTCAAATCGAAACTGAAGGACTTTTCAAGGTCAAGGTCACAGGCAGTCACGTACACTGTAATAGTCGTAATATATCGGAAACGGTGCAAGATAGAGACATCGTCAATACAGACTACTAATAGGAAGTGATATATGACCTATTTAATCGCGCCATTTCTGATGACCTTGAGCGACCTTTAAGGTAATTCATTTACTGCATACCTTTTCAAATGCCATTTTTCGTACAATTTTGCAACAGTTGACAAGATTTCAACTGACATAGCGCGTCGGGATTCGAATCCTGATCCATACCAGGTCCAATGTGATCTGTGCTAAGCCTACGGCATACGCATTTTTTCACATCTAAAACAGCGAAAAATTATTCAAATCGGTTAAGACTTGGCAACTGGAAGAGCTACCGTCGAAAGAAAACTGTTACATTTCTGTGGCCCCACAGTTTATCGTAATTCGATGAGTATTCAAATTTAGCCAAAAAATCTGATAACTTGAACGAATATCATACTGACCTTCTTCTATGTGATCGTTTCTGGAAACACACAAAAACACACTTTGCTCAATTTCAACATCAGAATGCGACATAGCATCCAACTAAACGGCGTTAACAGTTTTAGTAAAATAGTCAATTAAAATAGTTTAATGTTTCACCGCTCATTTTCAACGTCTTTTACGTTTCTTGTAATAACCAAGATGTTTTACGTAATATAGGCCTAGCAGATGGACGCTCAACGACTACGTAATTATGCTCCGTTTTACGGTCAATTTAAAATGTAGTTTTTTCATTTATTTAAATATTTTAAAAATAAAAATCGTACACGTAGTACACTTTGGCATATGTGTTTGTTTTATGTACATCGTGTCCGAAAAAGATGCCAGTATTTTAGCTAAATGCTGACTGATTATCCAAATTCTTTCATTGCCAGACTTAGCAGTAAATTTCTAGTAAAGTTTAATAAATATTCCACCACATCTCAAACACGTCGCTACACTACCTTGTGAAATATCAATGTCCGAAAACCAGCAACACACTGAAATTATATTGCGTGAATAAAAAAATCACAAGGTAGTGTAGTGCCATACTTAAGGTGAGGTGGGACTTTTGACTAATATTTTATTACAAATTTACTGTTGAGTTTTCGTTGAACTTGAAAGACTTCTTAAAATCGGTCAACATTTGTCAAAGTTGACAAGAAAGTTGATTGCCTCAAGCGCCCCGTGCGCCCGGACACTGCCTTGCTGTAAGATGAAGAACTCGCCCGACATTTGACACTTGGCAGTCATAAATGTTGTAGGAGCATCATTTTGCGATAGTGGCCTCATTGATCTCGTGTCTGAGATCGAAAAGTATCATTCGACGTATACTTTTAGCAACTGTTTTGAATGGTTAAGTCTTAACATGGCAGTCCGCTTCACACAGTTCCGGAGCACAGCGATTTTTGCAAACAAATATTTCACAAAGTAACGGGCTTAAGGATGGATGAGATCTTTAATTATCCACATATGCCGAGGATAAAGCTATCGGCGCTAAATTTTGCACGGTGGTTCATCGACGTCCTGGGCAGAAAATTTCCCATTCTGGGGAACTTTGCTCCCCAAAAATTCCAAAATCGGACGAATCGGCCAGCGCGCCCTTTCTGTAATGTGATGCTTCTAGGCTGTTGTGACTCCGTAACCTATCAAGTTTGCGCGGCGTGTGAACGTAGGATCGGCATGTGTGAATAAAGACGGACATACTTGTTATAGGTTTACTAATAATTCACTGTTGAGTCTGCTAGTAAAAGAATTCTGGAAATCGGTTAGCATTTAACAAAGTTATGGACAAAAGTACAGTGTCACCTTGTTTCCGGACACGGTGTATACTTTCTAAAGTGTGGTCTATAAATAAACCTATTTGAGTATACGTACGTTAGTGCGGAGTCGACTTGGTTTGAGCCAAAATATTTGTCAGCATCTGTGGACAACAGTGCAACAAAACTACTGTTAATACGATATGTTAAGCATTTATTTTTAAGCAATTGTTTCGAGACCTTGCTCCACTGACCAACGGAATCCGGAATCCGATATCAGTTCACGCTCTTTACAGTCCTCTGTGTGACGCTGATCAGCGGTGCGAAGTATTGTGAACAGCGTGTCTGTATGTATGTATGTTTGTTTGTCTCTCCGCTCGCGTATCGAATTCAAGTTATGTCTCCTGGTCCATCTAGCCATCAACAACAAGGCACCTGTCTACCTACAGAACCTCCTGACAACCTCCGCGTCTGTGTTTGGTCGGGCATCAAACCGCTCAGCCATGCAGCAACAATGACCTTGTCAAGCAGTCAACCAGACTCAAACTTGGTGAACGCGCCTTCTCTGTCGCTGGACCCCGCGTCTGGAATCAGCTGCCCACCGACCTCAAAGCCATCGCAGACAATCCTGTTTTTAGGCGCCAACTTGAACTTTTTTTATTTTCGCGGGCAAACCATTAGCGTACACTCACACTGTTCTGGGCCACCGGTCAACTGTAGGTGGCAACACAGACTCTGTGTTGTTGTATTGTATTGTATTATATCTCAAAATCCGCATGTCCAAATTGCACTGTACATGTTACCTGTGGCTGTGAGACGGTCCACATCTGACGGCAATGCGATATGTTATGTACTTCCGGTTTTATTGATGACGTCATATTTTCACATAACAGAGCAAATGGACAAAATCAGAGACGGCGTGTATATTTATTTCGCCGAGTTCGCCAGGCGGCGGCACCAGGGGCGAAGTCTGCCGTCTCCGACTGCATCTTGTTGTTTTGCTATTGCACTCTATTCGCCTTTCGACGTCCTAGGAGCTGACGTCTGACATACAACACAATACTTACTGGTTACGGGTCACAATATGTTTCCTGCGTCATTATGTAAAACGAGTTGCGTCCTTTTAACTTACTCTGTCTCCTGATACATTTGACAGATTGTCCATGTGTCCATAATTACAAAAGAATCCGACAGTGGAATAAGGTCGAATGGCTGATAACAATTACAACATCAGTTACTAATGGGTGTGACCCGAACTCCAACTCAAATTTCACTATTTTCTCGGCCAAAAGTCGACTATCGTTCATTATGGTCCGTTAGACTCGGTTTACACAGGCGTCTCTCGGAGCTGCTGCTGCCGGCAACACAAGACTCTTCGACATTTTTTCTGCTACGTTCGCCTACAAACTCTTCAGAGTTCTGTGTACAAAATAACTTTGTACAATTAGGCCTAAGTGATAAAAACAGTCAAAAGTTCTTGAACTTGAACTTGAATAACGCCAATAACTAGATCGTCAAAAGTAAGGCGGAGAAAGCAAAACTATTTCCGTGACAGAGAGAGACAGAACCGATCCTCGACCTCTATTCACTCGCTTGCCTACACCCGTGCTTCTACACGGACAAACAGAACTCCTCTTACGGACGTACAGGTAGGTTCGTGCGTAAGTTAGTAAGTAGTATTTAATATGTAATTACTTGAGTATCTAACGGCTTCGGCGCGTTTTAGTCGTCGTCGTCGCCTGGCAACGAGAATGCAGACAACGGCACCGAGAAATGCGAAGAGAGAAACGCCGGCAATGATGGCGATTGTTCGGTCAGGAATGCGCAGTGACGACTTCCGACGCATCGGATCTATACGACACACCAACGTTCTACCAGCGGTTGATCTGATATGGCATCATGACATCATGACATAGCCGTTTGTTTTAAAGTTGACGAAACGCAGCTGGTTACAAACTAGCACAAAACAATCTAACACAATATAAATTAGGAAATAAGCGGACTAGCAATTAACAATGAACAGTAACAAGAAGCTCAGCTACCGAAGAGGGACCGCGCGACGCGCTATGTTAGTAAATTCGAGCGATGTTTCAAGAGGTATGGGAGCTAGAAAGGTTCCAAACAGCAAACGTGGCCTTCAAGGTCATTCAAGGGCATTAGCAATGGTGCCATTCGATAGGCTACATACGATTTCCTATTAGTGTTTCTTTGCAGCTATGCATCTATCTTGCACCGTTTCCAAGATAATATCACTTATTTCCCAAAATGTAAAGAGATAATATGACTCTGAACACATCCCTTTTGTAAGTGCCAGTTTATTCTGCGCCTCGTTGTCTCGCTCATTAACGTTTTGTAGTTGCGTGTATGTCTCTGCATGACATGACATATGAGCGAACAAAATGCTGCTGCTGCTGACCTGTAGTGGTGATGGTATGGACAGGACTCGTCTCACTGCGTGCGCCTGAGGCGCTGCAGCTGATGACACGGAAGTGGTAGGTGGCGCCACGAGACGGCCGCTTCCACAAATGGAAGTACTTGTCGCCGGCAATGTCCTCGGCGAGCGGTACCCACTGCCCGACGGTTCGGTACTCGATGACGAAGCGGTCGACCGGGACGGCGCTGTGCCTCGGCGGCAGCCAGGCGATCGTCAGCCCGCCGTCCTGCATCAGCTGGGCAGACACGTTGAACGGCGCATCTGGCTTCGGACCTGCAGCATCAGATGTAGACATGGGCGGGCCAGTGTTTCTTCACCCAACCCAATCCACAATACTGGCACACGGACCAAATCAGACTCATCCACTGCAACGTGACGCCTGGGTCTATGTAAAGTATCAGTATTTATTTACTTATGACAATACTCCATAGACAACATATTCCACGCTATGTACGTCCTTCGAACGACATGCAAAGTAATTTTTACGTCTCTTTGTAATACGTCATCAACTGTCATAGCACGCACACAGAATACGGCAGACCAACAGTTCAGTTTGTACTACGCGTCTTACAATTTCAGCACACTGTCATCAAATCCAACCTGACCAAGTACATGTATGAAATAATATTTTCACTGTCTTAGCCGCCGCATAGCCAGAAAGTTTTAAATAGGGGGACCAAAATAAACAACGCATTTTCCATCACGATTTAATCACGATTGACTGATTGATTGAGTTAAGGTTTTACGTCCCACCCGACACGAAATCGGTCATTTTTGAGATGTTCTTCCCAGCCAATCTCTTGGCTTAGCACTAAAAAACAAAAACAAACACAACAAAAGCAAACATGCATCCGTAACAAAATATACTACAATATAAAATTAACACACACACAAAAGCCAGGTTTGGTCGCCTCCTACGACCTTCGGCCTGGAAATGGAACGGGTCTATTCTGGAAGGAGTAGATAGATTAAGTCTGGAAGTAAACGAGGCAGGGAGTAAATAAGTAAGAAAGAAAGTATATGGAAAAAAGAAAGTAAGGAAGGAAGGAAGGAAGTAAGAGAGTTGAGTAAACACACAAACACACAATTTATACAGCGCCCAAATCAACAAATGAAGCAGGGCGCATTACCGCCCCGGGGCCCGTACGGGGCGATTTAAACACGAAATCACGACAATTGGGGAACGGGTACCGACTACCTCATAACGTTCTCACAGGATTTGCGAAAATATCACAGGTGATTCTGGGGATTCGAAATCCCCTGCGTCCTTGGCCAGTTAGGCTACATCAATAATTCTCAGCCGTCGATCACGCATTGTAAAAGAATTTTGTTTCAGCGCGTGATTACATCATAAACATGTTTCACAGCTGTTTCGGAGAATGGGCGAAGCTGTAATGTTTCAAGACCACTAAAATGCACGAGTCAGACGTGACGTATATTGTTACGTCATTATGCGTTACTCGCTGATTGGTTGAAAAGGTCAGCTCATGAATATTTTCGAACATGCTCGAATCGTCTGAAAGCGGCGGCTAAAATTCTTTCATTTCTTCAAATTCCAGACGTGTTAGCCTATATGTATGCAAAAAAATTCTTTCGCCCCTAAAGAAAATTTTCTTTAATCTTGAATGAATTTCTAGTGCGAGATGCTATATTAGCGTGGTATATACTATTGCCCTGTGACTGTTAGAGTCCGTCCGTCTGTCACAAGCTGTATTGATAGACCACCGGCCTGTGACAGACAGGCAGACAGACAGACGAACATGGACTTGACGTGAGTTTGTCAGTAGCGTACGTGATCGTAAGTCCTACCGACGGGCTGTGGTTCGTCGTCGTCGTCATCTTTGTCGTTCTCGGTATCAACCAGTTCGTCATCATTGTCGCCAGAACCATCCGTCGTTGGCGGCTCTAAACACACGTCAGAACTGAACTAATGACGACGCTAATGGACCGTCTGCCGTGCTATTTCACCAACCCAGCGATTTGGACCGCCGGTCGATGGCGGAATGAACAACGTTCGTATGATATAGTCATTTCGTAAACGTGCAGTGGCGAACCGCTATGGCTTCCGGCTGTTCAATGACCACTGACGTTCATGGGCCCCAGGCCTATAAAGAAAAATAGATCAACCGAATAACGAAACGAATACACTTGTGAACATTGTGTGACCTCATAGACTGACACTGTTGGAATTTTACTTATTTAACTCTTAACCCACTTTAGCTCAGCGTTCCCTAGATAGCCACACTATAATTCAGCGATTCGACTTTCAAACACTCTGGCACTCAACTCAGACTCCCAGAGTGTCCAAAAAGTAAAAAAAGTAAATAATGGGTTAATGATGTATATAAGATTCCCCGAACTTTCCGCTGAATCTAGGCGCCAAAGCCTTGCTACACGTATATGGATATTCATCGCGGCAAAAGTATGGAATGCAATGACGGCTATAGGCGTGCTAATTTGCGTGTCACTTGTACGCTGCATATAATCAGTGGCCGAACCACAAAATACCTTCGGCCATGGCTTAAAGTAAGGGTGGGCTCGGGGGAGGGGGGGGCTGCCCCAGCTCTTAGCTCAGCCCCCGTTATCAGGGATGGGATAAGGGAAAGGGGTAAGAGGTGAAAGGGAGCCCCTCCAGCTTTTTCAAACTACTTTAAGCACTGCCTTCGGCAGACATTATATCTGTCGCTATTTTCTCCCGTGTTAAATTCCACTGATGCTCGTTCACTTCGGTCGACTGTGGCTGCGGAGCTCCTGGGCCCCGCCCCGGCCAAGGGCGTATACGGGTGGAGGTCAAGATGTCACGGCTCCCACTCCAAACCTCTGGCACAAGATTTTTACGCTTTCAAAACATTTTGGAACCTATTTTTTGTAAATAATTACATTATAATGTAATTACCGACTGGCTGCTTTGCGTTTATAAATAAAAATTGATAAATGGGCGCTCCCTCTAAACGAAATCCTGGCAACGCCGTTCGCTGTGGCTGTCGCTTTTGGTCACGCCAGTGTACAACAATTGACTGATAGGATGTTAGAAATGGCTCCGTAACCGCATCTTGCGCCTCAGTACATACACCTGTAGACAACCAGCAGCATGAGTAGGACCTATTCGTCCTTTGGCAAATCCACTGGCCACTATATCCAACTTTATATTCGACCGTAATTCATATTTTTTATTCAGCTACTATTGTACATAACTCATAACTGCTTTTAAATTTATCTGTCAGTGCAGATAATCTTCATCTTTAAAAACGGCCAAGTCCATTTTCATTAACATGACGTAAACTTATAACATTTTTCAAATTAAACAATTAAATAATATTAATAGCGAACTCATTATACCTTCTGTATGTATAGCCTCTTCGTCATCTGAATTGGCTAAAACAAAACGTGTAAACAAAGTGAATTCAGAATTCATAAAACATATGTAATCCGTGGCACAAAGTAGAAGTAGCACATCCCGAAACTGACTTTCAACACAGTTGAACAGTGACAAACTGGTCACATCTGCTACTTACGTTAAACTGTTTTACAGTTTTGTTAACTATTAATCGGTTACACGTATGGTTTGTACATTTCACTTGGCATAGTGTGTACACAAAACAGGTATGGTGGTCAAACATACAACCATAATATTGCCGGTTAGTTCTTGCTCTGTCACACAAAAATTGTGACGATCGGCCAATATTTGCCATAACCAGTGAAAATATAACGAAGGGTTCCACTTTTTTGAAACCCGCTGTTGCCCTACACAGAGATGGGGCATATGGGACGACGTGATCGGTAGCACCTGTCGTCCTGGCGTCGACAACGTTGCTAAAGAGACCGTCGCCAAGTCGGTTGCGAGCTAGCACCATGAACTGATAGGAAGTGTCCGGCGCGAGGCCGTAGACCGTTGTCGACGTCACCGGGTCATCTTGGCCGACCGCCCGCAGCGTCTGCCACCGCTCTCGGCCGTCACGCTGCTTGTACCTGCCGCCGCAACACCCGCAATACAGCTACAGACAGGTAAACAGTCACCGGCGCCATACGTATACGTCTATCTATGTATAATAATCGGATTGGGAATCTGGCCAGTGGTGTGGCTTACGTGGGCAGTCGGACAGGCGAAGGCCGGGCACAGGCGGCAGGCGCGGACGGACGGGGTTCAGGCGACGGCGGGCAAGATCGCGATGTCACGCCAGGGGCGTGGCTTGCAGCGGCGGACGGACGGACGGACGGGTACAAGTCATCTCGCCGCAGAGCGGCGTGACGGCTTGTACCTTTAACACACCTTGAGCCTGTAGGTGGATTTTAATGAACTCTAATGCACGGCCAGTCTGCTGCCAGACCTATGGTTCATTCTCAGCCACAGCGTCACAGTTTATTGACCGGCACCAAATTATACAACTTGGTTGATACAGACAAGGGTTCAAGAGTGTAAACAACATGCCCCCCAGAGTCGTTACACAGTCGCGCCCCGACCGAAAATCGAAACCGAGACCTCTTGATCGCAAGCCCGACGCCCCTGCCTTCTGCCACCGTGCCACCGGGTTGGTGTCGATTCTGTTCATTCGTTTAAAGCACATCTAGACAAGTTTTGGGTGCACGAAGACGTACGAGACTTGATTTTACTGCAAACCTCACATAAACTGGTAACTGCCGATCAGTCATGAAAACCGCATATAGTCTTAATCGAATTTGTCTATAATTCAAGATGCCATTAGATACTCTGAACTTCAAATGAACGGCTAATACCACCCAAAATTCACCAAAGCACGCCATTTCAAAAGCAAAAATTTATTTATTTTTTCGAAAAGGACAGACTCTCCCAGCCCCAAACACATTGAGGAGAGGAGACCAACATCACACCCACATCGACTACGACTATTGTCCACCCCATTTTTAAAATCTGACGACGCCCTGTATGAAAGAGATATTGAAAACAAGAACTTACGTCAGTGGGACTGACATTTATCCATACATGCCGATCGTACGTCTGTCATGTGTTCGGAAGCCAAAGGGTAATCGTTGTGAACGTCGTGGGCGTGGCCCGCGCGCTCTCCGATTCGTCCGATTTTGGGATTTCATGGGGAGCAAAGTTCACAAGAAATGGGAGATTCCATACCTTGGACGCCGATGAAACACCGTGCAAAATGTGACGCCGCTAGCTTTGTCCTCGGCGGAAAAATCCGTAACCGTACACACGAACAAACAAACAAACTAACCGATATATCCACACCTTGCCTAGCGGCATGTGTGGATAAAAAACTGACACGTTTTACGTACTACAAGCGGTGAACAGTAGCAATATCTTTTCTCCGAGCTTGACTACACAACTGTCGAAGACGTGCCTTCGTTAAAGTTGCAACGCCAATTCCGACGCATTTGAACAGCTGGTGATACCGTCCGCATCAATTTTGTAGCAGCCATACATGAAGGCAGCGCGGTTTTATCGTCGATAAAGCCGACGGCAAGCAAGCCGTGCATGGCCTTACTCAATCGACCAACGCTCCGACGCAGTATTGTATCATTAGACGAAAAGTCCGCTACGGTTCGCTCGCTCGCTCGCGAAAGAGGCAATAAATTGTACGACAAATTCGACAATAAAACAGCGCAGTACGGACATCATGTGTTCCTTTCGTACGACGTTGCTATGGTGGACGTATTATTATCATTGCTGTATTTTCATATGCGTGACATATTGTCATCGTCCGCGCTCCAATACGGTTTCCTGCGTTCATTTTAATGTCTATCTCGTTGCTGCATGCTGTATCATTTGCAGTCCAGTACACAGCAGAACAGCAAGTTACGGACAAAACAAACATCAATAGTTTTCTGGTATTTGCAGGAAACACTGCAGACGAAGATCGAGTATAATGTGAGTAATCTATCGAAGTCACGGATGTGCTATATGCATATACGGGGTGGACCCAAAACGGGGCAACTGCATTCGACGACCCACATCTTTAAAACGCCTGAACCACTGATTGATTTTCGGCAGAGACTTAACAGACGTGTCCAGGACGAAATAGTGTTAAAGGGAATTAGTTAAATTAATTAATTAGTTAAATTAGATTAATAATTAAAATGCATAAACTACTTTGCACGGTGTACTTCAACGCCGTTTTGTCCTGAACACCTCTGTATAAAGTGTATGCCGAAAATCGTGAAAAATGATGAGACGTTCAAACGCAGTGCTCCATTTGGGGGATGTGGAAGTAACGGTCAGGGAGAATTATGACATGCGAAGACCGGTGAGTTTACGCTTGGTCAAACAAGATAGGTGGGTGGCAAACGGAAGAGCTTTTCAGCCTCGCTGGCCGTGCGGCTTTCGCGGGGAGTTGTACTCTCTCAGAGTACTTTCCATCTTGTTTTATACTGTAGTTAACTTACACGACCTGTGGAGCAACTACCCCCGTAGTACATGTCACATTATAGACCTAGCGTATGAAAAGTGGGTGGCAACCTGGGGGCAAGCCCAAATATTGGGGGCATGACCTCCCCATATTTCACCGTAGAAACGCCAGTGGCTAAAAGCAACAGGACAATGGGAATAAGACTAGCATGCGTTGAAGCAGGTGCGTGCGAATGCCGACCAGAGGACGTAATGCTGCGGATGTCCGCCGTCGTAGGCCGGTAGCCATGTCACCTCGGCCGACCGAGCGGACGTCTTCACCGTCACGTTGTACGGAGGGTGAGGCGTCCTCACTAGCCACACAGACACACAGGCCTTCATCTTCTCTGCCAGTCGGTTTCTATTACTCACCAAGCTAGCCATCTGGCAGATGCGATCGATCGGCTACGATAATCTTTCGTTCTCCAACCAACAAGTGGCTGAATCTTCACATGTTTTAAAAAGCGTAAACTTTGTAAGACCGACTTCCGATTTTACATTGTTGTTGTGTGCCAGCATGATGTGTAGCTTTCTTCACTGTCATGACATATCAGTGACTGCCAGTCGGTCCTCTGTCACGTTAATAATAAATAAATAAATAAATAAATAATTAATTAATTAAATAAATATGATGATGATAATAATAATAATCACATTTCTATAGCGCCGTACGGTCGATGAACTAAATCAACAGAAAGTATTGAATAACGACGAATAACTTATCTAACGGGGAGAACACGAGTACATATATATATTTAACAATAGCGCAAATGGTTACTACGACTTATATAAAATAACGATGCAAGCAAATTTGATAGAGTTAAAGTTTTACATCCCACCCAACACACAATGGGTCATTTCGGAGACGTTTTTCCAAGCCAATCTCTTGGCTTAGTACTGAAAAACGAAAACAAACACTACAAAAGCAAACATGCATCCACAACAAAATATACTATAACATAAAATCAACACAAAAACTAAAGCCAGGTTTGGTCGCCTCCTACGACCTCCGGCCTGGAAAAGGAACGGGTCTATTCTGGAAGCAGTAGTTAGATAAGTCAGGAAGTATACCAGTAAGGAAGTAAATAAGTAAGAAAGAAAACATAAGGAAAGAAAAAAGTAAAGAAGGAAGAAAGGAAGGAAGGAAATCAAGTAAACACACAAACAAACAATTTATATAGCGCTGAAGTCAACACATGAATCACAGCGCATTAAGCTTACTGCCCAGGAGCCCGTAAGGGGCCGACTCAAATTTAACAGCCCTGTTAGTTTAATAACTGTAGCACTTGGCAATTCAATGTGGAGGAACTGTTGACATTGTCAGTTTCCATGTTGTTCATTTTAGATAGCATCATAAAAGACGATCGATAGCATTGTGTCTGCGTCTGTGTACGATAACTTTCAAAAAAAAATAACTTTTGAACTATATACTTGATACGGTGTGGTTCTTTCTGACCAAATGTAGGTCAAGTTCAAAGGTCAAGGTTATATATGTCAAAGTTCACTGTCACATGAGAAAATGTCGTTAAAGTGGTCGGTGCGACCTCTATAAAAGCTTTCTAGTTTTTAGTGAGGCTATTAACGATTAAACATTTTAATCAATTAATCGAACGTTTTTAATCGCTAATTGATCTATTATAATTGACTAAAGCCATTAATTCAAACATCACATTGTCACGAAACGCCCATATATATACCGCACCCATAGCAGCCTCCCTGATGCTGTCATACCAATTTTCTATCTGATCGCCTACTTGTCAGATGTTTGAGCATCTAAACACTACGGTACATCGGAGCCACCCACCACGTCCGAAATTGCTCTTCGGATTTGTGAAATCTCACGTCCCTCTGGTCGTGATTGGCGAGTCCTGAATCCTGATTTCTGGATCCCCTGGCAAGCTATGCCACCTCCCACCCCAACCCCAGTTAGCTGACTATCACATTACTGCTGATGCAAGGAATACTAATAGCGGAACGTTGCGAACTTGCAGAACTGTACGAAATCAGAAATGCTGAGAAGCACCTATCGATGCAGTACAGCATGCAAAGCACTGAAAAAACTGGGCGGTTCAAAGTGCCGCCCGTATAGATGGTGCCAACCCCAAGGAAACTTATTAAGCGGCGTGGGCGTCCGCCGAAGCCGGCTCAGTGCGCAGAAGCGGAAGTACAGTCGACTCGCTCAGCGCGATGACTTCATCCGCTATATGCTACAACTGCACTTAATCACTCATCCTTGCACCGACGCGATCATTTCCGATTAGAATCCGCCGGACGCCGTCGTTCGCTGGAGCGGTATAATTTCGCCATTACGGTCTTTAGTGCCTTGCTGTAGCCGCCGAGCAGGCTGTTGCGTCGGCTTCATCAACAGGACGAAACGTGCGGCGCCAGGAGAGGCACTGTCAACCCACGTCGTCGTGAATTTGTCTCGGCTTCTGCCGCTGGATGTACAGTATCAAAGAGGATCTGAAGCAAATGGAAAGAGGAACTGACAGGATAGAAGCATCGGAGCACGTGGAAGACACCATCAAATGACGATTTATTGACTGAGTTAAGGTTTTATGTCCCATCACCCGACACAAAATCTCTTGGCATAGTACTGAAAAACGAAAACAAACAAAACAAAAGCAAGCACGCACCCACAACTAAATATACTACAACATAAAATTAACACAAAAAATAGCCCCGTACGGGCACTGACGGTCGACTCTTCGCAACTGACGTTTGTGCCAACTTCAGTCACATGACACAAAAACTAAACCGAATATCGAAAATCCGGCCCGATCAAATGTAGATATTGTGCCGTAGTTTAAGAATCCGTGGTCAGTTGCGAGCTCCCGTTGTAAATGGCGGATGAGATAGCTGTTGAATACGGCCGGATTTCCAACTATGAAGGGCTCGTGATCTTGACCTTGACCTTGGATCGGGTTATACTGCATACCGTCGTGCATCGTTCGTCGACATATACCTACACGCCAAATTTCATGGAAATCGAAGAAATTTTTTGTGGACGGATGCCATGGATGGACGTACGTACGCACGTACGTACGTACGTACCGACGGACGGACATTTGAAACCGGCCTTATTAGGTCGACTCTGTCGAAGAGTCGACCTAAAAACTGAATCCAGGGTTGGTCGCCTCCTACGACCTCCGGCCTGGAAGGAATAGATAGATAAGTCAGGAAGTAAACCAATAAGGAAGTAAATAAATCAGAAAAAGTATAAAGAAAGAAAAAGTACGTAAGAAAGAAAGTAATGAAGGAAGTTCAGTAAACACGCAAACAAACAATTTATATAGCGCAGAAATCAACACATGACTCACGGCGCATTACCGCCCCGGAGCCCGTACGGGATCATCCACACAGCCGTATTTTCAGTCGTTGATTTCAGGTCAACGATAGAACGATAGTCCCAGCACTATTTCCTAACATTCGGCTAAACTGATTGACAAAAAACGCAGAAAAGGTGAAGCAGGAGAGTAACAACGACCTGTAGAGCAGTCGTTGATTCAAGTAACAGGTATGTGTGTATTCGCACATTAACCTTTGTACTACATTACCCTTGACACTATCTATGTCATTTGACGGTCAAGGTCATAGGTCAAAGTTCACGATCACATGAGGAAAATTTTGCTAAAGTGGTCGGTGCGACCTCTAGTGGGGATTTATAGTTGATTGACTGACTAATTGATTAGCCGAGAGGGCAGATGAGGAAGATGAGGCAGGAGAAACGAAGGTAAGGAATACGAAAAGAGAGGGGAGGAGAAGGGAAGAAAAAGGAAACAAAAGGGAGTCAGTGCAATAGCGTATGGACAATTTAGCAACGTAGTGATTGATAAGATCCGACGACACATCCGAAACGTTTACCTTGCGACATTCACCTGTGACCATTTGGGTGTCCGGACATAACCCCCCGGTCATAACCCCCCTAGGTCACAACTCCCCCTTTTGTGCCGAGGCGGGACATAACCCCCCTAGGACATAACC
>Ga0209780_1000438_pt1 | contig 21899 bp, 10 predicted proteins | sample WorMetexBAHAMAS2_FD_187384 | JGI IMG/M metagenome (GOLD analysis project Ga0209780, IMG submission 187384) | Marine gutless worms symbiont microbial communities from Max Planck institute for Marine Microbiology, Germany - Inanidrilus exumae... | ecosystem: Host-associated > Annelida > Digestive...
CTGGGCGTGTGAACGAGAAAAAAAGGACAGGACAGGAAAAAAAGTCACAAAAGGGTTATATTTCACCTATTTGTGGAGAAGCCCCCACTAAAGCGATGAACATGAAAATTTGTGTAGTGGGTGATGTTCTCGACGTAATCACGTATGCCAAGTTTCAAAATGAAATTTTCAGGGGTTACAATTTTACAGGAAGTCGAATTTTCCATTTTTTCCTATTGATTTTGAATGGGCCTTACAACAGTGCAGCGCTACTGCGCTGCCTGTGATACGGCGTTGGAGAATTGACAGTGACGTCCCTTCCTCAAGACTCGGTTTGTCGATGATGACTGATTGATTGAGCTAAGGTTTTATGTCCAATCTGACACAAAATAGGTAATTTCAGAGAAGTTCTTCGCAGCCAATCTCTTGGCTCAGTACTGAAAGTCTAAATCTAACACAATAAAAGCAGATACGCATTCATAACAAAATGTATCATAATACAAAATGCACACCAAAAATTAAAACCAGGTTTGGTTGCCTCTTACGATGTCTGGCCAGGAAACAGAATGGGCCTATACTTAAGGAAGTAAATAAGTGAGGAAGTCAGCAAGCGACTTACATGTCTATAGTGGCAGAATTGTGAATGAAAAAATAATGACGGTCAGTGACTGATTCCTCCAGGTGGATCTGGGCACATCAAAGACCGGTAGCAATCGCCCGTCAGGAACAGAGGCAACAGGTTAACCCAGGTTAGACTGAACAACGGCCGTTAGTCTGACGTATGCATGCGCACGCGTGACAAGGTGCACGTGTTTATCCTCAAACGTTTTGCTACAGAGATCTTTGCAGAATATAGCTTAACGTTCAAATTACTATAGACATTAAGCCACTCAAACAAAGACCAAGAGTGGTATTAGCCAATAGTAGTATGGGGATTAGAAACGACAACAGATGAGTATCCTACCGCGGTGAATGATGTCGTTGCTATGACACCAGTAAAGTGCTTTACACAGCTGGTAGATGTACCATCGAGCCTTCTCCAGTGGCACACCAGTAGGCACCTCTTCCAATACCTCCAGCATGTTCTGTGAAAGAAAATCAATCAACTAATCAATAAAATAAATAAGCACTTCTGAGGATAGAATCAAAGGGAGGGCTATAGCAAAGACCTCAACATCAACATCAATAAATCAGTCAATCAATCAATTAAAACAGATTTATGTAGTGTCATCATATGCTGTAAGCGAATCAGAGGTGTACTGTGGCACAGACAAGGCTGATTGATCATGCGCACTGTAAACAACGTCAACAATTAATATTTCGGTTTTATAAATATGGCTAAAAGTAGTGACAAAGATCGACAGTTGTATTATGCAGACAATCAAGAAGAGCTGAGTTCCGGAGTAAAGCGACAGTGCAGACAGCGCAAATTCCTTTACTATTCCCTGACTTTTCTGGTAACTGCAAACTATCAGCAGCCACAGAAGGAAGCCATTCAGTAACAGTGAACCGCAACTAAGAACGTGTTACAGGTTTTCAGACTATAATGGTGCCACTTTAACACCAGCCTGGCACAAGTACCGCAAGCAAGCAAATAAGTAAGTAAGTAAATCATTAAAAGTGAATTTATACAGCGCATTATCATGACACCTCTGATGTGCAAGTTCAACTGATGCAATTTTCCAGAACCAACACACCTCACTGACCTTCCCTTCCTTTTTTCCTGATTTTTCATCAAATCCTTGCCTTTTCCCTGACCCAACTCTCAGTTTTCCAGGTTTTCACGTTTTCCAGTTTGACACTGAAGGCTTCTCGCCAATACTGCCTCCTACACTATGTGTAGGCGGGCCAGTAATAACGATACAGAAATTAGAAGAAGTCAGCACTCAAAAGAGCGGCAATGTATTTGTGCCTCGTAACCTTGACCTTTGACCCCAAAATAAATGGGTTCCAAGGACTCATGGTGGATCATGTCTATGTCACGTTTGGTGATCCTGGCTGCATCACGTTTTGAGACATCGTATGGAAAGACAAACAATACAAACGTGCAGATACATAAACGCTGCTGAACGTCTCACCCACCAACAACAATTTTGACTAACTTTTACAACAGTTGATTATGAATAAAGTAGCCCGTACGGAATGACGGTAGACTCTTCGCAACGGATGGACCGTGCGAACTGCAAAGTCACGTGACACAAAAAAACTAGGACAAATACCAAAAATCCGACCCGAACGAATTTAGATATTGTGTCCTAGTTTAAGAATTCGTGGTCAGTTACCAGCTCCCATTGTAAATGGCGGAGGAGATAGCTTTTGAAAATGGCTGGATTTCTAACTGTGAAGGGCTCGTGACCTTGACCTTGGATCGGGTCATACTGCATACCGTCGTGCATCACTCATCAACCTATACCTACATGCCAAATTTCACTGAAATCTAAAAAACTGTTTGTAGACCAGGACAGACGGACGTACGCACGTGCGTACGTTACGCACGTATGTACGCACGGACGGACGGACGGACAGGAATTTAAGACTGGCTTATTAGGTCGACTCTGTCGAAGTGTCGACCTAAAAATGCTTTTACAGTCTTAGATCGGTTTGTACGTTAGTGAGGAAGCGACCAAAATGTTTGGTCAGTCTGCTAGGGAGCAGTTAACGAGAGCAGAACAAGACGAACCCTGTCGACGAACTCAAAGACGAGGCAGAGTTTGCCTCGACGACGAAAAAAGTCGCGCATCTCCACGATGTTCTCGTGCTTGAGGGTGCGTAGAAGCCGCAGTTCACGCAACGTCGTGTGCCGTACGTCCTCGTTGTCTGCAAACACACACACACACACACACACACATCCGTCTGTCGTGGTTCCGGATTGACGTGGGTTAGATACCTGCTCTGTTGATTTCACTGCCACGTGTGGGCCCGGGGCAATCCCCCCTATCCCTTCACTTCCCCACCTTACTACTCTATCGTTTAGTATCTTTTACTTTTCCCCTTTCTTACTCGCTTCATCTATTTTCTTGTTTTTCCATCCATTCCCATTCTACAAGAATAGTCCCACTCCGTTTCCAGGCTGGATGTCGTAGGAGGCAACTAAATCTGGCTTTAGTTTATGTGTGTGTGTGTGCGCGTTGACTTTGTGTTATATGTATTTTAGTTAAGGAAGGATGCATGCTTGTTTTTGTTGTATTTGATTTAGTTTTCTCTTGCGGTGCAATGGTTGTCTCCCCCTGTTATAGGCGCTAGCATAATAATTTAACTGAACCTCTCGATCTCTTTCCGTTTTTGGGTGGCTGCTGAGCAAAAAGGCGGCCAGGGTTGAGGTTAATACATAGCTGGCTTTCCTTTACTGGGTATGGATAGTTCTCCACCCCTGACCTTTCGTCTCTGATATAGCCATATATGTACTGAAAAGGGACGCTACTCCAACTAACTGTTGATTTTACTTTTTCATCTGTTCTGGATCAGCAGCGGGCGTGGTTTTTGAGAGTTGTGCCAGATGTGATTTGGTCACTCACACCGTTAGCTGAAGTATCACTTTATAGCTCATGCAAATAATGTTACAGTACACTACATGTACACTCAAGGTCGGACCAACCACTTGCAACACGTTTTCCTCCTGTGACCTTAAATGTTAACCCATGATCTTGATCTACGAACTTCATCCAGAAAGGGTCAAGCTGAACCATTATGTGTCAAATCACTTCGTTCAAAAGTTACTCTCTGGACAAACAGACAAAAACACAACCGACCGACTGCTCTACACGGCCACTAAGATGGTTGGTAAAAATACACAAAAACTCAAGCACTTAACAAATGGCAGTCGGAGACGGCAGACTTCGCCCCCGGTACCGCCACCTGGCGAACTGTACAAAACATATGCGTCATATTCGACTCTGGCCTATTCCCTGCATTACATAAAAACATGACGTCATCCACAAAACCGGAAATACATAACGTATCGCACTGCCGTCAGTGGAGGACCGAGCCACGGCCACAAATAACAACACAAAAGAAAATATGGTAAAATTTGGACGTGTGGTTTTTCAGACATGCCAGCGGACAGACAAACAAACAGAACAGATAAACAGACAGACAAACATACAGACATGCTAATCACAATACTTTGCACCCATATTGGGGGCACAGAAGAAATTACAACAGGTGCGATCAATTCCACCGTCGGTTCATGTATCCTCGTTATTCTTCTGCACGCATTCACCACGCGTGATACGATTCCCATTAACCACTACGTAACGTTATATCATCATGTGGCGTGACTAATAAAGTCAATCGTCGGCTGCCGGCAGTACAGTACTTCACGCACCTGTCGACCGACCACTGTGGTATCCACTGAAATTATGTGCATACATGCACGCGCCACGCCAGCACACACACACACACACACACATAGACGCATTCAGTCTTTGTCTGATATCGACATCCTTTACTGCAGTTACTCCAAGATCGGCTGGGTAGGGTCACCAAAAGAAAACCTTTCGGATAATTCCACGAGTTTTTCACCGGCCACACGGCCTTGCTGTTGCGCAACCAAAAATGTAAAAGCAAAGATGGGAATTCAAAAAGTCAAATGGTATCCACTGAAATCCAACGCACAATACTTGCATTACATTCCACGTTTTTTTTGAAAAATACGTACTTACGCGTACGTCACTTGGTCGTACGTTAAACGTACACTGTAAAAATAATTTAAACTACAATACACCATTGTCGTATTAAAATTTCATACTGCCTGTGTTAAATCATAAACACAAGTGACGTAATACAAGAATACTGTTGGTACTTCATTAACATTAGTGTATGTGGTCATCATCGCTTACGGTAAGCGTTATTACTGGCCCGCCTAATGGGCAAGTATTGTTTCGCTGGCTGGTGTTTGTCGTGGTCTGCCGTCGTCGTCTGTAACGCTGCCGGTGGGCGGTCGGCCGCCGCCGGGCCGGGCGCGTGGGCGATCCTGCGGCCGACACTGCACGGCGGGCCAGTAAGGTTACGTCCCGCAAGAGCAAATCCATGTTTTTAAACGTATACGTAAGCATGGTAAGCGTACGGTAACCTTCCCAGCCGCAGACCAGCACCGCTGTTCTAATTTCCCATCGTGACATGGCCTGTAGCAAATGTAATACCTCGCCAATTAAGAACCAACAATGCATCATTCATTATGTTGTTTGTTCTATTATAGATGCTTGCTGTGAGAATCTGTGCCAAATAAATGGTAAATAATTAGTCATTCTGATCATCTGTATGTGACCCGGCCGATAGACCTTCCCATGTAGCCCAGTGGTCGAAGCACTTGGGTACCATGTGTAGTAGAGCGTGACGCGCTCAGGAGCCGGGGTTCAAACCTCAGCCCGGGCAAGTCTGACTACCAAAGAATTATTTCAAATAATTCCTAAGCACACGATAAACAGGGAAATAATCGCAGGCAAGAAAAAAGGGTTCGATGGTGTCAATGAACGAAATAAGAAAACAGTAAGAAAGATAAACGAAAGACCGGCCAATAGGTTATGTGGATACAACAACTCAACTTAAATAATATGCCAGTCAACAATGAGATCACAAACCTTCGCTATCTTTGAACTTCTTTATTGCAACCATTTCACCCGTCGTCTAGACAAGCCAACAGCCAATTGACGACATAGACGCTAAAAAAATTTGCTTTTTATCTAAATTGGCTGCATGCAATTGTAATGTGCTCCATTTGTTGTTTCAAATAAAATGAAAATGTGAAGTTTAGTCTATATTAGTTAGCTACAGTGATTCGCTAGGTAACTAGGTCTTGATACTAGTATCACGCCGCTAAAATCACATAAATGCTATAGCCGCAGCAGATTACGTTCGTCGTTGCTAAAAGAAATGTGTTTTTGTTTTCTGTTTCAGAATGTTCATGTGACATGTTGTCTATACGTTGTTCTTCTCCAAGTTTCACGGTATCTTGTTTTAGTCACATGCTCTATATCTATAGTGAGTGTGTCATATAGTGACTGTGTGATTTTAGCCTTTGGGCTAGCACAGTAATAAATCTAAGTCTAAACTATTACGCTGGCCGCGTCCAGCGATAAGCGTAATGTAACGGTCGGGCGTCCGTCCGTCTGTCTGTCCTGTCTTTTTCTAACTTTAATAGGGTGCACAGTTCATGCTCGACGTGACTCACCAGGGGGCAGCACGCGACGTGCCTCACAATAAATGAAGGACAAAAACTACAAATTTCACCAATTTTCGTACTGCGCTGTAACACAATATGTGCCATTATTCCAAAATATGAGGCATATAGAAAAACCAAAAATTACTGATTAAATACTTACAATTTCTCAACATTGTCACGATTAATTCAAATGTCGTTTCTCCACCGCCAGTTAACGGCCAATCGTCAGTTAAATCGTCCATTATCTTAATTGCCGATTTTTCGCCAATTAACTCGTTAATGGCCAATTAGCAATGGCGGATCTGCAGCATTTTTTGTTTTTTTTGTTCGCTATGAAGAGGAATTTGAGCGAAGCGAACGTGTCGTTTTGCTGCAGAGGTATGTATCCGTTTCAGGAATATGATGACGCTAAATTCTGCCAGCGCTTCAGGTCGACTGTTGAAGTTCGACATCACGAAACTGCTGGACGAAATAATTGCAAAACCTGATACATCATGTCAGCAAATATCATAAAGGGGTCGTTTTGCGACGGTCCATATGTAATATGGGGCGGTGACGTCACTGCAGCGCTGCTCAATTTCAGTTATACCGACAGCCAATCAGAGAAGATGAAAGTAGGTGCAGCATCAGCATCAACTAATCGCCGATTTACTAAATGGAGATCAAAATGCATGGAAAATGCAACTTGGTTAATCGACGATTAACTTCGACCATTAAATTAATAGGAGATTACATAATCGGAGATTACAATTAAATTAATTTAATTCACGGTGGAATAACCAGCTCTCATTGTTGCTTTCATCCATCTGGTTTTGAAGAGAACGTTTGGGACCCGCTCTGGTTCCATATCGAGATGTCAGCAAAGACTAAAAATAAATCCAGTGAATTTTCTATTAACTGACTTTAATTCTCGATAATTAATCCATTAATTAATTCTGCCTTCAGTGCTCTGATACTATCACGCCATCATCTTGCAAAACTCACTCCCCAACTCCAACAGGCTTACTTAATGGAACCTTGTTGTACATGGAGCATGAAAAAATCAATGCCACTAAAAACAAAACCAAAAACAGAACCAAAGAACAGTAATCAAACAATAAATTACAAACATTTGAAACCAGAGATTGATTGTACAAAATCATTCTGAACATTCATTATGTGGCTTAAATCAGCTGCAAATAAAGTTTTGTAAGTCACATACAATTACAACATTATTTAAAATAAACAGATGCGATGACAAAAAAACATATCTGTAATCGACGAAATAAATTCTTCGATATTTGGGACAAAAAATAATCTTACCTTATGCTTGCACTTTAATACGATTCCATATGCGCCTACAACATACCACCATTATCATTGTTTCTATTGCCACTTACGTTATTTATAAATGTTTCCATTACCATTTTCCACTGCTACATTTTTATTTGTTACATGAATGAATGAATGAATGAATGAAAATGCGAGGATTTTAAGTGCGTTTGAAAACCGACTGAGAGTCGGCTTTGTCTAACACACTATGTAAACAAATCAAGCCGTTGAGCGAAGTAAAGCCGGAAATGGTCAGGTAGTCCGTGGAGTCAGTCCGATAGGTAAGGAAAAGGCCTATGGTGGAAAGGATTTGCCAAAAAGCCAAGTCTTAAGTTCGGAATGATTACATGATTACATCTTAATTACATAATGTTAATAATAAAATAAAACAACAATAACTAGAAATGTGAGCATTGCTGAGCTGTGCCAAAACAGGCAGATGGCCATATTCACCCACCCACAAACTGGCATGCAATAGTGAACCTGTAGCATACTGTCACATGCCAAATTTTAGCTTACCTGGTATGCACACTATTGCCCTTCTAGGGCGAAAAACCACGATTTTGATCGAATTTTGAAGTTTGGAGGACTCCTGTATCCACCACCAGTTTCAGTAGAATGATGTTTACAATAAGCAGACTGGTGAGGATTAAGTACTTTGTTGGAAGTGAGGTGATCAATGAGGCGGGATTTAACATTATACGGCAAGAAAGACACCTGGAGTACAGGAAGGTAATGGTGAAGAGGATTTATGATGTAAGAGTTTGTTTAAGGTTTGCCAGAGGTGCTTGGGGTTGTCAGAGGATGACAATACTAGGTTGGAGTAGAAGTATTATTTGAATGCGAGAATAAGGTTGTGGTACTGGTTGCACAAAGACCCGAAAGACGACCAGTCGAGAGCAGAGTGGGTGCACTTCCAGAGTTTCTCAGCGTGGCGGACAGAGGATGTGAAGGCACGTAGGGTAGAGGTGAACCAAGGGTTGGATTTGGACTGACGCCTGGAGAGTTTAGTGATGATGGGAGCATGTTTATCAAGTAGAGAAGACAAGAGCGCCATCTAGCAGTTCAGAGACACGGTTGAGAGCTACACAACTACACATCTTCCCCTGTCCAACATAATCAAAACGTTTAAAATGCAAATGGCTTAATGGCAATACCGTTATTGCTATCTACCTCTTATTACATAACACATCAAAAATACAATGCACACAGCACACGCTCAAAAGCTGATGGAAGCCAGATTCTCAATCCTCGATCAAGGATCGAGGTCAGACCGACTGCGTTACTGCGTTACCACGTCCTGCTGGACATTGACATTTGACCTTGACCTGACTTTCAATCCCAGGCCAGCTATAGTAATGACTCACGAATACACAAAAATTCAACTTCAAAGGTCCAGATGTCAGTTCATAAGAGAGACTGGAAACAAACGTACAGACGGTAGATTGCTTTACTTTCCCGGCTACAGCGGTTGGTAAATATGGGCATAAGAAATTTGAAAATAGTGAAAATCAAAAACATGGATGGTCTTCTTGGCCTTTGACCATTACAAGCATTTTACTGTGCACGTTCATATGTGGTCCAAAAACTTCAAATTCTCAACTTAGTGCCACGACACACGGGCAATAAAATCGCGCAATAAAGTTGCGCAACTCGTGTTGTGCAATAATATTGCTCGTGTGTCAGGGCGTGTCGCGGCGTGACTTTTTGGCACGGTTGCACTTGCAACTTTATTGCATGATATTCGCGTGATAAAGTCACTCGTGTGTCATTGCACTTACAGTTGACAAAGTACACAGAGTTTAGTGTGAAGCACTGACCTTCGCCGACAACGCCAAGAACGGTGTAGTTGTTCATTACATACTACAGCAGTGCACTGACGTCATTACAACACGTGACTGATGATTGACGGCTGTGACTCCTATGTCCACATGTGCCGACAGAACCTTGCAGATCTGAAACATGTCAGCAAACAACGGTCACTCACTGCAACATTGTCACAGCTGAACTAAATGCAAACGTGAGTTGACTTCTAAACAATAAATTCGATAAGTACATCTGTCTTCAGGGATGGCCGCATATCCACACATGCTGATCCTACATCCATACACCGCGCAATTTCACAAACGGCGCATCTCTAGCGCGGCTTGTGGCCCGCGCGCTCACTGAACTATAAATATAACGTCGCTCTGACGTCTAGGCTAGGCTCCTTCCAGTTCTATTTATAGTTCAGTTTGCGCGCTGCCGATTCACCGGCCGTTCTGAAGTCCGATTTTGGGCTTCTGGGGGAGCAAAGTTACCCATAATGGGAGATTCCCTGCCCAAGACGCTGAGTAAATGAGGCCGCGACTTTGTATGTGCACCATAAGGAGTATGTACTCGTCAAAATGGAGTCTCGATCGAGTCCTGGGATTGGCCGATTGAGACTTGAGAATGAGATTTCCTGGGAATTAACATCCCTACAGACCCCACCCCAGAAATCAAATTAACATCATTTGTATTTACTTATTCGCTTTTATGATGACTCGTGCAATTTTACACGCAAATAAAGAAAACTACTTTCGCGACCATTATTCTTCCAGAGGACTAGCAAAAAATGTCAAAAAAACACCGCCACCGACTGAGTTGCAAATTTCTAATCTACCACCGTAACAACACTATTAACATTACCATTTATTCCATGCCATACCTGAGACGTTTATACTTACAGAGATTCTACAGATGTATCCACTTGTGGTTTTAATTTTGGACTACACATAATTTCAGTGCATTCAGGCAGTACAAGACGACAACAACAACATTAAACAACAGCAAATTACAGTGTGCGGATATAAGAATAATGGTCGCCACAGGATGTAATGCAATGATTAACACGTGGTAGCAACTAGTGATGTGAAAACTGAATTTTTATCACAATCAATTATCGATTTGCTGAAACTGGTTTTTTACGGACGGAAATGTACATTTATAAATCGCTATTTTCCGTTTCCGTCCAGACGACTCTGTATAGCAGATTTATTAATTCATTCACCAGATGGCGAGACATAACGCAACCAAAGTACTACCACTTAGCAGTCAAACTAAACTGACCCTAACCGTAACACTAACCCTAACCGTTACAGTAATCCTAACCCTAACCCTACTAAACCGTGCTCGTATACACTGGGCCGACACCAAGTGGCTACATCATATGGGCCAATTTTATTTACGTACATCCTAAGCTCTACTATTATACTTAAGAAACAGATCGCAGTATATATTATCGGCATGATACGCCCATGGAGATTTGCCAATTACTATACGACACGACAACACAAACATGGAAGGGGGAACGTCATATTTAGTTGTTGTCCGATATTCGTGAACTTACCAACAACTCAGCCAACAGTCATCGACATACACATACGTAAGACACTTGAGAACGTAACGGTTACTGCTACATATCTGTGGTTACCACTGACTCTCTTTTTTCTCGACCGCCATCATTACCTTGCCAACCTACCCATAACTCCCTGCATGAAATAACGTAACGTAAGTGGACGATCATCTTAACCATATTAACGACTATAACGAGTAACGGACGCAGCGTCGCATATGAAACACTACCACTATTATACTATATACCGTTAACCGTTATGACATAGCAACCTCGTTCTGGTACCAGTTCCGACTCACCCACTACTTCACCTATCACTTCTTCCTCTTCTGTTTCATACTCTGCTTATCCATAACTCCCTCTCTTTCACTGCCGGCTTAAAACCTATACCCCTTAGTTCCACTTCTTCCTCCTGCCCTGCCTTCACGGACTTTTGCCTGCACCATTTCTTCTGAGCTAATCGTCTTTTATTTTTTTTCTTAGTTATGGTGCTTGCTATAGGTCTATTACTCAACACAGAGTGGCACGTTTTGGTGCTGTATCAAGGTACCACTTTATACCGTTATTTACGACACGCAATAACGCAGCACAAAATAGTAAGTATATTTTACATAATAAGGTGTTTATTTATTTATCATATTTCATTTGATATTTTCACAAGACGTTTACGTAACAGACAGTGGTACATTTTGGTGCTATGCATGCTGCTAGTTTACAACGTTATGGGACCTTGTCAATGTATTAAGTTATAGTGCTTGCTACATGTCTATTACGCAACATAGAGTGGCACATGTTTGTGCTACATTAAGGTACGAGGTTACCGCTATATACCGACATGGTATATCATTCATTACATGCTGTTACAGATCATGCATCTAGTCAGATGCTTGCAACTACAGTATGCAACAACAACGCAGCGCAAAATGGTAAGTATAATATTTTCCATATAAAAACGTATTTATTTATTTATCACATTTCATTCAATATTTTCACACCATATTTAGCCTAAGTAACACAGAGTGGTACGTTTTGGTGCTATGTATGGTGCTAGTTTACAATATTATGGGACCTTCTAAATGTAGTATGTTATGGTGCTTGCTACATGTCTATTATGCAACAGAGTGGTACATTATGATGTACCAATATATAACATTATGGTATGGCATTCCTAGAACCAATAACGAGCTTGCTGTGTCTACGTGTATGTCCGTCCGTCATTCTGTGTGTCACATCCATGTCCTATAGGCCCAATACTGAGTTCGATCTTCATCTAGGTGTCTATCTGCCCGTCCGTTTGTCCCATTCAAGTCCTATAAACCCCAATACCATGCTCGCTCATTTGCGTGAACACTGATGGTAGCTATCCCCTGCGTAATCAGTGACGATTGGTTAAGGGGTTTAGGGCCCAGGGGTGAGGGGGGTCAAATTTTACCATTTCCATAGACTTTGATGTGGTATGTGTATGTGTTTAAGTAGTGCTACACGTACTGTAACTCTTCCTTATTTCCGCCATATATTGATAATTGTTGCCGGTCCGACAGTATGGAACAGTCTGCCTGAATCTGTTAGATCAGCCGAGACTCTTTCCAGTTTTAAGCGCAAGCTGAAAACTTATCTGTTCAACATTTCGTTTTAATCGGCTTTTATCACTTATTAACACTGTAATGCCTAGCCGTTCAGTTTTCGTTGTAGGCTGGCACTAAACTAACCATGTATTGTATGGTAACAACATGAAAGAGAAATGTGTAATATGTGACACTGGATTTTGCAATGCATGAAAACAGTCACCGAGGACACGTTCAATTTGACAAATATAAAACTTCACAAGTTGTCAGATTAGTTGATTTGATGGAGTTAAGCCTAAATTACTGGCTGTAAACGGTAGTCAAATACGTAGTTGGAAATACTACACATTCCTCAACTGTCCAAGTATAACTACCAATTTCACTAACAAACAGTCCATAATAATCCATATAAAACATAGTAACTAGTAAAAACTTTAGACCTATTTTGAAATACAGGCAGGTTCGACAAATCCAGGAGGCATAACTGATGCACTACGGCTTTTAGGCAGCAGCGCCAGAAATTTAAACCGTTCTCCCATCTTCTGATGGTTTGTTAACATGTCATAGCCACTGAGCAAAGATTCTTTCTGTTTGTCAGTAGCAGTTGACATCAACATCTGCAAAAGCACAGCATTATATATACAACTTCATCTATGTGGGAAGATTAGTGTATTGCAGTGTCCCAAAAAACGAATGGAATGAAATTTTTACAGGCCAGTCCTGCCACCCAACCATCAGCGTCAAAGCACCGAAGGGAGAACACAAAACACTGATCCCTAATCAGAAGAGCAACCGAAATTTTTAGTCACTCTCTTAGAGGCACAGTTGACCACTTAGGCACGTCAACTGTAACAACAATAAGAGACCTGTACGATTGGAGGCGGACGTTCTATAACGACAGGTTTAGACTGAAAATAATCCACAAGCCCATAATTTACTTTAGAATAATCTCGCCATTCGTTCATTAACACTGGGCGTCAGGAAGGGCAGACAGACTTTAAAAATCTACGTTACAAAATTGCTCTGTCATAGTTGGAGCTTAACGTTCCTTTTCAACACAAATATGGCTATATCAGAGACAAGTTCTGTCACAGTGTCACACTGCAGCCACGCCATTGGTCGATCACGGTAGCCACACGATGCTGAAGTGAGGGGGACAAGGTGAAGTGGCGGCTGCCGGACATCCAGATTGACCACAGCTGCATTCATCGCTGTCCGCATTCGCGGTTACAAGCCATCACGTTGCGTAGCGGTATGAATGTGATAGCTTGTATTGTTCAAACTTACAACCAGAGATGGGCGACAACCGAATTCGGAAGAAGGAGTACAATACTAACAGTAACTTGGTACCCAATACAACAGTAACTTGGACGATGATATCATGGCTATCGTAGGTTCAGGTGCCATGGTGATAACTGATTTACCAAGGTATCACCCAGCACTAATTCCAAAATGATAAATCTCTGAAGAGTACGTTGAAGACCTTCACAGGAGCAGACAAATGCAGGAAATGGCTGATACAGCAACAGCATGCACATCTAGTCAGAAATGTGTATTAATAAAATCATCATTATCACTCAGCAATGCACTGAAACACACCTGCAGTCGAAGGACAACACCCATGTTATGAAGAAATCTATCTTGAATGACAGGACCGACTGGTAACACTAAAAACACAAAACAACAACAACAAACCGTTAGTATAAAAAAGTGACCAACAACATTCAGATTATACTATATTGCTAAAATTGTGCAATAATCAACGTGATGTATATGCTGGTGAATGCAATTTACTCATAATAAAGACCTCTACTGAAAGGGGGTGCCATATTTCTACTAGGGATTCATGAATCATTTATTTACTATTCATTTAAACGAAACAGCTAAACGTTTAGTAAACGTTTGAACGAAAATATAGGCCATGAGGCCATGTTTGTTTATGCAATCTGTTACAGTAATATGGTTGCAACATGCACAGTGGCATATGGCAATTTTGTTCCACGATGAAGTTGCGCTACAAAATCACACGATAAAAATAAAATTGCGGGTGTGACATTGGTCTAAACTGTTCTTATACACTGAGGTCAAATTTTTTTTTGGATGAAGGGCTGAAATCAACAGTTATTTTGTACAACCAGCCTCTTATACGACAGTGCATTCTCTTGCTGAGCACAGTACAAAATGATCAGCCCATCACGTAGACCATTTAATTATTGTTTAATTTGCTAAACGTTTAAAAACACTTATCGTTTAAACGTTTAAACCCTTAAATACGTAATTTCTACTGGAGTACAGGCAAGGAGCTCCTCTTCCTATCCTACACATTGAGCCCATAAATGATTAGAACAGGTGATCACAGTCCACATGCTGCTTGCCAGTTATTTGTTGTACTAACGTCTATCTATGGGCATTGAGGTCTGTAATGCATGACAAGTGAAACGCCAGACCTAGGGTTACCTTCCCAGCCGCACAACATCATTACTGTTGTCCAGCCAAAACAAATACGCAGACTCAACTCAACCCACTGATCAGTACCAAACTATACTATTATGTGGTACTGCTATGCACATGAATAACTGCAAAACACAGAATAGCGTTAATGACTGGCACCACTAAACAAGGTGTCACCCTGAAGGGACATAACCTTACTGTACCATCGCGTGCTGCCCCCTGGTGAGTCATGTTGCACTGTGGAGTGTTACAGACGCTGATAGACGACAGACGATGACGACAACAATATACAAAGTAATACTGCCCCCTGGCGGGCCAGTAACGATCCACCGTACAAGGTCATGTCAGATTACACACAGCTGTAAGGGAAACCACACGGTATTGGAATACCTTTGTCAGAGACACACTGTATCAGGTACTTGAAGTCAACATCTGCAGTCAGATCGGCTGTTCCTGGCTCACACAAAGGATCAAACAACTGGTGTTTGCGGAAAGCCTGCCAACGAAGCACACACTACTTTGCATAAGCCAACTAAAACTACAGAAACAAAAAAATGACAAAAGTTAAAACTTCAACAGTAGTTAAGACATCTGCTCAGCAGCACATGCACAACAGGAAAATGGACTTTGACGTGGATGCCTTCGCCACCTCAACATCTGCTACGACCTTGACCCTTGACCTCCAGAATCTAATTGGGTCATCAGCAGGGGGTTATGAATATTCCCTGTCAGTGTTATCAGAACTGTTCAAGGCATTTATGATATATTGTGGTAACAATATCTGTCCAGACGAACAAACAAACGTGGCGGATGGACAGCCCAAAAACATGAAGCCCTTACAGACACTGTCAAGTGGCTTAGATGCTCATTGGAACACAACAAGCACTCAGACAGACACTCTGAATGGCTGTCAATCACCTTTAGCAGGCTACCAGACTCTGCCTACCCGGTGGCAAGCAAAGACACAGCTTGGGTCCAAAACAATACAAATATTTGCCATCAAACAATAAAAAAATGGATTGTTTCGATTATTTTACTCAAGAGCTACAGTTGAGACAAGGCTTTATATATATTCTACAAACATTTAACATACATCACAATAATAATAAATGGCTCCGTATCAACAAGTGTCCAGAGTAATCTGGCAAAAGGCCACATCGCCATGTTGCCACCCCTCACGGCGACAAACGCATGTGTCCGCCGCATGCGCTGAGCAGACACATTGGCCAGTGGCAGCAGGCAAACAATGCACTCATACATGGGTATGTTATAATGGCCCAGCACATCCAACAGTGCCACTCTTGTGGGAAGATCAGGACCCCCATCTAATACAGACTACTTTGGGCCCACATGAGTCTGCCAACAAAACAACATCTTGATCGGCTCACCTGTTGCCCAACACACAGACAGGACACATAAACAGACATACACCATGCCATGCTACGTGTGACAGCTGTAGCAATAGACCGCATCTATGCACTGCATGCAGGCGATGCGGCCTAATAAAAATAAACAAGAGCTCAGCTGTTGTAGAAAAAAGGCGTCATGCCTAATGCGCTTTGGTATACAAACCTCTTTGGTGACCCAGAATTATACAACCACATGCAAAAATTATCATCGTGTGCTTCCGTTATATTCATGCACGGTGCAATTTCGTGACAGAGACAGGTGTCATCAGATAGGCGTTCATGCCATAGCTGGCACGATGCCAAAAATGATAATAATGTCTGTGGCAGTGTGGGTGGTATACCCTGAAAGTGTCGGTCTTTTCGCCCGTGTGGCCGTAATCAGCAATCAATGCAAAGCCGTGATATCTGGCAATGCAATCAGCGATCTCTGTAGCTATAACTCCGGCTTGAGGACAAACTTCCACGTGGTCACGACAATCGTCGTCATCCAGCTGAACACACAAACAACGACACTTACCACAGGTCACACGTCATTGTAATGTAAACGTAAATAGTAATGTAAATGTGAATTTGTACACCACAGCATCACATGTTTAAAAGCTAGCCCATAATGTGCTCAGTGCTAGTACAGTGCAAACAAAAATGTCTGATGTAGTCCTGCAGAAAGGTCCAAGCTGTTGGACCCGTGACCACAAATGCCCAGCATCCAAATGTGTTAAACTGGTAGCAAGGTGCGTTAAACAGCTGACAGCTGACAGAACATAGACACTGGCATGCTACGATGTTGGAGACTGGATGACAGCACTCCATTAGGTATGCTGGTGCCCATATGCTTACTGTTAGATGTGCCTAGTGTAATAATGCCTCTGTGGAGCAGTGCTATGACAGCTTCAAGATGTGTATGGAAAAAGCTGGACCAAAGATGTGTAGCTAACCTTCAGTAGCAGCTGTGAAGCTGGTGTCTGAGTCGGAGAAAGAACAAACTGGAGATGATCAGCATCATCTACGTCCACTAGTACCTCATGCCATTCTCCGTCCTTCTTCTACAAACATCACATGTCAACATATAAATGAATTCTACTCAGACGAGCTCAGGTAAACAACGTACTCATTTTATGGCCCAGTTTCCATGACAACTCAGGTGCACTGACACCTGTGCTAACAAAGACATCAATCAACTCAGGTAAGCAGTTATCTGAGCCAACAAAGACATTAGTCAACTCAGAGGCGATGAAGAAATCTGTCATCCACTGTCATCACTCCTAGTCTACTTGTGGTTTTTACTTCACCAGCCCAGTTAGCAATACAGGGGTAACTAAGCAGGAAAGGGGGTACGATGGCCCCACGCGGGGTCAGTGGACTGGTCCAATCCTTTCTTCATCCCCCAATGAACTCCAGACAGAAGGGGCATTGCTCCCGTTAAACTGGCTTTCTGATGCCACTAACAACCGTTACAATTCGTTACACAAAATTAATTTGTGCACTCACTACGAAATAGCACTGTGTTAACCTGAAATTTATGGACTGGAAGAGCATCAAAGAACTCGTGGGCGATGAAGAATGACGGTGCTTTTGGAACATCGGCTAGCTGTCGGTACCAGTTTACATTAATCTTATGTTGACTGATACACGATCGATAACACGGCTCCGATGACCAGTTCTGTGCCGCACTATCTGGTGACTGTTCACTGCCGGTCAGCTTGCTGTACTGCATGTCACTAAGGTGCGGACTCACTTCCACGAGGTGCAGGGAAACAGCGTCGCGGACTCCTGGAAACTGAGCGAACACCTACACTGAACAATGCCAGTGATCATCAGTCAGCCTACCATACAACGAGCACCACTTACATTCTTCCCAGCTAATCTCGTCTTAGTACTGAAACACTGAATCAAACCCAACAAAAGCAAACATAAATCTGTAATGACATATACCACAACACAAAATACACCCAAAAAACTACAGCCAGGTTTGGCCACCTCCTACAACCTTCGGCCTGGAAACGAAATGGGCCTCACTGTGGTATTTGTCTACCACGTGCGCTGAGCAGGCATGTTGGCAAGTGGCAGCAGGCTAACAATGCACTCATGCATAGGTATGTTATAATGGGCTGGCACATCCCGTCAAAAGTGCCCCTCTTGTGGGAGGATCAAGACCCCATCTAATACAGGGTACTTTGGGCTCAAACGAGTCTGTCCCCCAAATAGCATCTCAATCGGTTCAGCCTACACACAATGAGCTGCATCAACATCGAACACCTTTTGCAAAGCTTGACATTGTCATGTGCAACTCAGAATGTCTGCCATTGTATGCCAGTATTGTACTGAAATGGCAGAGAGCACAGGTGAGTAGGTATGTTTGCACCTGTATATGACAGCAACTGGAAATACCAGAGGTATTTTGCACTTCGTTCTAACACTGACCAGCCTGCAAACAGATTTGAACTCTGTCACTGCTTTCTATTCAAATAAAGATTTCGTCCAAAGAAGCTAACAACTGTAGTGTGGTACAATGACAAAGAAAAGAAAACAACCGTCAGAATAGCACTAAATCACCTGAGAATAAGAACTACCGATATGACACAATGCAGTATGAATACTAAGGTTTTAACATCCATTTTCTGGCACTTAATAGGAATGGGAAAAAAATTTAAGTTATAAATTAACAGTTCACCGACAGGATCAAAAGGTTAACTGGTTAATTCAGGTTCATGAAAAAATGCCTGATAAACCCGAGTATGTGTGTCTGTGATGTACCCGCAGCATGTCATCAGCAAGTGTGCCTCGTCCAGGTCCTAGCTCGACGACCTGCAGGGTGCCTGGTGACCCGGCCTGCACCCACTCACCGATACACCATATTCCAATCAGCTACAGCATTCAACCAACCACAAAACGACACTATTAACAACAACGTGCAGTATTACTGCACCATTGGCTGTGTCAGCATGCACAGAATACATACGGCATTTCTGGATATAGGCATATGCTAAATGAACTAGAAGAAGCCAGCACTCGCAAGAGTGCAAAGACTCATGACAGCATGTTTTTGTGACTTGTGACCTTGACCTGTTGTTCCAAAATAACTGAGCTTCTGGATTCATCGTGGAACATTTCCATGTGATGTTCCGTCATCCTAGCTGCATCAGTTTTTGAGAAATCGTGCGAAAAAACAGACAAACAGACAGGCAGACAGACAAACGGAAGAAAAAACTAAAAACGCTACCTTGCAACTGCCAATGGCATGGCTAACTACAGCCTAAAAAGTCTCAAGATGTCTATCAAAATCACCCGAAAATACGAAGTTGTGGTATAAAAAATGGCAAAACCTATGAGTTTCAAAATGGCTATGTGGAAGCACCCTTATTATGAGATAATCTAGCAAATATCCTGGATATCAATAATTACAATAACTCAGTAGTTGATTCTACTTAAATACAGCAGAAAGCCAGATAAGCTGAATTACCTCTCCGAACATTTGGCTAATTTCCGGCGATGTAATAAAATCTCCGTGCTGCCCAAATACATCTCTATGCATGTAGTAACCCTACAGTAAAAAACAAACAGCAAATTCTATCACGGGCCAAACAAAAAAAAATGCTTGTAAGGCATCATTAATTAATAGTGTCAAATCTGGTAAGTTCATCTTAACAGCTAAGCCATCAGATTTTTACAAGTTTTAAAAATTCAGAAAACGAACTCCAGCTGAATTGGTGAGAACTTCTTTCATGTAATCTGCAACGGTGATTGGACCACTGAAACGAATCTTTGACGTCAGGTGCTCAAGCAATGTGGCTTTTGCAGTGTCCTGAGATCCAGACATGTAACGTGATCCTAAATATATTCATATTATATATATAAATAAGTACATATCACATTTCAGCGAGATCGATGCAGTGAAACAAATAGAAAGACTTCACACATACACACTAAGGTCCTGTGTATGGCAGGAATTCATTTCCTTTTTGGTGCTTTGAATTAGTGAGGGTTAAAACCAATTAAACTGACACACATTTAATAGGGGTATATTCGAGTTTAGTAGGCAGATGTCCTGAAACCCACCATGGCTCCCTATAAAGACGTTTAGCAGCATGCCATGTTCGATAGAGATATATTTAAGTACAGCAGTAAGTCGCCTGGGGACTTGACATGGTCCCATAAGGGATTTTTGGAATCTGCGTTCATTCCGCATGGAGACGTTTGGGAGTCTGGCTTGGTTACATAATATGGAGATATTTATTACATTAATGTGTGGTAAAGTAGCTAAAACTGACAGGTAAGTTGGGCAAATTTATAAGCTTTTGATGTAAAAATTTTCGGAAAATTTCACATACAAATCATAAAAATCGGTTAATTTTCAACAATGTTATTAAAAATAAAAAACGTGGAATGGGGTCCAATTCACAGACATTGTCTTAAGATTTTTCCTAAGATACATCTTAAGATCACCTTAAGACACAAGTTAAGATGTCATAATATGACCTTACGACATGTCGTATGTCAATTCACAAAAATGTCTTAAGCATATTTTTCAACTGTGACATGTCACCATCGTAATTATGACTGCCGTCTGTGTTTTGTTTACTTATGTGTACACAGTTTGAGTAACTAAGTAAGTAAATTTATTGGTGTATTATAGCCATGAGGCTAGATTAATTACATGAAATTACAATTAAGTAACAGACAATCACCTGTATAGGAACAAAAAATAGAACTAATAGATAATACACTATCCATACAATATAAACATAAAATAACCAACACATACAACAAACACCATACTGAATTATGATAATTTTGTGAGGCATCTAGGCAGGTCTTAAACATAAGGAATGGACAGACAGTAGCAGCAAAATTCTCTCTTAAGATATGTCTCAATGTAAGAACGTTTGTGAATCGGGCCCAAGATTTTGTGGGACACAGTATATTCACATCTTCTTTAATGTCATTTCTAAGAGAAAGATTTTCCAGCACGTAAACGAATTATAATATCATTACTACCGTATGCAAGCACGGTAGTCGTTAATTTCCTATACAAACTTCGAACACCAATAAACATATTAGTATATTTCTACCACATTTAAAAAAAACAAAATAAGAAAAACACGCCAAACTAATGTTTACAAACAAAGTCACGTGACGTGGGAGTGGTAATTTGAAAAAGCGCGTTTTATCACAACTTTTACCAAAGATGTTACATATTCTAGGGTTTTTAGCGAACGTGAACTCAACTCACATTCACGTTCGCTATATGCTATCGCCCGTCCGTCTGTCTGTCTGTCGTCTGTAACTTTCGTGCGCCATACTTAACGGGTTGAAATTTTCGGCAATATATCTATGCCGTTTGGTACCTTGTCCATCCGTTAACATTCATTGAACATTTTACGGAGATGGTCCAGGGGGAAACCCTCCGTCGGGGGGTTTAACTTTAAACGCAATAGGGGGAGCCAAATATAACGACTTGTGACATTTGGAATGCTGTATTTCCGAAACGGTGCAAGATATGAGGTAAGTTAAAGTATTAATCACTAATAATCACATCACATCACATCACATGGTGAAGACGGATGCAGGCCTCAATGGCCTCTATATCTGAGAAATAAATATTTATATACGACTTTATTATTAACTAGTATATAATACTACTAATATAT
>Ga0209780_1000439_pt1 | contig 21898 bp, 11 predicted proteins | sample WorMetexBAHAMAS2_FD_187384 | JGI IMG/M metagenome (GOLD analysis project Ga0209780, IMG submission 187384) | Marine gutless worms symbiont microbial communities from Max Planck institute for Marine Microbiology, Germany - Inanidrilus exumae... | ecosystem: Host-associated > Annelida > Digestive...
AAATGCGGATGGTATGTTATGACAGAAGTCAGCAGGTCATCTTGTACAGCAGAATCTACTGATCTGTCACTGGCATTTGTAAGCAACTGTTCAAGTGTAGAAGTTGGCTGCAGTGACTGCTCATCCATACGCCAATTAATTGTTGAAACAAGTACGTCAACAGCTTCGTAGAACTGTGCACGATGAAGCGATCTTACATCATTGCAATGCATAATATTTGCTTTTGAACTAATTTTACATAGCTATAACTAACGAACACACAGGCCAATTATTGGGTGGGCCAAATGCATTGTGGCCCACCCAATCAAAATTTTGGGTGGGCCATGGCCCACCCGGCCCACTTTGCAGCGCCCCCATGGTATATACTTATATGCTTATAACAAATGCCCGTTAATTGACTTTTCATCGAAACTGAATCACTGATACGATACCAATGGTTTGCGTTCATGCCTCAATTTTTGCTGCGGCTTATGCCAATAGCCAGTTAAAGTTAATGTGTCAATGAATGTGGCAAAACTAAATTAAAACGAAAATAAACGTAATTCCAAATAATTGTTTAAAAACAAATATTCGTCCAAAATGGATTTTTTTTTATTTTTTTTTCAACGAACATTCGTTTTTAAAATTTAAAACAGAAAAATTCATTGCAAAATAGTGGAGTATTCAAGCTCAAAAGTAAAGCTCGAGCTTTCTTAAGATGGGTTCGAGTACTCGACACATCTATAATGTTCTAAAGTTTTAACACTTGCACTATTTCATCGATGACACAACGCTGTCTGAAATCACCCCGAAGGGTTCTGACTCTGACATACAACGTGCACTTTACGCAATGGTCGCACTTGAATTACATGAACATTAACTGTAAGAAGACACTGGGTTCATTTAGTAAGGCACCTAATTTGGTGCCACTTGCGGTCCAGTGGCGTAAATCTGGCTGGAATTCTGGGGGACGCAGGGCGGATCTAGAAGGCTTGTTCGGGGTAGGGCGTGGGGAGGGCCGAGAGGGTGTAACACCCCATTCCACCGGGAGACGGGTCTGGAGAGGGGGCTATGCCCCCTCCCCAGAAAAACAATTAAAATTTCACTTAAAATGGCGTGTTTTTGTGCTTTCTGAACAGTACTTTTTATATGTGTCCTTGCCAGAAAAAATGTTGATTTTTTCGCCTGAATAGGTGATTTGGTGGACATTGAAGATGTACTTTTGGGAAATACTGAACACTCTGTAGAATTATGGGGTTGATAACCTTTTTACTGCATTACTGTATTGCAATGCAATCAATATTGTCCTTACAGTTTTGAAAGATGACAAAATCTGGGGGACAATGTGCATTCAAGTAAAAAGTAAAATGGGTACTTAGGCCTGTATAGCGCGTTCATAAGGCCTAAACAGTCACGAAGCGCTACAGAATGGCACGTGTTAACGAGATCACACAGTTTTTACCTGCCACCCACACGACATCTTGACTTTACTCCGTAAGCATTCAGCGTTAGCGTCCCCCACTCCAAATTCTGGGGGACTCGTCCCCTGTACCCCGTGATTTACGTTCATGCACTTACCGTTGCGTCTATGACTGTTGAACGCGTGCCAATGTACACAGTTACAAACTTCTAGGCGTTACTGTTAATTCGACTCTTTATAAGGAGTGGGGGACGCTAACGCTGAATGCTTACGGAGTAAAGTCATTATGGTCGTGTGGGTGGCAGGTAAAACTGTGTGATCTCGTTAACACGTGCCATTCTGTAGCGCTTCGTGACTGTTTAGGCCTTATGAACGCGCTATATAAGTACCCATTTACTTCTTATATTACTGCCATCAAATCCAAAGCGGCGAAATGTCTTTGGTTTCTCACGAAACTCAAGCGTGCCGTTTCAGTTGACGACCTTATTTACTACTAAGCTGTCATTCGACCATTGTTGGAATACGCGAGTGTGGTATATGGCAATCCAGTCTTTCAAAAGAACAAACACAGTCACTTGAAAATGTTCAGCGTCGTGTATTACAAAATAATTGTCGGTGGCCCAGGGCCCTAACACTTCGTGCGATTCTACGTGCAGAGCATTCGAAATACCGGTCCGTTATTGAGTGACAGACGTCGCGAACAGTGCGGATCTCTGTTTAGACAAATAGCTCGTGATGAGTTTCATGTTCTGCACTATCAGCTACCAACAAAGACAGACTCACACATCGCTGACAGGCTTCGATCTGCAAAGACATCCGTCGTTTAATGTGCGAACAACCCGTTGTCGAAACTCATTTAATTTATTCCTTTCTGCATTAACTAACCTACAGTAGCATCTTTTATGTTTTATTTGTAGCCCTAGTATTTTATGTGTATGAACTATGAATGTATGTATATTTGTTTAATTCTGCCTCTGGCTGCCATTTACCACTAAAACATGTATGTGTTGTATGAGAACAGGCCGGTCTGCGCATCACTACAGTAAATTAACGATCTATTTTTAGCTCCGTACGTATTCGATGATTGGCCGACGTCGTCATACGAAGACGATTCATAAACGCCGTGGGTGCACGCGTACGCTACGTTGTAGGTTGTGTTGTGATTTAGCAATGGAGGTTTCATTTTTGGCTCGTGGGCGGCAGATTTCATTCGTCTTTCTATTTACTCTGTGTAAGTATTGTGTCACAATGACCTTCTGGTTGTGGGCTGACGCGTGGGCTAGCGGCTTAGCGTATCTGATGTTTTGACCGTGACCCGGACGGACTTCGATGTCTAGACGGGTCGGCGTATATCTAAGAACGCAGGAATTGGGACTAAAATCGTCATGCAAATTATATTACTCGGAGGCACTTGACATGATAACAGTAAGGAGATCATTTATTTCATGTGAAATAAACACCAGTTGGGCGCTAACAGCGAACATTAAGAGAGACCGTTTGTATAGCGCCGTGTAATGAGTGCAATACTCATGTCTGAACCGCTCAGGCATGGCAGAGTGTTAACAAGTGATCACTCAGATCTATTTGCCATCAACACGCTTATCCACGAGTGGAATAAACCGTCCTGCCTTTTACTCCCCATCCACAGTGCATCACCGCACTTTGGCCGTTACTCATTTGCTGTCCCACAGAGGGTAGGAGGCAGAGTTGGCCTGGGTGGCTGGTGACATACCCAGTTTGTATGCTTGTTTAAAGACGGTCATCCATCCCAGTACTAACCACCCGACAGTGCGGTGGCTGGGAATCTTAATCAGTTACCATCGAGTCGAATTCCAGCACTCTAACCACTGGACTAGTTAGTATCAGGTAATCTATGGTAGTGACAATGCTACTCAGTAACTCAATAGGTGGTGCTACGGGTAGAGCGTTAGACTTGCAATCAACGGTGTGTGGGTTCCAATCGTACTCGGGGCAAAGCTGCTTAATGACTTTTGGCAAGTTTTTTTGCACCTATGTGCCTCTCTTACCAAGTGGTATAACTTGGTACCAGCCAAGGGGCGGTGATGCTTTGTGGCTGGGAAGGTAACTGCAGGCCTGGCGGAAAGTAAATGGCAGCCTACCGCTGGGTGGATGACTGCCTGCCTGTAAACTGGGATCAGCTCCGGGCCCAGCGCTCGGTAACGAGTATGGGAAGCCTTTACATTTTACTCAGTAACTGTCTTGTTTCAATATCTTGCTGTGTTCAAAGTCAGTTTTATAGCTGGCCTCAGCGTACAACATTTCTCACTTTATTCACAGCTTAATTGTTTGTTGTATTTTTTGTGTAGTTGTAGCAACTTTGAGAGGAGAAAGCAGTTCCGGATTTTCGTTCGATCATTCCAGTAAAAATGCTTCTAGTATTGTCGGTAATGTGAAGTCATCTACCACCCAGTCGCCGACAACTGTTTTTCCACCGACAACAACTGTTCCACCGTCGACAACTATTCCGACACTGCCAAACAAGCATCGCTGGAGTGTAAATGAGCATAGCGGAAATGTGTGCTTGTTGCTGGAGTCGGGCATTCGCATGAAATTCAGCTACGTGAACGGGGTACGGATTTCGTCATGGCATTTCCGAAGCCGTTCCAGTGGCAGAGTTTTTATGCTACAGATTTTGGGATTGCCTAGTGAAAAATAGTTGGCCTTGTTGACTAATGTCAGCTGTTTATTAAAAGGCCCATTGAAGTGCATAATAATGTAACGATTATCGAGATCGAAATTGTGATTTATGAGGAAAATCGAATGGAATTGATATCGTGATTTTTTGGAGCAATTGTGACTCGATTCCGATACTATGTCGCCCTAGAGGGACCGGCGATTGGCGCAGGAGGTCACAGAATGGGTTTTGCACCCCCGCGAGTCGCGAGTCCGATCACCCCGAGTATGGAGGAGTTTATATCTTCAACTCTGAATATTGGGGCGAAAAATCTCATCGATATCGAATTCTTCGTAAAATATCAAATCAAAATCAAATAGAGAGGAAAACCGCAATCGTCACATCACTAGAAGTGCATGATGTTTCGATTCACTTGTGTGTGACATTTGGCATTCTGTGGTATTAATGACACCGTTTTGAATGTCTGCAAGTAGGGTAATGAATGTACCAAGAAATTGTGATTGTACAATATCAGTTTAGGCCATTATTACCCTCACAGATACATGTGAACTAATAAGCATGTCAGTTTTCCTGGAAGTGAACGGAGGCAAGAGTCCAACACTTGCTTATATGCTGCTGTTATTTATGGCTGAGTGTGCAGGGTTCAAATTACAACTGCTGGGAAGCCCTGCTTGACGTTCTGCCCGTTGTGGGTCCCGGGGCTGTAAGTAAGTAGGTAAGTGTCTAAGTTAGTAAGTAAGTGACAAATTTATGAAATGCCGTAACCAATAGTGTTAGCCGGTCCCGGCGGTCCAGCACGTGGGCAAAGGCTGTAAAACTAGTTTGTCGGTTGTCATTGTTTTAGAAAACAAAAGAATCAGTTACTGCAGTCACTGATGTCCCACAGGATGCAAACACGACTGTTGCCAGCGGAGTCTGTGACAGCATTTCACAGAGAATTGATTTGGTCTTTTTCGATAAATGGAATCTGTCGTTGTCTTTTGGACGCAATGAGTCTGACGAAGAATATCACATGACCCATGTATCGTTGTCTTACAACTTCAAGCCGGGTCAGCTGCCATTCACGGATGCTGAAATGTATACAAACTCATCAGGTCTGTTTTTGTCTTTGCATTCGAGCGTATTACAATGTAGAAAGCAAGTATTTTTCTCTGTTGTAACCACTGAGTCGAGAGATTGGCTGAGATGGAAGTTCCGATGAACATCTCTGAAATGACTAAATTTGTGTTGGATAGCACATAAAACCTTAACTCAGTCAGTGAATAACTCAACCAGTCAGATATTTTTAATCCCATCTGTTATGAATCCACCGATCCCAGCATTTACTAATTCGTCCAGTTTCTAAATCGTTGAATACCACTAACATCGACAAAACTCTTGCTCAAATAATCGACTTGAAAAAATATTAGAAACACCTGAGCTCGAGAAAGAGTTTCTCACTGCAGATGATGAAGTGCCAGTCTCAGAGGTGAAACAAAGAGGATGCGGTTGGTGTTTAGGATCACAATTTTACTTACATCCTACTTGACCTTCTCATTCTTTTGTTTGATTGACTTTGTATGACATGGAACCGGGTCATTCCATGTAATTCCAATTAACAACTAATGTGTACAGTGGCAGATCAGGATTCAGGAATTTCGAAAGTGGAAGGAGGATTAGCAAGAAAATGGAGAATAGCAGAGCCCCGGGTGGGTGGTTATGGAGCCAAATACCATAGAAAATGTGGGTGGGGGTCTGGTTTAGAGCCTGTAGAAGCACACCATTAGTACTTACGGTACCTGCACAATAGGTGGCAAAATTGATTACGGTTGGATTTTAGCACTAACCCTTACCCGATGCTTAACTCTGCCAACGTTAACCCTAACCTTACTGACCCTACTAACCCTACTAACCCTAATCTATTTAGCCAGTTATTGTGCAGCTTGCCTTATAGCCAATGTCATTTTTAAATTTCCGCAGACAAAGGGAATGGAGTGTTTGCCCTGTGTGTGAGAAAATTTAACAGATGCTGAGCAAGCTGGTAATAGCCGATCGTGGCCCACCCCAGTCTAACCACGGCCACTGCCTGTTTTTGTTACTGTTTCAGGAATTTTTACGTTAATAGTAAAAATATAAATACAATAATAACACCCTGAAAATGTTTATGGTGCTGTCATCATGGCCAAAGCCATAAAGATAGTTCACCCGGTTCATGTGATGAGTGCAGGTGGCCAGTGTTCAGTAGAGCACATACCTCTTCACCGACCTTGACCTTGCAAAATTTAAACCTTCCAAAATTTAATCACCTCATCCCGTGTGGCCGACATGACTGACAAAGTTTGGTGACAAACTGAAAGTCGTACTTGAAGTGGTGCCAGGAAGTTGTGAACTACTTCACAAGGTGATTAAATTTTGGAAGGTTTATATTTTGGAAGGTCAAGGTCGGTGAGGGCGGTATGTGCTCTACCAAACGCCCTTCTAGTTCCTTATGTTTGAGGCCTCTGACAAACTTGGACAAGTCCAGTCAATGATCACAAATTGATTGGTTGTGTGTAATCGGTATATATCTGTAATTGTAGAGAGTTCACTGGGGGAGGAGGCATTCAGAACGGACGTCGGCCGGAGTTTTGTCTGTACATCCCAGCAGACATTGCTACAAGGAAATCCCGGCCGCGTTGGTCTCATCTCTGTCAATTTCTATGACACCCAGGTGGAAGCTTTTCGAGTCAACGCAACAAACACCAATTTCCATGCTATTGGTTTGTACTGCATGCTTTTGGTATAGTGTGTTTAGAGCAAGAGGGTATTGGTGTTGGAAAACAGAAATCGATGTGACTTAACTATCCACATTACTAAGTAGCACTTAGTTGTTGGTCGTGCAACAGTTCCATCTTGAGTGGAGTTATAAAAAAACCTATAATTGTTACTTAATTGGCCTTTAGTTACGTGATGATTTAAGTTCGGTTGGTGCAACCGGCCCTAAGTCATTGACACTTGGTTTGCTTTCAGGAATGACGTAATGCCTGTATAAAGACTGTCCATGGGCGACCTGTGGCTGTAGGACTACACCTGATACATTTGAAGAATGGACGTCATACAAATACAATGCAACGAAAATCTTTCAGCTTGTTAGTATTGTAGTATATTGGGGCTGATCCATAAAGGATATCAACACAGAGGTGGGATGGAGGGTTGTGTCAAAAGCGGACGTCCGCATTTTCAGTAGGGCTGCCAGCTTCTGATTTTGGTTACTCCATGATGCCTGCATTCGATATCTCAACACCAATGCATCCTATTAGCATGATTGTGTCACTCCTTGTGAACTAGTGGCATGTCCAATCACTGCTGTATGATTGGACATTTGTATTGTATTTCATAGCACTTTCGTTAGGCTTTGATGGTGGCTGCTAGGGATGAGTTGACTGTAGCTGACAGCTTGATTTGCGAAGAATTACTTAAGTAGCATTGGCTTAGCACTACAGAGCTGTGGACATCTGCAGGTGGTTAGGGAGGGGTTAACCTATGCCAAATGCAAACAAAAGTGGACAGGGGAGGGAGGGTGTGAAAACTACATATTTTAAAGTCGACTTTTCAGAGTCGACCTAATAAAGCCGGTCTCAAATGTACATTCGTTTGTCCACAAAAAATTTCTTCGATTTCAATGAAATTTGGCATGTAAGTAGAGGTCGATGAGTGATGCACGATGGCATGCAGTGTGACTCGATCCAAGGTCAAGAGCCCTTGAAGGTTGGAAATCCGGCCACTTTAAAAAGTTACCTGCTCCGCCATTTACAACGGGAGCTGGCAACTGACCACAGATTCTTAAACTAGGGCACAATATCTAAATTTGCTCAGGCCAGATTATTGATATTTGTCCTAGTTTTTGTGTCACATGCCTTGGAACTTGGCAGAAACGTCAGTTGTAAAGAGTCAACCATCAGTCTTGTATGGGGATAATTTATTTGCAGGCGTCCTTTATGGATGGCCCCTAGTGGTATATTGGTGCATGTCTGCCTGTTGTGTTAGGGATTTAGTTTCTTCAATACCAAGCTAAATGATTAGCAGCAATGAGCTTTTCCAATAGGACCTAATTATTGTTGAGATGAACTAAAACCTTAACTCAGGCACTTATGTGTACTTCATTTGTTTGTTTTGTTAACCTGGCCTAACTTGATAAATTAGTTGAAGAAAAGCTAAAGGTAACAGTACACCCACAGTCCTAAGGACCCCAGAGGTCTGTGCTAATTTCCAGTTTCCGATGCAGATAGACCACAATAGATGATAGTTATCAACGTAGATGTAGGTTGCCATTTCTTTCTGCCATGCTCACAGTTACCTTCACTGCTTCAGAGCATCACTGCTGTTGGCCGGTACCAATTTATACTGCTTGGTACCCCATACGGGCTGCGAGGCTGTTATTCGCCCTAATTCAGTTGCTGATTTCGGCACTACGTAAATTGTTTGCTTACTTAACTTCCTTTGTTACGTTCCTCCTTCCTTATTTACGTCCTCACCTATCTACTTCTTTCAGATTAGGCCCATTCCATTTCCAGGCCGCAAGGTCGTGAAAGGCGACCAAACCTATCAGTTTTTGGGGGTTGATTTATGTTGTTGCGTATTTTGTTATGGACAAAATGTTTGCTTTTGTGGTATAACATTTAGTTTTCCGCGCTTAGCCAAGAGATTGGCTGGGACGAACATCTACGAAATGACCTATTTTGTGTCGGGTGAGACGTATAGCCTCAACTCAATCAATTATACTCACTGGTGAACAAAGGCGTTTGTTTGAATATTATGAATAACTTGCATTGGGTCGTTGCATAATGGCAGAACAGCCGGGCATTGAACCTATAAGCTTCAGATTGCTAGTCCTATGGCACTATCATGCCAAAAAGCAGCTAGCACAAACCAAACAGTGACATTGGTTGGTTGCGTTGCACAGTGGTAGAAAGCCGGTGTCCCACGATTGACCTGTAGCTGACGGGTAACCACTTATGTGGGTAAAACGTCCGCTATGGGTCAGCCAACTGACTCAGCCTTTGATCCTTTCATGGTCGATAAATTGAGTAGTGAGCTACTTTATCGGATGTGTGCTGGTCGCGCCATCTGGTGAGTGTTCACGAGGTTAAGCCGGTGCGGTTGATTAACCACTGTGCGCCGTATGTGGCAGCAATTTAGCCGTGCTTAACACTTCAGTATATAGTGCTACGCCGCATGGCGGCTGTTGTTTCCCGCCCTGCATGGCAAATGTTTGTGCTGTTGATTGCACGGTATGCCCGCAGTTGAATAAACGAAGATAATTATTGTGGTGTGTGTTTAGGAGGCCGCTGCAGTGAAGATGAGATGAGCATGTTGGTGCCAATCGTCGTCGGCGCTTGCCTTGCAGGACTCATAGTGATCGTACTTGTTGCATACTTTATTGGACGGCATCACAGTAAACGCGGTTATGAGAATGTCTGACAAACCATTTCTGTGTAAATGTGTACGTATGTGTGTGTGCGTGTGTGTGTCGTGGTTTAGTAATGATACTTATTACTTAGTATATGCTGACAGGGTTTCCAGGGTCATCGATTTAAATATGACGGGTTTCAAGACAAACTTTCTTCCTATCATCAAAATATAAATCGTTTTGTGAATAATGTTGGTTTTATGGTGATAAGCTATTGGACCTTGTTTTGATGGCTGAATTTTTTGAGTGTGAGGAGTTAAAGGCTTTGATGTCTTTGACACTGAATTGTCATGGTGGCCACTTACCTGGAAATTCTGGAAGCATTGTAAAGGGAATAAGATCAAGGAAATGCACAAAATGGGAAAGTCAACATGAAAGTAAGCAAGCATGTATTTTGAAAGTAAATTCTGTTTTCTGTACATGTTAGTAGCTGTAAAATTGTATTTACGGCTGTAGTATATGTTGCTTGCATGCGGGTATCAAAAACAGAAGTCATTTTTATCGATGTCTAATGTGTGTACAAAGTCACGTTAAATTGTTGTGCTATAAAGTGACTGTGACTTGGTGTTAAACTTGTGTGAATCTTGTATTGTGCACGGTGTGTCTGGTCGTCTCTTGTTGCCCACCTGTCAGTTAGGATTTGTTTAACCTAATAGTTTGCCGTATATATTTTGTATATAATTATGTACACCTGAAAGTAATAGGATTTTTCGGGCAAAAGTGGCATGCGTGAAACGTTACTTTTTCACTTTAGTAAGGATACACTGAACATTTTTGTCCTTCGGTTCTTTTACACTGTTGGTTGGATAACTGGAAGGGCATATGGCAGTAAAAACCTACGTAATTACTTTGTCTCCGGTACATGTGTGGAGTATTGCAATCAGCGTGTCTGTCTGTCTGTCCACTCGCATCTTGCATAACCATGCATTAAATTTCACCACATTTTCTGTACGTTTTGCCTTTGGCCACTGCTGTGTGGCAGTGCAATTCGTTGTATATACTTTTGTGGATGATGTCATGTTTTCACATACTTGAGCATACCGACCAAGAGTCAAGAGATGCATGGAGTTCTCCAGTGGCGGCACCAGGGGCGAAGTCTGCCGTCTCCGACTGCATCTTATTTTCCCCAGAAGTTCTTTTTTAGGAACAGGTTGAGCAGCAGACCCAAGAGTGACTAGCTTGAGTGGCCGAACTAAGGCAAAAGCAGTGGGGGACAACACCGATGCGCCAAAAGTGCAGAGACTACGACGCCGTGTATTACGTGGGAGTCCACAACTGCAGTGGGGGGAAATCCCCTCCATCCTCCCCGGTAATTCGAGCACTGACTAGTTTGACTACTGGCTGACTTGTTTAACCTGGATAAAGCCATTACAATAGAGCACCGCCACGTACGAAATATAGGGTGGCTATTTGTGTGTGTGTGTGTCTGTCTGTCTGTATTCACAATTTAACAAAAACCTCATCGATTACATTAACATCCAACACAGTCACAAGAGCATGCGCAGAATAGTTTCTTATTGTTTTGCTGTATTTATGTTAACCTGTTACTTCCAAATGCCTTCATTAGTAACTAGTCCGTTCTTTATTTGCATAGCTTGAAACTCGATAAAACGGTCATTGTATACTTATATATGATGACTGGCAAGATTTCACCGATTTGTTTGCTTATTGTTTTGTACAAAATATTGAAATGCATTTTGGTCGCTGCATTTTGCCAAATGCGTTTTGTTTGTCACTGCTTTAGTTCTGCTTGTATAAATGCACATAATTGAACATTAAATGAGAGCTGTACGAGTCCCGTTATTTTGTGCTTTTAGTGTTGACTTGAGTCTGCACGGTTTTCTGCTCCTGCTCGCTTCTGAAATAGGGAATAATCCCTTACTAAACATATTTCATTTCTGGTAATTTCAGCAATGGAAAACACGATTCTGCGGAATCTCAGGTGCCTTAGAATATTGCAGTGAATGGTGACCAGTGCTGAATTTGTTGGGGGGCGGGGGGTTGACCCTCCGAGGAGACACAGCTGACCCTCCTACTGAAGTCTAAGAAGAATAGTTAGGGACTAAACTCCTACGTGAACTCCCATGGACTTCTTGGTACAAATACCAAAAAACTGCTTGATTCAGTACCAGGACAGAAGCATAAAACTAGCTTTACAGTGAAGATGCTATAGAGATACAAGACGGCAGACACAGCAGTTAAATTCAAATTCTGCAAAAATTGTAGCATTCATTTCTGCAACATAACTGCCAATTATGGACAAAATAGTGATGTGCACATGTTAAATTGCTTCAGCTTCTGGGGCTTTGTCTCCCAAACTCCCTGCCGGGGCTTTGCCCCTGACCCCAGTGATAGACGTCCGTCTCTCAGATCCCCTATTTTCGACCCCCCCCCCAGCAAAAATTTATTTAGCACTGATGTGAATAGCATTAAGGACTATACTAGTGCAGTGAACAATGCGGTGTGTTAGGAGGCTGCAGGAGGCAGCATAAGTGATGATGGATGCAGTACCATTATATGATGCCTAAGGACTAGACTGCAAATTGAATTTAAGTATAAATGTATTCATTTAATTTTGATTACAATTTCTACTTATCGTACATCAGCACACACAGCAAGTTGCAATGCAGTACTGTTATAGCAATTCTGCAGGTCCCGTCTTTCACGCTAGTACCCCCTCAAAGCAACTGAACCCATCAGGTACTTGACACCATATGGTTGCCTCATCTGTTTTGATCACCACCAGTGGGTCTCCAAATATGGGCATATGTGAAAACAGACAAATCATCACAGCTCAGATGCTGCCTTTTGGAGGGGAGGGGGAAAGAGAGGTGCTGAAAAAGACTTTCTGACACAACTACTAAACGAGGATGCTGCAATAAATGCAGGAAATTAATGAAAGGCACTGTACAGTAACCACACGAATAGGGAATGAGTGGGATAATGTACCGCTCAACTTGGTTGTCCTGCATCATACAATCAATCAATCTAACAACCCTGACAAACAGCAGCAGATGACCAGCTCAATAACAATAAATATACATAAAAATATGGCTGTTGATGTTGTGTTTAATGTAGAAAACGATACAATATTCAGTATGTCAGTATATTTCGTACAGTTTAATGCTGTAATGTCATCTCATTTTGCAGAAGTCGAGTGAATAAACATCCTGTCGAAAAATGTACAGTCAAAATCCGTTCACTTGCACAATGGCTAAGGTAAATGGCCTGGGCATATGCACGTATGCTGCTTTAAACCATCTTCTTGCTCAAAGTTACCTTTACAAATTTCACAGCTAAAAGGCCGTTCGCCCGAGTGACAGAGCACGTGATTTTTAAACGTACGAATGTCTCTACACATCGTGCTGCAGACAGCGCAGCAGAAACGCTGCTCGCCCGTGTGCATACTCATGTGACACTTTAAAGCATCCGCTCGCAAAAAGTCACTTTTACAGTCTTCACATCTTAAAGGCTTCTTCATCACGAGTGTGAATGCGCTGTATGCGCATATGGCGCTTCAAAGCACATGCTCTCAAAAAGTCACGTTTAAAATCTGCACAGCTAAAAGGCCGGTCACTCGAGTGAACACGCATGTGCCGCCGCAGGGCACTTGACTGAGTAAAGTTACTTTTGCAAACTTTGCAACAATAAGGCCGTTCGCCTGTGTGAATGTACATGTGACGCTTCAAAGCATCTGCTCGGAAAAAGCCACGTTTACAAACTTCACAGCTGAAAGGACGATCACCTGCGTGGATGCGCATGTGCCGTTGCAAATGACGTGCCTGACCAAACTCACTTTTACAAACCTTACAGCAAAAAGGCAATTCACCTGGGTGATGAATGCGCATGTGCCGTTTCAAATCACTTGCCCGAACAAACTTACTTTCACAAACCTTACAGGAAAAAGGCCGTTCACCTGTGTGAATGTTCAAGTGACGCTTCAAATCAGCTGCTCGGAAAAAGTCACGTTTACAAACTTCACAGCTGAAAGGACGTTCACCTGGGTGGATGCGCATGTGCCGTTGCAAATGATGTGCCTGACCAAACTCACTTTTACAGACCGTACAGCAAAAAGGCAATTCACCTGGGTGATGAATGCGCATGTGGTGTTTCAAATCACTTGCCCGAACAAACTTACTTTCACAAACCTTACAGGAAAAAGGCCGTTCGTCAGTGTGAACCCACATATGCCGCTTCAACAGATACATCCACAAAAAACTTTTGCCACAAATGTCACATTTGACAGGCCGCTCACCATTGTGACTATGCACGTCAGTTTTCAATTTGCAAGATTTCCTAAACTTTTCACTATCGGCTGCACAGTTGAATGGCTGATGACTCTTCTCCACACTTGCCTCAGCATCATCATCTGTTGCAGAAGCTGGAGCTGTAGAAGACAGTTTGCAATCCTTGGCGGCACACAGCAGATTACTACCACCAGCTCTCAGATGATCAATTGAGTTCACAACTTGCATGCAAGTCTGCGGAAGTTGCCCACTGAGGTCAGACACGCCACGCATTGCAACTTCATTTGTTTCACTGCCTGCACGACAGAAAGTACCTGCACAATAAAATATTTTACAGTCATCACGCATATTGAATGGAGAATTTATTCCATTTATGCAGGGCCGCATTAAGGCTAGTGCGGGCCCGGGTGCTGTGCCAAATGTGGGCCCCTTACAGACCTATCACCAGCTTACCACTCCCACCAATTGCGGGCCCCCAAAACTGCGGGCCCGGGTGCTGCAGCACCCCTACCATCCCCCTTAATGCGGCACTGCATTTATGTGGAACTCCTAAAACGTTCCAGTGTGATCCATGCACACATGCTACTGGTCAGACAAAGGTGTCGATGCCTCATTTCTACAAAGCGACACTATGTTAGTATGGCACATATTATGGCCAGGTGTCTGAACATCTGTCACCAGTCGGAATTCTATCAAAATAGCTAAATGTATCGGACGCCACATGCAAGCCTACGTGCTCTTGTTATCCCACATATGTGGGACAACATGAGTAGCTAGGCTAGCACAATGTTTACTACGTGTATTGAAATACAGGAACTCTGTTAAAATCCAATGGCGTCAAACCTAACAGGGTCGCTGAAGTACTCGTGGGCAGGAAAATCAGTGACGTTCGAAAAACGACTCACTGTATATCTTGAAACTGGTACAAGATAGATAGATACAGTTTATATTGAACTGTGAACTTTCCAATAACCCCAAGTGACCCTAACTACCCCAATGCCCAAGTTTCAAATTTTTGGTCTTCATTAAACGACATTTGACATTTATATCTTTGGAATGGGTCACGCTAGGGCCTATAGTACATAGGTACACCATAGCAAATATTAGTCCGGGGACGACAAACCATCCCACGAAAGGTACTCTGTGAAAGCTAGTCGTGACCCATTTCTATATATTGGGGCCATAGCCTATCTTTGCAGTGGGTGAAGCTAAGCACTTCATTACAGCCTACGCATAATAGTATGCCCTAAGTGGGGTGTGTGTAGGTCACGTGACCTGTTTCAATTCTGGGAAATGCGTGGCAATGTGTTGGAAATGGTAGAAATTAAAGGCACAGTTACAATGGAAGTTCTGTTCTGTTCTTTAGCCGTTCTCGATCCGAGTGTTGGCTACACCATGGACGTACTTTCTCCATTTAATCCTGTCCTCTGTCATTCTGACTGACTCTTGTGCGGGCAGTCATGTCCACGTATGGAAGACTAATAGGAAATCACATGGGCCTACTGAATGGTACCAATACCAATGACTTTGAGAGCAAACTTAAAGGACATTTCAGCTGTTTGAAACCTTTCTAAATTGCATACCTTGGGAAATGTAGCACACATTAGCCAGGATATGTTTATACATAAATCAGACAATGCACACAGCCTATAATTTTAACTACTTGTCGATACTGAAGAACATACACTGCAAGTAGTAATATCTTGGAAATAAGGGATGCAAGACAAAAGACATACATGTTGTCATTATCAAATAGTGCCACCTACGATTACTTTAAGTGACCTTCGAGGTCATTCACCAACTACAAGCATTTTCAAATGCTGTTTTTGTTCCACAGCTGTCCAGCAGCTAACAAGATTTCAAGCCATCGAGAGCGTCGTGTAGTCCCTCTGCTACAGCTTAGCTCCTTGTTAAATCATGCACTGTTCAGGGACGGCATAATTGTTATACACAACACAATAGCAGCAAACTGCACACTGGGGGAGAAGTCTGCTTATCTACGATTGCCTTGTTTAGTTATTGTGCTTTTACAAGTCAAGACGGAAACAGAACAATTGCAGCTCAATACCTGTGTTAATGAAGACATTATACTCGTTCTTCACACTGTACAGATAAAAATACACAACTCACAATACACCTCAAAAGCTAAGACCTTGTGGCGTTCGTGAGCCTACAAAAATAGCTGAACCGATCCAGATGCCGTTTGGGGAGCTAAATCAGATGGGGGTCAAGCTCGGATGAATCCATTCACCACTGCAACTGGAGATGACAAGACGGCGATACTGCCTTTGTCAAAATTAGAGATGCATTATGGGCCGTTTTGCCGATAATCGGTATCGGCTGATTAGTACGTTGGTATCGGCCGATTGTCGTTTGCACAATTGGTAAGTACAAGTTTTAACTCATTTGACTCACGGTCGTCTGCTAAAATGTGAAAACCAAAAGTAAACATACATGAGAGTAGCTTCCGTTTCCGGTAAAAGGGGATGTGTTGTGTAAATGTGCTTTTGCATGCGTTTTTGTTTTGTCTGCACTCTGCAGTCTTTCAAGTAAGTAAGAGTCCTAAGATAACAACCGGAGCCTACATAGATAACTTAAATAAGACAGCAAAATAATTTTTTGTATTAATCGGTAATTGGCCGATAATTGGCAGATTGTTAGGCGCCGATTATCGGTGCATCTCTAGTCAAAACTCTTTGACCACTTGTTATTATTTCTTCCATTCTTACGGTCATTTTCCTGGTAAATCCTAGTCACCTGGTTTTCTCCCCCCATGTTCCAGATTACAGTTTTTCTATTGGATGGTTGCACATCCCGTCATCCAACCAACAGTATCAAAACACTGAATTGATTGACTGAGTTAAGGTTTTACGTTCCACACGATGCAAAACTGGTCATTTTGGGGACGTTCTTCCCAGACAATCTCTTGGCTAAGTACTGAAAAACTAAATCTAACACAAAAAGCAAACATACATTGGTAACAAAATATACAACAACAAAAAAATAAGCAATAAACTAGCCCCGTATGGGTCTGACGGTCGACTCTTCACAACTAACATTTCTGCCAAGTTCAAAGTCACATGACATAAAAACTAAGAAAAATATAAAGAAATCCAGCCCGATCAAATTTAGGCACATCGTGACTTGTTGATTATTGCACCTTAGAAGCTCTCTTACTTAGATACTGTGCACTAGTTTAAGAATCCGTGGTCAGTTGCTAGGTCCCATTGTAAATGGCAGAGGAGATAGCTTTTGCAAATGGAATGATTTCCAACTTTCAAGGGCTCGTGACCTTGACCTTGAATATCGTCGTGCATCACTAAGCGACCTCTACCTACATGCTAAATTTCGTTGAAATCAAAGAAAACTTCTTGTGGATGGATAGACGTACAGACGCATTCACGGACAGACATTTGAGACCGGCTTTATTAGGTCGACACTGTCGAAGAGTCGACCTGACAATTGACAAAAAATATAAAAATATGTTTGCATGTTATGTAGGTCACAAAATTAACTGCAATGGCCAAACATGTAAAACAGTGACCAATGCTAATATACCATAACAGTCACAGTTTGCACTAAACACATTATGTTTCGCAGTACACACTTGAACAGACTGCATAAGGTTGAAGATCTGGGTATTTCTTATATCTGTCAACTTTTACCATAATATACATAATCAGCACATTATGCAAATGCCCATCAATCTCCAAGTTATCAATTACTGCAACCCTTAAAGATTATATGCAATGATTTTTTTGGTTGTTAAAGTAAACTGTCCATCGTATGTCTTTAATATGAGTAAAACTATTCGAATATTAAGGAACATCAAAAAGTTAGGACATTTTAGAAAAAGCGCCAGAAAGTGTGCAGCCGATAATTTGTTTACTTTTGCAAGTGATGACATCATACTAAGTAAACGAACAAGGGAACAAGCTATTGAAGTGTTGAGTGAGACATTACACAACACATAGGCATAACGACGTAGAAATAGGTTCTTAAAACATAAACTGGTAAAATTAACTTCTTATCCAATCTCAATAACGCATAACAACGCAAACAAAACAAGCGTATCCAGGTATGACGTCACACATGCCGAAGAATAGCTATACCAAAAAAAACCAATAAACTTGTAATTTTTAGCATTTTACGGCATAATTTATCAAAATTTGTTACACAGACGAGTTTATATTGCAGTAAGCAGCTAGAAACTACTTCTAAACAAGTTGGTAAAAAATCGTTGCATATCATCTTTAAGTAACTGCTATAAAATGCAGAACTACTACCGTATATCTAATCACTGCATTACCAGCTTTACACTCAAGCAAATCAATATAATAAAAATATTTGTTTACCGAGTTAAGTCCAGTCTCTCAAGTACGACAACAGGTCTCATATGACTTCCAATTATTTCCACTGGGAAATGAATATCATTTGCTGCAGTTTCATCATAAGTCGATTCTTCTGGCTAAGGAAAGTACAAACAGCCACAACTGTCAATGTCTTTATGCTGTTATGTATACCACAAATCTATATAAACAGCTCTGTTTGTTCTGCAGCTATCCACTTCACATACTTCAAATCAAACCAAATCAAACGCAAATTTATATAGCGCCATATATCGCAAGCAAATCATTCTGCACCATACTATCATTACTATGTGAACTCAGATTAATATTATCACATCTGAACAGTAATCAGCTATTCTACATCAAAAAAATATTATGTAATTTTAGTTTTCAAACAACCAAAGAAATACATACATACATACATACATACATAGCGTTTATTTGTCACTAAAGTATGAACACCGTAAACACTTACTTTCACAGAATCTGTGGCATCTTTTTCATCAGCAGCTTCCACTTTAATATCTTGCATGTATTCATCTTTAACTTCAACAACTCGACAAAGAAAGTCTGATATGCAGCAAAAATCAGAATAACGTGGATCTCCTGCACCATTTTGATTGGCAGTTTCTACGTTTGTATCTTGAAATACCTCCTCTTTGACTTCAACAACTCGACAAAGAAAGTCTGGCCTTTGGTAAGAATCAAAAAGATTTGTAGCTCCAACACCATTTCCATCAACAGGTTCTATTTTTACGTCTTGCACTTCTTCCGGTTTCACTTCAACAACAGGACAAACAAAGTCTGGCCTGTGGCAAAAATCAGCATCATTTGGATCATCTATATCAAGTTCTTCGGAAGCTTCTACTTTAACATCTTGTAAGTCTTCCTCCTTGATTTGAACTTCAACGACCGAACAAATAAAGTCTGGTCTGCAGTAATTATCACGTGCATCTGTCTCAGGAAATCCTGTTATATATGAGTTGGCATTTCTGTCAGCCATCAAAATTTCCTAATGTTCTCTACAATCAGAAAAATGAACTTTACAAAATGAGAATTACATAACTGAACAGACATTTTTGCTATTGACAAGACATCTAGCTACCAATTAAACAGACCTCTGTCTGTGGCAGAAAGAGATGCTACAAGAAACTGCACTTTAAGAATTTTACAATAGGTAAAATAAGCTGAGTGGTCACTCAAGTTCATTGGAAAGGGAGCTACTTGTTATGCCAAAACTGCCACATATTAGCAATATGGAGTAACCACTTCTCTGTCTTGTATCGTCATGGACATATTACGAATTTTGTTTAGCATACATGATGGATTGCGTAAATTCGACTGTGCATTTCTTACTTACTTATAGACTTGCTATGCTAGTGCCATCCAGCGAATGACCTTTAAAACCAGTGCAGTGCGCATTTTTCATGCAAAGTCTACACCCCATGCAAAGACATCAAACCATCATGGAGGTTACGGGATCGAAGTTCATGAAATTTTTATCATAGAGGAATCATCTTTGATGTTAAGACAACAATTCACGTTGATATACTACCATCACATGTTGAATGCACGGAATAAATTTTCGCCAACACAGGCCACAAATCGGTTACCATAGCAACGTTCCTTGAGCAAGCCATCGCAATTTCAATTGTTTCCTGAATGTTTAATGAATATCAGACTATGGACTCTGGTGAAAACAATGCAAACGTGCATATATTTGCATGTGTGCATTCACCTACTTTCTGCAAACTGGCCACAACATATCAATAATTTACTGCATTAAAGTTTACAGAACTTCTACAAGATGTAGAGGGTACATCCAGGGTCTCGATATGGATATAGGTTTTGCAATCTTCCCAATCGTTATAAAATGGCGGCATTTTATTTCGGTATGTAACCAACCACCCAGGTCGACTCAGCCTTCTACCCTCCGTGGATCGTAAGACGGTAAAATGAGTACCAGCCAAAGGGCGGTAAAGCTCTGCGGCTGGGGCGTAAAGGCAGGCATGGTGTAATTTGCAGGTAGAACTGTGCGATCCATGTCTGAGCGCATTAGAGGTAGTTACGACGATGCGCTATACAAATCGACGTATACTCTACTTTACTTTACTGGTATAACAGCCACGCCTAAATCCGCCGCTATCACTGACGAACACATGCAGGATCGATATTTGTACGCCGACAGCGCCGACGGGGCAGATGTAGTATTAAAAACAACCCAAGTGTGTCGTTATTAAATTGTCCTCGGTATAACAATGTCATTTGCATTCTACACGATCAAATAATCTGTGACTAAATTTCAACATTTTTCTTAAAAAATACAGGAAGTGTTATAAAGCTCAACGACAATTAGACAAGAATGTGAAACTTAAGTATTCCAATTCAATCCAATGTAATGTGATGGACGCAGGAAATCCTCTCTTCCCGCATACCGGTAGTATGTCAAAATTATTATTATTATTATTATTATTATTATTATTAGCTTGCCGGAAACCTAAGTTTCGAGGATAGGTAACAACAAATGTAACAGTTCGTCAGACGTCAAACGATTCTGCGAACAAAAAGGTCTACAAACGATGCTTGTAGATGGCAACAAACGGTGCGGCGACGTCGGTAGGAAGATTGTTCCACACTCGAGGCGCGGCAGCACCGAACCGTCGTCTGGTTACGGCAGCGGAACACAAGAAGGGCCAAAACGGAACTGGATGCGTTCAGGAACAGAAGAACAGGTTGGCTGACGGAGCGACAGATGCTGCGTATGTGACGCAGAGCTGCGAAACAACTGGACACGGTCCGTGACACATGGGTCGTCAGTGACATGTCACGAACGGACGTAGCATGGCTTGACATAGTCGGCGCAGAGTCGCAGACCTGTATCGAATTCGACGAGCGCGTCAGGGATGCACAGTGCTGTTTACTGCTGTTGCCTTGGCGCCGAGGACCAGAGAACTTCCGTCTTGGATGAATTGAGCTGTAGGCGGTTTGACTTCATCCACGTGGCAACGTTGCGGATACACACGCTTGTGCGATCTGTCATCGGGACGGCAGAACCCGTATATCTGCGTATCATCGGCGTAGACGTGCGGACACAGTCCACTCCACTTCCTTCGAATAAGGTCAGCGGTGTAGTAAGTAAGTAAGTAAGTAAATGCATTAGTATCGAGCGAATAGGTACGTTTTAAGCAAACGTCTGAAACTGTCTGCACTGCTGGTCGGGTCCCGGATGAAATCTGGAAGAGAGTTCCAGACTTTGGGATCGGCAACTGATAAGGCCCGACGGCCGTAAGTCACAGTGTTGTGCCGGTAGCGAGGTACTGCATTGCAAGCAGTTGACAGTTGGCGGAACGCAGGTGCGACACGACACCGGCGGCCGGAACGCAATAGTCCGACAGGTACGGCGGTGAGCAGCCGTTCAGACACCGGTAAACTGTCACTGCCAGCTTGAAAAACACCCGGTCGGGGACGTCGAACCAGTAAAATTCGTCGTGCAGTATCTGACCCAGGCCGCGGTCGAACTTCCAAGTGTCCGTTACTGTTCTTGGTGCACCAGTAAGAACAGTATTGCAGTAATCAATCCGTGAATTCACAGCAGCGTAGACGAGTGTAGCCAACGAGTTGGAGTCCAACGACCGCCGGGAGACGTCGGAGTTGACTTGACATTGATAATAAGTTGTAGTATAATGAGTTGTAGTTGTAGATGATAATATTGCATACACACTCCAGTTCCTTTTATAGTCGTAAACAAAACTGTAAATCAGAAAGTAAGTAAGTAAGTAAGTAAGTAAGTGAGCACACAAAACCTACCTATTTCACAAA
>Ga0209780_1000440_pt1 | contig 21892 bp, 15 predicted proteins | sample WorMetexBAHAMAS2_FD_187384 | JGI IMG/M metagenome (GOLD analysis project Ga0209780, IMG submission 187384) | Marine gutless worms symbiont microbial communities from Max Planck institute for Marine Microbiology, Germany - Inanidrilus exumae... | ecosystem: Host-associated > Annelida > Digestive...
CCGCCGTCGACATACCGGTCGACGACGTGGCGGCGCTTCGGGCGCCGGTGCGCGGCCACCAGCGCGTCGGCAGCGAGCCGCTGTTGTCGCCGCTGCCGCTGACCAGCGCTCACAACTGGACTTGCCATGTCCTGGACGCGGACTCCAAGACCGGCTTGACCGGGTCGGACAGTGACCTCACGCGACCTCCGCCGCCCAAACCGAGTCGACTACCGACCATCAGGATTGGCCGAGACGAGAAGAAACCGGTCGTGCAGATACGCAACCACGCGCTGTACGACGACGACGGCAAAGACTACTCCGACTACTCGCAGGTGATCGTCGCCTGCTTACCTTGTCAGTCAGTGACGCCCAGTAATTTTCGTGCATCACTTTTCAGCATGTGACGTTATTCTACTGCTGAGATTCTTAGGGCCGGTTTTTCCGCCATTAACATTAATGGGAGATTAATTTGCGGTGGAAAAACCGGCCCTTATAGCCAGTTGATGACTAGTTCAGAGAGCTCCAAGAATTAGAGATATGTCAGGGATTTGATTTGATTCAGTTAAGGTTTAATGTCCCACTCGACACAAAATAGTTCATTTCAGAAACTTTCTTCCCAGCCAGTCTCTTGGCTTGGTACTGAAGAGTCAGGGATTTGATGAAGTATGGATAATTGCGTTAGTTGAACTTCAGTTCCTGGACCAGACTGGTGTCTCGGAGGCATCATTCCTTATAGTCTTAAAAATTGACATGATATTAGATGTCATCTGCTATCGGCCGGGACCGGCCAGTATTAGCAAATAGCTTGCGTCTGTGGCTGTTGTAAAATTGCTGTCTGGGAGGTTGTCATTCTGTGTACCGTGCTGTGGAATCTTGTACTTAAGTTTAGGTTCCCTGAAACAAAGAATCATGTAACTTTGACTGTTGTAAATTTTGAGTGTTAGACCATGCAGTGGTAAAGAGCTGGATCTTTTGGATTTTGCCCGTGAGCAGCCCAAACGTGTTGCCTCATGACCTTGCCACTGGCCGTCACTGACATGGTGCTAGTTCTTACTAAAGATCCAGTATTATCTTGGCAATGTGATAACTCATCTTGCAGGCAGGAAGCTGCCCTTCTTTTCATAGTCAGTGCCATGGAAATAAAGTTGGGCAGCAAATGCCCTTCGTTATACTGACCAATGATGTTGTTATAGTTATGAATTATGTATATTATAATTGGCTGCAATAAGGAAACCGTAACTGTACCTGAAACTTTGCATGCGAGTAAGTAAATGTGGAAGCCAGTAATGGTCCATGAAATAGTCCATATTCACTTTCCTTTACAATCATTTAGCGCGACAAGAAAAAGTGAGTGACAGTTCTGACATCATGTGCTCTGGATACATATGCAAATATCAACTTGCTATACTGGTTTTAAAAGTGGTAAGGCAGTTTCCATGGCATGGCATTGGCACTGACAATGCTTCTTGTTGGCTCACAGTATGTATCTATATATAATAATCGGCCGTGTGTGGCCACGCGCGTGGCTTACGTGGACGGACGGGCGGGTACAAGCAATCCCGCTGCAGAGCGACGTGATGGCTTGTAACACTTGGAATACGGTACATGTACAATTATCTGCTGCTGAATTAAGGTAAATTTTGTTATTGTAGGTTAAAAGTATTCCACGCGAACTTGCTGAAACTGCTAGTACAACTTATGATACTCCAACATCTTCACGTGCCACAATGACGCCTTTTGTGACGTCCGACTTTGTTACTCGATCTCAGTTTGCTGAAGTTGCTGGATATGACAGCCAGTTTCTTCCACCCGATAACAAGCCACTTGACTCGTCTGCAATTTCTATCATGAAGTCTCTTATTCTCGATACTCCACCACAAGTTCTTGCTCGGCACCTAACGCTGTTCGACATTAATCTCATGAGGATTGTTGGAGATCGTGATGTTGGATTTGGACTCTTCTCTGGGTTGGAATTAATCACATTGCCTCAAGGATCTTACCTTCGACAAGATGTCATTGAAAGGCAAGTGAAAGTTGGACAACTTTATGTGATTTAACAAAATCTAGTCACATTTATAGATTTCTGGATCGCATACAGTAATTAGTGTGGAAACTGATAGCAAGTTTCCAATAGCTGTAGGTGGAATTTCCAGTAATCAAACCTCAGGTTACTTTTTGCAGTGTCTTTTGTTGGTGCAAATATGCACACTTCATGTTTGATTCTTATCATAGTGATACTAAGCTAAAGTATGTCATACTGTGTAGGCATAGTTGTCATCTCCTTTTCATGGTTGCTCATGTGCTCATTGGTCTGATAAAGGGAGATGAGCAGTCCTAGTACCTACATTCCTCTATCAGATGTGCATCCTGACCTTTAAGGCGTAATGGCGTGTGACATGTGGACAGGTTTTACTGCCTCCAGCTGTTGGTATCGGCGCTGATACTGCGCTCAAGTAATGCTGTTGAGCGGGTACGAATGATGAACCACTGGATACAGACAGCGATTGAACTTCGACACTCCACCGTCGGCAATCTGTACAGCTTCTCCACTATCATGCATTCTCTGTTGTCTGCTCCGGTTGGTTTTGGACAACTACTGTGTCTGCTGTATGTTAGATATAAATCTTACAAACCTATTGTGCACACGGTTCCTACACGTCGGGAAAAATTGGAAAAGGTTAATGAAATTGATTGGTCAGAGAAAGTCAGTGAAAATCCATGAAGTCAGGGAAATGAAAATCTCTGTCCTATCCATTGGTAATAACCAATGAACTGTTTTTTGTTGTACTTGTTATGTATGTACAGATGCAAATTTACTTTATGGATATAATGACTACAGCAGTTATCATGTGACATCTGAAGCTAAACTGAACTGGTGATCTGAGACGTAGCTGATACCTTTAACAACTACTGATATATTAGTTGTTTGGCCTTTACACCATAGTATTACAGATGTAGCGTATGTCAGATGTTGTGCCGAGAGACTGCGTAGTGTGTAATTGGTGCAGATTTGTCTTTTTTCGTTCCTAAGGTTCTTAAATTTATCATGTTAAAAGTGATGGAAATTCTTTGCTGCTGTCTGGAGAAGTCGGGCAATTTTATTTTCTACTGGAAAACCTGGAGTTGATGTATTCCGTCGTGAGTCAAGAAACAATGAGGAGCAGTGGATGATTTCTCTGGTTGATGTCGGTGCTTTGAACTTCCTCCAGTGCTCTGACACTGTGGGTTGGGTTACAGGAAGGACGTCTGGCCGGTGTAAACCTCCACTTACCCTGAAAGGTTCTCTCGAGGACCCAGCCCAACCTGGAATGAATCTGTAAAAGATACCAGTAAATCAAAACTGAAAGTAGTGGTAGTTTGCAGATATTTGCATTTTGTCTGGTTCTCGGGAGAGTTTGAGTGAAGTTTGTGACAGATCTGTAGAAACCAGTGCATGCTGATAATACACACACATACATACACGATCATTTTTATCGCCATTGTACAGGCCAATGAGTTATCTGACACCCCAGTCAAGAACTGGAAGATTTTGTTGGCGCAATGCTTTCCTACCCAAATGCCATTTGTGATGGCAACTAGTGCATTTAGATTAGGTAGAAGTTCTCAGTGGTGTTACCTACACTATCTCCATGCTTAGAAACTGGTGCAGAAACTAGCGTGTGTCACAGTCTTCGTCAGCAGGGTTTTTGTTTGCTCTTTATGAACGTGTTACTGTGTCTAACGATCGAAAGGTGTGGATGTACTGGAGTGTGTGGATGATGTCATTTGCGGACAGATCTGTCGCCTGAGTTCTGCATGGCAGCGACTCGCAGAACAGTTCAACACGTCGAGCTCCATGTTCCAGATGAAGTTATGTCCACTACAGCGCAGTCTGGATGCATCATCCGGCACACTACCACTGCAAAGCATCACTGTTCCGCATGTCCTACCACTTGCAGAACTGCTCGAGGTCGATGGCGGAGCACTGGGTCGCTATTCACTCGACGTGGCACTAGCTCACCTGGACTTGGCACGTCTCGTCGCAGCCGAGAGTCGACTCTACAGCTCAACGGCACAGGCGATGATGGCGTCACGTGACCGTGTCGACCCTGCGCTGCTGGACATGCTTGGAACAATGACTCACATGCGCCTGCTGTGGGGTGCTCGGGGCGTCGGCGTCCAGCGGCAGGACCGACTTGATAAGTTTGCACAGGTGCTGGACGCACTTTCGGAGAAGGTGGAACCACGAGAAAGTTCACTCTGACCAATCGCCATTCTACATTGTCTACAGCAGAATTCTGGTATCCAGATTGTCAAGTTAAAGTGACTTTTGAGTTGACTGTGCTGACACCAGTATCCTTTTTTGCCTTTTGCCACAGCATTACAGTTCTTTGAAGCACCCACAAGATTTGTAAAAATATGTACCACAGTGATCATTAAAATTTTTTTTTGTTTTACTGATTATTGGCTTGATATATTGCATTTTTTCAGTTTGTTGCCTGATTGCTTGAGACATATTCCGCTCAGACCATTAATACCCTGACACGTGATTCGTTGTTTACATTGTTTATATTCATTTCGCAGTGTTTTTCTTCGTTGTTACTTCTCTGTGCAGCTTTGAAATTGTTGTTGTATAACTTGCCAGTTTACGTGATAAAGTACTGTAAATATGGAGAAACTGTGTGCAGAGTCAGAGTTCAGTAATGCAGGGATGTGGTCTCTGTCTAACGTCTCGTCTCGACAAAAAATTACAACATCTCGGTCTCGTCTTGGTCTCAGGAGACTGATGTTTCAGTCTCATCTCGGTCTCGGCTATTTGCGTCTCGTGCCCAAGACGTTATTTTGCCCAAATTTTGCAAGCCACATTAATAAAATGAGCCAAATCAGCAGTCACTATTACGCCTTTAGCATTGTTAAGACGAATAGGAAATAGGTCAATGTATTACTCACTGATGGAAGTTTCAGGTTGATGAAGTGGCGTCATGGTTCTGACGTGCTTGTTTGCAATTGCGAGTAAAATTTCAACGTCTCGGTGACAACTCATGACCTACAAACGTCTCGTTTCGGCAGGTGAAGGTCTCGTCTCGGTGTCGGGCTTTAACGTCTCATGCCGATCCCTGCAGTAATGTCTTGATACAAACTTTAGACATCTTCATTTTGTGAATTCTATATCATGACGACACAGTTATGTACGATTTTATCACATATTGTAGGCTAAAGCCGATGCAGTAACTAAGCAAAGTTAGTTGTAATCGCCAGCATTGTGGATGCACAGAACAGCTGTACATTACAATGTGTTTGGTGCTACGTACACGGCATTCTGTTGTTACTTTGTGTGTCATTGACGATCAATACTGTTAAGTGCATTATTTTTATAGACTGGTGTACACAATTGTGTTAATATGCATGTTACACTGCCAATTATTGACCAGAATGCACTGCTGCATCACCGACAAAACTAGTGGTACACGTGTTGATTGTGGTTGTGTTACAGTTGCTTCGACGTTTATTTATTGCCTTTGTTGTTCATTCGGCTGTAAATTTTTCATGGCCATAAGTTGGAAAATTTGCGATCCACTTGCGGCAGAAAACTCCAAATTTGCAGATAATTCGCAGTCGAAATTATACCAATACAATAGAGCCATATCCATCTTTCAGGTGTAAAACTACATGGTTTTCGCTTTCAATAACAAACTTGTGAAAAAACATAGAGACAAATCGAAATTGTCAGTGAGTGAGTAACGTCAATTGAGTTTTATATTGAACTGCATATTGTAAATAAAATTGTAAAGTTGTAAACATTTATATCATTTCAAGTGTGTATTTTTAGTCCATGCTCTTATTTAGATGCTAATGGATAAAACTAGTCAAATTCATGGCATTTTATTCAAGGCAAAATGCAACAATTTGTAGTGATAGGTCAAATATGTCTATTTTGCGAATACACGATGGCCGTGAACAATTTGCAGCCCTAGCTATTCGGTTTGTTATGGTCGAAGTCACTGATCAGTGAATTACAAACGTTTTCCTTGTTAATTCAGTTATGATACAATGCTATATCGTGCATTGTCACTATTGCCATGAATGACCAGTTCAGTGTAACGATAGTGATTATTTATTAATGGCCAATTTCCAGGTGAACCTAGGTTAGCTTGTTCTTCCTCTTTTTCTTCATCCACTTGCCCTTTCTGTCACCAAACCAACAATGTCAAAGCACTAAGTCTAAAGGAACCTTGAAACACGTATTAAACTGACTGGCCTCATCCTTCGTTTTTCGAACACCAGGCTTGTATGCCAGGTTTTTGACACAGTATCTAGGTACTATGCTGTCCTGTCTGCATCTAGCGGTAAGCGTCATGTAACAGTCTGGCATCTGTCCCTTCGTTTTTGTCTAACTTTGATAGAGCATGCAGCACATTTTTCTTCTAACCATAATAAGCCACTCGGAGCATATTCAACGTGACTCGCCAGTGGCCAGCATACATTTCTGTCAGGGTATTACGAGAACAGACGTGCTTGTTTAGTAATTACAGATACTGGTTATACCAAGCTGTCTTGGCACAGTTATTCCAATGCATGGTGCCAGTGCAGATTTGTGTACAATTGTCTTAATATTTTTTTCATCACGAGCCACGTGTATGTCCATGGTAGTTGTTGTTGTTGGCTGTTTGTTTGTTTGATTGAACAGTGACATCTATTTGGACTTGGACTATGCATGCTGTTTTTGATTGGCATTTAATGCATTTAATGCAGCTATTGAAGCCAAATAGCAGTAGCAATAGCAGTTGATGCCATTTTTATAATGTTATTATACACAGGGTGAGCCAAAAATGCGCATTTTCAATACAGCGTATGATGCAAACGTTCATGCATCTGAGTCTTGTCTTATGCATTCTCTTGACATATTGAGGAAAAGCATTTCGGTTTATCTTGAATAATTTCGTCAATATGTTGTATTAAAAATGTGCCATTTTTGGTGGACCCTGTACTTAACCATTTGTTGTTTGCAATTGCTGTACGTTTCCAGTGAAGATTTTCGCCATGCCACGTTCTGTTTGGCAATGGCTGTGTAATTCACTTTATCCAGTTTTGCTCAGACTACACACACAGACACGCACACACACAACCGGTGAAATTGTTGTTGCGTTTTAAATGTGGTGATAAAAAGACTTGCTTAACTTCACATGGGCCTGTACAGTTTGGCACTTGGGTGAAACTATCAATTGAATATAATTTTCTGAGGCATGAAGTGTGGCAACTCAAGTTCTGCTGTTCATAACTTTTGCAGATTTCTACGAACCTAAAAGTACTACTAAGTTGCATGAATACTGTGTACTGACTTTGCTGCATAGCTGTAGAATGATTGAGGCTCTGTCACTGCTCCCAATGACATTTGACCACGGATTTGTTTAATGTCTGCATGTGTTATTTTAGACAAAAATGCCCAGTAAATGTTATTATATTGTGTAATATTATATGTCAGTTTAGTTGTGTATTATGCAATTTGGCTAACCAACCTTACATTTGTTATGCAATCAAACTCAGTTGATACAGTATGTGTTGTCTACTTAATGAGCAGTTTACATGCTTACCATTAGAAAACTGATGTTTTTATTACATTTAATGTGTTGCTCTGTTGCAATTAACATGAAAAGTAATGAAACATATATTAAGGAAAAGATAACTTCTGTATCCAAGTGAAACTTACACTATTATAGTCAGTGTCTTGTAATTTTTAACAGTATTAAAGCAAATCGCCACACTTACATATTAACTGAATCAGCTAGGACTCTTGTGAACCGGGATACTGTCCATCCCTTGAGCACGATGTCACTGGTGTCAGTATGGCATCTGTTGGAGAAGTTCACTGAAATGGATACAACGTTAAGATGGTATGCATACTGTCATTTTACGTGTTCCATAACTGTCTTAGTACACAACAGCATACTGCTTTCTGAAGGAACTGTTAGTCCTGATCTCGAAACATTAACCAACATCACAAATTCTTTTTAATGTTCACAACTGATGCATGGAAGATGATTGGTGTCATACATCACTATTACCATTGCCAATACTACAAGATAACTGACACTCTTGGAAACACACAACTAGATAAAAATCCTACAACACCCAAACAACAATAACGAAACAGCACACAACAACATGTGCTGCATGCATAACTGTTGAGAATTATGTTTGACTTGACTATGATGCTTGACATAAAAATGACTATTCTCAGTAGTACCCAGCACAAATATGCTGGCCTTTTCACCAAGGTAACTGGACTACTGGACATCTAGTGGACAAACCAGACTCATGGACAAGTTGCAACTAAAGCTTGGATGTTGTACTACAATAACACATCTACAACCTTAATGATACTGCACACGTTATTGTACTGTATGCCTTTGCAGTGTGCAGAAAGTTTTAATGTAGTAATTTCGTACAAGTAAAATAAAAGTGAGCATTAACACAAAAGCAACTATGACAGATTTCCCCATTAACCTATAAAAGAGTGTGATATTATTGGTAATCGTGTAATGTGCTTTTAAACTGTGTACGAAATTATCCTTAAAGTACGCCTACGACTTGTCCGCAAGTTGACTGCGACTTGGTTTGTCCGCAAGATATCCAGTAATCTTTGCCGATGACACAGTAGATGTAATGAATTCATCAAAAACTAACAATGGCAGTGGCATTTCTACCAGTGTCGCTGTAAATATGAAAGTGGAACATAACCAGACGCACATGTTAACGATCTCATAGATGCATGAATGTTCTGCTCTGCAACGTTAGTGAACAAGATGTTCAATTATAACAAACAACTATCAAAAAGAAACAATTTACCACACCCACTCCACGGCCAACAAATATAACCTAAGCTCTTACACCCCTGCACTGCCATTAAATAGACGATCAGTTTTACTTCAGAATTCAGATGCACAAATCAAATAATTATATAATGCAAAAGCATCCATGATGTCAACAGTAAAGTTGAGACCATCTAAGGCATTAAACACGATAAGTAATATTTGAGACTGACTTAATCTTAAAAACTAACTCATCGCCAAATCATTCCAACCAACAATCGTTTCTGCCAACTTCAAAGTCACGTGACACAAAAAAGTAGGCCAAATGTCACAAACCTGGCCCGATCAAATTAGATATTGTGCCCCAGTTTAATAATCCGTGGTCAGTTGCCAACTGCCATTGTAAATGGCGGAGGAGATAGCTTTTGAAAACGGTCGGATTTTCAACTTTGAAGGGCTCATGACCTTGACCTTGGATATGGTCATACTGCATATCGTCGTGCATCACTCACCGACCTGTACCTACATGCCAAATTTCATTGAAATCAAAGGAACTTTTTGTGGACGGGACGTACGGACGTACATTTGAGACCGGCTTTATTAGGTCGACTCTGTTGAAGAGTCGACCTAACAGTCAACACTGAATACAATATTGCAGACATACATACAATCTGTTACTAGGCAGACACAGAAAACAGATATCCATCAAAAGTTACATTGATCATTACACCGGTACTTAGTAGTATACCATTCCGGCTTTAACCCATTACATGCTCTTTCCCTTGGGAGTTTATGGATCAAGAAAGGACGATGCCAGTGGGCAACTTTTCCTGGCTGTGACACTGCTTTGATGCTGTTGGTTCAACAACAGGAAGGGTAAACGGCCTGTGAAACCTGTGCCAATTACCACCAAAGCTTTTCTTTCGGTAGAAAAGTTGGAAGAGAATTGAGGGGGCAATCGGCAAATCGAGGTTCATCTGGAAATCGATGTATGTGCTGTATGCGCAGCACGCCAGTAGAAGATCATCAGACTTGTAATTTACAGTTACTTTGACCCCCGGCTAAGGTGCAATTATTGTGATCATCAGTGTCTCTGTTTTGTCTGTCTGTAGCTACCTCTAATGCGCTCAGACATGGATCACAGTTTTACCTGCAAATTACACCATGCCTGCCTTTACTCCGCAGCCGCAGAGCATCACCGTACTCATTTTACCGTCCCACGGAGGGTACAAGGCTGAGTCGACCTGGGTGGTTGGTTACATACTGAAAGAAAGTGCCGCCTCCGGGAGTCGAACCCGGACACGGCACCCATCCCAGTAATAACTGGGCTCAGCGTAGGTTTACCTCGTTGATCGAGACCAACGACGTTACCACCATGCCACGCCGCCACCTCACAAACACAGGCTGATCTGTATAATGGCCATAAAATGGTAGTAGTAAATTAGTAGGACTGTTGAGCGATATTTTTCATCACGTTAATCGTGCAATTAATTATTTTAATCGCAGTTTTAACACATTTCCTTTGTGTTGTGTTACAGGTGTAGGGGGTAATGAATGACCAGAGATGTGCGGACGTGTCCATGGACATGTACGCAAGCTTTTCACATGTCAGTGGATGCAACCTTATGTGTTCAATTATGTAATTATTGTTAATGAACTACAAGTTAATATTATTACTTTATTGCTTAATATCATGTATTACTTAATTTTGTTATGCTGACTTATTTTATTTTCCCCTTTTGTTTGTCTGAAACTGAACTGTTTTCATGTGTCACATGGATAATGGCAGTTACAACAAAAACCATACCCAATTACCATGTTTTTTGCTTGTTCTATCTATAGCTCTGTATACTGTATATCCTTGGCACTGGAAGTTTGTTAAAGGTCTTTGTTTACATTGTATTGCTTTGTTAAAGTGGTCATCTGCATAACACGGCTGTGCAACCATTATTATTACACCTGTAATGACATAACCTCTGTTTTGCTATGCATACAGTTCTACGAGCTTTAGCTCTTTAATACGTAGTCTCTAAATTTGCTATAGTGGGATGACGTTGCAAGTTATGTAAAGCAGATATTCCTTCATTTATATCACACTTACAACATCCTTGATCCACGGTTTATGTGGTTTAGTAGTTGTGGTCATTTAGGTATCATTTTCACCAATGTCTGAATATAAAGTTTACAAATGCACCAAACGACAACGCATACCATAATTCCTTGTGAAAAGGCAGTGTGAAAAGGCAGCGGCCATAACTGTGGTCTTCTCTGCATGATAGGGCTGATGCAATAGTTGTCACTTAACAGCATTAGCAGTATTACTCAGTTAAACAGGGAAAACATTTACCTTATGCAACTTACTGAAGTCGATATGTGATATACACTGGCTGAATGGTCGGCTCTGATAACGATACCATGCATAGCAGTAGGCCATATTCTGAGAAAGCAATAGTTACACTGTTGACTGAAAGTGTCAAGGCTGACGCCCGAGTTACAGTGGAACAAGTAAGCAGCAGAGGAAATGACTGATCTTTCACTTCTGGACTAACTTCTGTGTGGAAATTGGCAACATGGTCGACCACAGTATAACAACTAACATACTGTACTGCAGCATCTGCCGGTAAATGACAAACAAAACACACTGTTGTACCAACAACTCTGGCTAGCATACACCTATGTCGGAATATCGAGTTTACAAATGCACCAAATGACAGCGCACGCCATGATTCCTAAGATGTGTAGATGCCTTTCATCAGAAGACTGATGTAAGTCTCTGGGGACGAACCCTCAGCTTGGCACAGTTGGCTCAGGAAGAGATAACTCGCGCACTTAAGTCCAATGGTGCGCAGTGCTGGAAGACGCAGCAGCAGCTTGGCAAAGCGGCCGGGATCGTCGGGATACTGTCGTCGGCAGTATTCTTCCAGCGTCACGTACACCTTCTCACGCAGTGACTCCACGTGTGCTGTCATCTGAAGACCCTTCGCATCTATACATACAATAACCGACAATGAAAACATCATTTTCGATGCACGTGTAACTGAGATATGGTGATAACAACAAATCCATGACACTGCACGACTTTCTATCACTAAAACTTTGGACCATCAGGGCCACCCCCTAAATATTACCCACTTTGTGACAAAAAAAATACAAATTGTTCCTCTATAAAAGGAACATACTCAGGGGTGATAAAGATAAATATCCAATGCTGGTTTTTTTAAGGGACCCCCAAACTCCATACAGTCAATGCTAGAAAATAGGTACAATATTCATATAAAATGCATAAACAGTTTCAACCAGTACTGGTACTTGTAGTGATCAACACAAAATGCAAACATTATACACTGCTGAGTCAAAAAACAACTTTACTTTTTTATCATAATTTCAGCAAATGTAGACCGATTTACAAAATTCTTTCACTGTCAGATTCCTGAGGAAATTTATACACGTGTATCATAACGTTTCTCCACCCCACCTTAAACATTTTTCTACAATACCTTGTAAAACTTGACAATTATAATTTCTGCTGATTGCAATGGCATATTGCATGCGAGACCTCATAATTCATCTTGCAAGATATGAGGCTGCCTTAATAGCTCAGATCTGAATATGATGAATAACTGAATATATAATCTGGAAAACAATGCAGCAGTGCTTAGAAGAGGAACAGTGATGTCAGTGAACTGAAGCAGTGGATGGTTGATGTGTAACATGGGCTGTAGCAGACAGATTGATGAAGCTCACACCAGTGAATGGTGTAAATGTCTGTGAGCTAATGTTTGTATCTGAAATGGACATTTTCAGCACTTGCTTTAACTTTTGGCTATTTATCAGTTGGATGGACTGCAGTGGGTATTAGTTATAAACATTACTGTCACCTACTGATAATCGTAAAGTCTGCTGCATAAACTTCATAGAGTTTGATATCAAAATCATATTACCAACGTTCTTGCATTATCTGCATTCTGTGCTTCATATACTAAATCATCACGAAATGTTGTCTTGTTGAATTCAAGCAAACCCGATTAATTTTGATGGTATTAGTAAAAGCCAATATTTCAGATTTTTGAATTTTGCAAGGCAGTGTAGTAACACAGTTAAGGTGAGGTGGAAGATCCTGTAACAGTCAACTTGCTTGGGAATCTGACAGTGAAAGAATATTTAAAATCGGTTTACATTTGCCGAAGTTATGATCAAAAGTCAAATGCATTGCTTGCTTTTTTAACTATAACACTCCAAACAATTACATTGATAACACAGCAATAAATAATTTAACTAGAAGAAGCTAGACCTTGACCTTTTGACCACAAAATAAATGGGTTTACTAAATTATCTAGCAGCAGCCAAATTTCAAGCCGTTGACAGCTTAGTTTGGCTTTGACACTGGCCAATGGGCACTAGGAAGGATATTCAGCCTCTTAAAAAAAACAGTGCCATTGTTATCCCCAAAAAATCTCTTGCAGAATGACCAGAAGAAGACAATAAAACGGCAAACCAGCTAACGGAGGTTCGGTGTGTGTGTGTGTGTGCATGTGCATTTGTCATTCATCTGCACAGCCCTTTTCTGTAACCTTCTGACCATGCATCACAAACAATTTGTAGAAACATGACCTAGCCTTTGCACTGTTCATCTCTGTTGTTCTGTAACAACTACACGTTCAGCAAAATAAACGCAAAATACTCATACAGAACAGAGTGCACGACAATGGAGTCATGACAAACCCGGATTGAAGAGCACGATGACTCGCAGACAACCGAGTTCAAACCGATCGACGCACATGGCCCGCATCTTGAGCACAAGATCAGTCAGAATGCGATCATAAATTGGACTCAGTCCAAAGTGCTCCGCTGCAGAGCCTCCCTGACTGAGTCGTAGACTCACAGACAGTGCAAGGCAATTGTTTAGCGCGACCGACCGGTGTGCAAATGAAGATATCAGCAGCTCGTTCCAGCCTTTCAAACAAGCACAGCGACACAATCTCAACAACACCAAAATTCATCAAAACACTTCTGCTCTATAAGAAGTTACAACAACAAACCACAATGCTTTTATAGTTAGTTGATATGACACTGCGTTATTCATGTAAATGTAAGGTCATATACATTCAACCATGTGGCCATACTAAAAAGCAAAAAGGAGTGAAAGACATTGAAAAAAGTAACTCAGGTGTTGCAGTGTTCTTGTTAATGTTCCACTGCAACTATGTCTCTATCTTGCACCGTTAATGAGATATTATCACTTGTTTCCCAAAATTTAAGGAGGTCACGTGACATATCACACGTCCCTTTCAGGGGTAATCATGCATACATTAGTACTGTGCATTGGTAAACTCTGACTTGTGACAGACAGGCAGACGAACAGATGATGACATCACATACCGTGCTAGCATTGCATTGCGCACTAACAAAATGGTATATTTTTCATGGCACTAAAATCATAATGCAGAAAAATGGCTCAAAATGATGTAAACTGTAAAATAACTGGTGTATGATAACATACAGCCTGTGTTCATTTCTACATTAGTTGCTCACAGACACATAACTTTAGCCGTTATCTGTGAGTAAACTAAATACCAGAATTAACAGGCAATGCATTTCATACAAAATTGTCACGAATGGGTCAATTAAGTCAACAGTGTCTTTTAAAAAGTCAAAATCTGGTATCACAGCTTGAATCATTGAAATAACAGCATAAAAGTTATCAAGTAGAAATACCAGCTTTAAGAATCATCAGCTGGTCATCGTGTGAAAGCTCGGTGAAGTGTGGAATGGCCAGTGCCCAGTCGACCAAAGTGTGTGACACCTGACTACAGATGGAGTTCCACGAATATGCTGGCATCGTGTCAATATCCTCTATAGTCTGTCCACTGTCGGAATTTGAATCAATTCTCATCTCTGCCGACAAGATGCTGTCAATCAGCATTTCTCCACCAGCTGTTGTACTTTCCGCTTCCATCTCACCTTTCTCAGCACCAAGCCGCTCCTCTTGCACTGCTGTAATCAATAATCGTTCATCAAATTACTTACCATTAAATGACTTACACTTGTTTCATGATTTCTCACAACTTTCTGAGCCACCACTTTGCTGCACTACAAAATTCTTATGCATCTCTTCTACTGTTAACTCAGTGCGACTTGGGTCTTAATCCTAAACGTTAACCTTCACATTTAACTACACCGTGTCCGGAAAAAATGCCACTAAGTTTTTGCCTCTAACTTTGCCAAATACTGGCTGATTTTCACAATTCTTTCACCCGCAGACTTAGTAGTAAATTTGTAGCAAAGCGATACCAAAATATCCCACCATCCCTCAAAAGTGTTGCTGCACTACCTTGTAAAATAAAAAACAGCAACCTGAAATGTGTACTACTGTACTGTGATTAACGATAAATCACAAGGAAGAGTAGCAATGCGATTTAGGAATGGTGGGATTTTTTACTGATAGTTTGTTACAAATTTACTGCTGAGTCTGCGTTGAAAGAATTTTTAAAATCATTCAACATGTGGTGAAGTTATCCGTAAGACAGTTGACTGCTTCAAGCACCATGTGCGCCGAGCATTGACCTGCTGAAAGATGAAGACATGCTTAAGATCTAACGTATGGTAGCAGTAACTGTTATAACTGCATATCACGTTACGACAACAGCCCTCAATAACCTTGACTCCGCGACCACAGTATCAAACTGGTGAGTTGTTGACAACCTTTGACTTGTGACTGATGCCATCAGTGACTGTCGGAATGTTGATTGCGTACGCAAGCATTTGGTCGTGACGTCTTTCTTCTTGGCTGCAGCAGATGCGTGGATTTTATTGGTGATTCTTTGGGTTTTTCTGTGTGACCACTGTAAGTATTGTTTCGTCATTTAACAAAATTGGATGAATGTTTTTCAACAACTGTTTCACATGTCTGAATTTTGCATGGCAGTTTACTCCACACAGCTCTGAAGCATGGCCATTTTTGAGCACAGACATTTCACAAGGTAGTATAGCGATGCATTTGAGGGATGGTGGAGGAATATGACGATGATGAGTAGACTTGTACAGCACGTCATAAATAGTTCTCAGATGCACTGTCAGCCAAACAGTTGGGCCTTCAGAAGTCGAGCGAACGTCAATGGGGAGAGAATTGTGGTTCGCAGGGCGGATGGTAAACTGTTCCAGATCAATGGACCTGCGACCGTGAAACTCCTCATCCCCAGCATGGTCCTTGTTCCTGGTACTGACAGTAAGATGGTGTTAGCGGACCGCAGGTGTTGCTTGCCATCAATGGCAGAGATTGCCAGACAGTCATCTGCTAAGTACGTCGGTGCCAATCCGTGTAGGCACTTGTAAACTGTCACCGAGCCAACTTGTACCTGATTCTCTGATGGACTGGTAGCCAGTGAAGTTCACGAAACATCGGCATGATGTGGTCGAACTTTCGTGCTCCCATAACCACCCAAGCAGCTGCATTCTGAAGGGGTTGTAGATATATTATTATCACTTTACTGCACATTTACTGCTAAATCTGTTGGTGCAAGAATTTTGAAAATCGGTTAGCATTTGGCAAAGTTAGTGGCCAAAATTAAGTAGCACCTTATTTTCCCAGACACGATGTAGTTCCGTCTAAGCTCCTAGCCTACTGCCATGCAGCATTTCATTTTTTACAGATGAACAGGAAGTTCGTTGTTATCACATAATCTTATTCAGTATGTTTGGTTGTCGGATAAATGCGGGTGAATACTACTGATTGCATACGCCTTAACTAATATTTCTCTTTTTATTCACAAAATGCACATGTCCACCAACATTTACAAAAAACTACACCATTTAATCACTGATTCTATGTCAATAGAAAATGACATAAATCAGTCAAGATAAACGTGTAGCCGGAATGTATCCTATTTGCACAATAAAGAGAATATAACCGGTGTGCACAATAATGCAAAAAAAACTTTAAATGCAATTCTGGACAATAATTTCATTCCATTTTGCAGCATTTACATATTAAATGACAGCACTGAAATGGCATGTTATTAACCACGAGATAATTAATGACTTCAGCGTATGAGAGAGATAGGAGAGCAACACAGCAATGGGTTGACCGTGACCTTCTCGCTTCATTCCAGTTTGTAGGCAGCGCTGGTAGCGACAAGCTTGACATCGATTACGCTGGCGTTTGTCAACAATACAGTTGTTATTCTCTCGACATGTATACTTGAGATCTTTACGAACCGTCCGCTTGAAAAATCCCTTACACCCTTCACAGCTGTACAAAGGCACAAGGCACGTATCTCAACAGTACCAAGATAGGTACTGTACACAACACTTTCTCATGATATGGACCTGCTATTGACAAGGTACAATTTTTCAATAAATCACTTACAATGCACCGTTAGAGCTAAATTTTACTGCAACTGTACTCAGTGAATAAGCAGTCCATTAATGGCACATCAGCACATTATAAACCATTCATTGCCTTACTGGAAAGAATACACGGGTGATAATGTAACTGTACACGGAAAATTTGCTGCATATCTACACGTACATCATACTATGCACACTGCCATCACCTCATTCACCAGGAGAATCTGGCTTAGATGGTTAACTCTCAACCAACAGTGTCAAAGCAAGGATCTAAAATCAACTGGCTTCACTCTTTCTTGATCCAGCGACTGAAGACACGCCACACTGGCTTTCCAATATCAGTACCTAAACTAGACGGGTTGCAGTGTATCTGAAGACACACTGCAATTTAGGTTCTAAGAGAGTGATTCCCACCGGCGTACTCAACAGGTGACACTACTGTTTACTTATTTACTGATGCACAAGCTCTTTAGTTCCTGCATTCGACGATACCTAGTGTCACATGCCTGCGACTGAGCGATGCCAGCGTTATCTGGCATGTTACTTATTTTCAGTTTCCAATTCAGTCTGCTTTTCTTCAAAATATCTCTTGCTTGGCCGCGCCAGCACTGTGGCGTACTATTGGTTTTAATACCGGTATGCAATATTTGACGTTGGACGTTGCCGAAAATTTGGGTAAGTACCTTTCTTGTACAGAACGTACAGCGAAAGGGAAAGACTTTGAATTGATTCTAACGGTAAAAATAGAAACTAGACATCCCACAGAGGGACCATTTGCAAGCGAATTTCCGGCGATCTGCGGAGTTATGATGGCCTGAAGTCGCAAGACCTGGAAATTTTGTGAGCAATTTTTACATTTTTTCAGAAAAACGATCCCTCTCAAACTGTCGCTACTGCGTGGATTTGACCAAAATCTGCTAGGGCCATTCCCCCACATTTGGCTCACACTGTTCCAGATTTCATCCAAATTGGTTCACTTTCAGCGGAGTTATTGCCAAACGCATGAAGACCGAGCCTATAATGTTTACTAACAACTAGTGCTACTACTATTACTACTACTTTCACTTTTTGTTTACATAACTTGCAAAAAAAGAACTGGTGGAAACAACTGAACCAGGTTTCTAGAAATTATACTAATTATCATTAATAATAAATCACAATATAGTCATATTCACAATATTGTGCTCATTATACTAACAACACATTGAAAAATACATATGCCAGTATTACCTAGCGCAATATTATAAATAGACGACTGTATTGTGTGGAATGCCCACAATACAGTGCGGGCATTCCACACAATATGGTAGAAATAAATACAAGAAATCCCGTACAGAGTTATTTTGGTAGTGAATTTCCGGCAGCCTGAGGTCACAAGACGTTAAAAATTTAGAAATATTTCCATGTTTTTGGAAAAACGATCCCTTACAGTAAAATGTTCAAAATTCTGTTCTGAAACTTTTCATCTTGACAATGATCCACATGTTATGTTCAATTTTTTAAATTTGGCCAGGCCGACAGGATATAGAAATCGGTGAAATCGTGCGTAGCATACCTGACAAAAAAACAAAATTTCGCCTGGCTCTCCAGCTGTCGCTACTGCGCGGATCGCGCCCAAAATGTGCCAGGGCCAGCCCCAACAATGTACTCCCAGTGCTCCAGATTTAAAGGTCGGCGGAACGCGCTGTTAAGTGAATCCTGTGCTGAAGCGTAATAAATATCACTAGACTGTCACTGCAGTCAGAAGAGAGCATTACATTCCCACGTTTTTACATGTACTAACTGGATGCAGGTAACTAAGTCGACACAGAAACAACAGGAAGTGTACGTGACGAGTCAGAGAAACTGCAAGACAGAGCGCGCAGTAACCTACCTATAGACGCCGTAGTGTTTGCCTGAAGCGGCATCTTCGCAGATGGCACACATGTGTCGCCCAACGAGCAGCTTGGTCGACGTGCCGTTGGCGACCGCCAAGGACCCGGTCGCGTACGGCGCCGAACTGTGACCGCCAGGCGACTGCAGCGCGGCCGGGTACGGCGAGCCACAGTGCGCCGAGACCAGGGAGTGCGGCGGGGAGGACACAGCGGCCGGGTACGGCACCGGACCGACGACGGCGGCCGGCGGCGGCAGGTACAGCGGGGAGCAGCCGGTCGTTGACAGCGACTGGGCCGGGTAGACGGGACCGCCGTGCGCGGCCGGGGCGCCGGCTCCGAAGCCGAACGCGGGCAGCTGATTGATGGACGGCATGACGCTCATCGCGGCCACGTTCGGACTCAGACCGGAACTGTGAGATCCAGAAGCGCCGTTGCCAGAACCGTGGCCTCCACCGCCGGCGTCCATTGTTAACTGACGTCACCTACCGACGTACACAGTTCACGCTACAAATCAGCTGATTTTTGATTGACTGAGTTACGGTTTTACGTCCCACCCGACACAAAATGGGTAATTTTGGAGACCTTCTTCCCAGCCAATCTCTTGGCTTAATACTGAAAAGCTAAATCAAACACAACAAATGCAAACATGCACCCATAACAAAATATAGTACAACAGAAAATGAACCTAAAAGGTTTGGTCGCCTCCTACAACCTCCAGCCTGGAAACGGAACGGGCCTATTCTGGAAGAAGTAGACAGATAAGTCAAGAAGTAAATGAGTAAAGATTTATAATTAAGGAAGAAAGTACAAGGAACGAAGACAGTCAGGTAGACGTTCCGTAAATAAACAAACCATTTACACATCAGCGAAAACAACAAATGAATTGGGGCGCATTAGGAAGGTTGAGGATAAGGCCTTTGCTGAGGCCAAAGTTACAAGGCCACGTTATGAGGCCAATCCAAAATTTTAGCCTCTGGCCAAGGTCAAAATTTTGGTGTCCTGGCCAGGTGAGGCCAAAACTTTGGCATTGAGGCCAAACCAAAGTGTAAACCATGTTAGCCTAGTGTTTTGCATTGCACCGAAAGTTTTTATTGAGTAAAAGCAGATCTAGTATCAGCTGTCGAAGACGGACCGCTCGAAGCTCGGTATGAGCTTATTATTATTTTGGGGGAACAATGGACCAGGAACGTTCATCCTCGAGCAGAATGACGCATCTGCCAATTTCTTCATGGGAATTTCCTGGGAAGGTAGAAATCAAGGCTAGGCTGGCACACAGCACAATGGCGCCAGTCACCAACTACAGTAAAAGCAGAAGCAAAAGCTGCATCAAATATCCCAGGTACAAATAACAATTTAAGCCAATATAAGTAATAAATTACTTTTAGATATAGTATTTGCAAACTGTGCTTTGAAACGCACACTGGCGTACTGTGACAGGACCGCCAGCTGCAAGGTACCGCCCACTGTTACAAATTATGTGACCCTGTTGACCTACTGGAGAAGCTCCGGCTCTGTCGCAAGCTCAGCTGAAATTGTTGTAACTGACTCTGCTGCCACTATATGTATGATGCAGTTTTGACATAATGGCCATGGAGAGGTTACCAGCAGTAATGCCCTTTCAGTGACTCAACCACCAGCAACAACACGTATGAACACTGGTCACTTAATGTGCATAATGTGCCCAGTTTGCTAGCTCTATGTGGGTACCTGTGTGTCTTAACCGAAGACACGACATAATGCGACTTCCTATGAGTGTTCCATATTAAGTACGTCCTATTTTGTATCATTTTCCTAATAAACGAGTAGCCAGACAAAGTTGTGAAATTTTTCATAATTTCCTACCCATCTCTACATGGTGCGCCTATTGATGCTGGGGTGACCCTGTCAAACACTCGTATCTCAAGGGTTCATTTTCCTGATAGATCTTTTTTTGTCTTTTAAATTTCTCTGTTCTTCTCTTTAGTTATCAATTTTATACGTGAAGTTCCCTGTGTTTGCTATCAGTCAGCAAATATACAAATTGTACAGTAAAAAGTAGGACTTAGGCAACATGCCCGTTACGCCATCTGCGTAATCAGTGCTGTAAAGCCAGGGCGCATCGGCTACAGAAGCGGTTCTCAGTTAAAACCGAACTGTACCCACGGCAAATGAAATGCGCTCGAGCTCATTAATATTCACGTTATACAACGGCCGAGGCTAAATAGTGCACCGGATGACACTGTATAAGCGTCAAGCGCTGCATGGCGCTGCGGCGACGTGGGCCGACAATCCCAAGTAGCGACGTACAGCAAAAACACCTGCAGGTGCGACGACCGCCCACCGCGCCATGCACGCATGTTCTCCGTCTGTCTCGTGGTGAGGTGAGGCTGGCAGACTACCGGTGCACGCCTGAATCAACACAATTATCCGGCACGAGGCAAGCGTTTCCGCAGACGCGTCGCGTCTTCCACTTCCGCCACGAACATTAAACAGTTCAGCCAAATCCGTTCACTCACACCATGCAGTCCGGCCAACAGGGGTGACTGGCGCCAATCGACGCACGAAACGACGAGTTATGTGCACCAGATTGCCCCGTGCACAGCACTCACAGTATACCCGGCCAACGTAACGCGCTGGCCGTTAATTGAACCATCATCCGACTTAAGTGAGCCGTAAATGTCTTCGTAATTGATATAATCCTGGTCGGTTCAACGGTCGTCAACAGCAGTTAAGCTCCCACGTAACTAGCTCTCTCTGCCTCTGCGTCAACCTCATTCTGCTACCAGTTCTTCCATTTCCAACTCACCTATTCCTTATGCATCACTTCTTCCTCTTCTGATTCACCACTGTGTACATCTATAACTCCCTCTCTCTTTCATTCCCGGCTTAAAACCTACCTCTTTCACAAAATTCTACCCCCCC
>Ga0209780_1000441_pt1 | contig 21892 bp, 15 predicted proteins | sample WorMetexBAHAMAS2_FD_187384 | JGI IMG/M metagenome (GOLD analysis project Ga0209780, IMG submission 187384) | Marine gutless worms symbiont microbial communities from Max Planck institute for Marine Microbiology, Germany - Inanidrilus exumae... | ecosystem: Host-associated > Annelida > Digestive...
GGATTCCCAGACCAAGTTGAAAAGCTCCACAAGGAATCTCGTTGACTCAGAGCCAGCATGGTGCAAGTACTCCGAGTAGATGCCACAGATACCTGGTGTATTTAGTGTTGTTGTATATTTTATTATGAATGCTTGTTTGCTTTTGTTGTGTTGGATTAGTTTTTCAGTATTTAACCAAGAGATTGTCAGGGAAGAACGTCTCCAAAATGACCTATTAGCTCAATCATCTCAAGCCAGTTGCCGCGGTCACTCTTGGTGCACTGGGTGATTTGGCTGTGGACGTTCTACATGATCTCTTGCACTGTCTAGGCGTGGTTGTTTACTTTTATGATGCAGCAATTTAGTGTTGTTGTTCAGCAAAGCAGTGCTGTCTGCATAAGCAGAACGTTACAAACTTACGGCAGCCTGGATGATGAACAGTGCTGTAGCTGTATTGACTTTGCACAGCAGTCAATAAACTATAGTTTATGTGAGGCTTGTCTCAGGGGAAATTGTAGTTTCAAAAGACAGTTAAGAAAGAAAACCAAGATGGAACTGGCTAAATCGGGTTCAACTGTTCAAGAGCCAATAAATCAGAGGAGAAAAGGAATAGAAACTTTTGTTGTGATTTGTAACTAACGACCATGATGTCATTTGACTTTGTAGTTGTTTCAGCACAAATGCAACGTGTAACGAATGATTCTGGCAGCAGCAGCGTTGCATTGACGTCGTGCAAGTATAACAGTCTCTTGCTGCCGCTGCCGTCGACGTCTCCTCCGCGTGACGATTTGTTCATTGATGATACGAGTGATGTTGACGCCAATGATCGGTACATGTTCTTGTCATGAATGATGTTGTGTATTCGAATTTTCAATCCAGATCTAGTTGTATAATATTCATCCTACCATATGTCTGTAATTGTTCTGCTAATTTCACGTTTTCGGCTTTTGTTAAACTGACCATGTCCAGAGTTATGCCAGGTTGGATTGAGTCTCAATAGAGAATCTTTGCACCTCCAATTGGAAAAGTTTTTTACAGACCGGATGTCCTTCGGTGTTTGGTTGTCTCTCAGTCAACGATGTCAAAGCTGTAAAGGAGTTATGATTGCATGCTGTGCACACCATTAATTGTGGATATATATTTACTTAGACGTTTTCGATTTACTCCAGTTGTTAGCTTTTTCATATTATTGCTGATTTACATATGCCTTTAGCTAATTCTTCAGCCATGTCTGTGCTCAGTGTAGCCATGGCTTCCTTGCCGTTGATGAAGCTGAGCATTATACACTGTTATACAGCGTAAATATCTGATGATTCTCTCAAAGAGGCCTTTTTTCTTACACTCAGTGATCAGTGCCTGTCTGTTTGCTACTACTTCTGGTTCATCATTAGCACCATGTAGGCCCGGGGCAATCTCCCCTTCCTTATTCCTTCACTTTTCCACTTCTCCACCATCTACTCTTTCTTCTAGTATCTTTTACTTTTTCCCTTTTACCGTTCTTACTCGCTTCATCTGTTTTCTTGCTTTTCCATCCTTTCCTATTCTACCAGAGTAGTCTCACTCCGTTTCAAGGCCGGATGTAGTAGGAGGCGACTAACCGTGGCTTTATTTTTTGTGTTGATTTTGTGTTATATGTATTTTTTAGTTAAGGATGCATGCTTGTGTTTGTTGTAGTTAGTTTAGTTTACTCTTGAGGTGCAATAGATGTCTCCCCCTGTTGTAAGTGCTAACGTAATAATTTAAATGAGCCTCTCGATCCATTTTCCTTTTTGGGTGGCTACTTAACAAAAAGGCGGCCAGGTCTGAGGTTAATATGTCGCTGCTCTTCATTCACTTGATAGAGATAGCTTTCCACCCCTGAACTCTCCTCTCTGATATAACCATATTTGTGCTGAAAAGGGACGTTAAACTCTAACTAACTAACGTTTGAGGCTGGATGGCGATTCAGTCGCCCATCAAACACTGCCTATTCATTAACCTAAATAGATGCATCGTGTTTATTCGTTTGTTGTGTATCTGTTGGCTTCACGGAAGCCTATATTCGGTTGTTGTGATTAATTGCTGCTGATACTGTAATTTAAATGTTACGAGCAAAAATCGCGCTACACGCGATTTTGGCTCGATTTGGGCCGTTGGCTTGCCCATCTTCCCAGCCATTCCATCTGCCCAGCCTTGCTTGTACCCGCGCGCTTTGTAAGCCACGCTCCCGCCGCAGCTCGCCGCTTTGCCTGTGCATGCAATCGTCCATCCATCCGCCTCGTAAGCCACGCCCGTGCTCACGCATCGCGACAGTTTTATTTTATTGTATAGATTGTTGGATGTAGGAGTAGATATGAGAGGAGCATTTGCAGGGTTCCCATTCTTGTGATGTAGTAGTGATGGCTGTGGCTTAGTGGTTAGTGATAGACTCGCAGCCAGGAGACTGTGTTCATTCCTATTGCAAGCCCCGTGTGGGTCCCCGGGCTGTAAGTAAGTGGGTAAATGTCTACGTAAATACATAAGTGACAAATTTATGAAGTACCAAAACCAGAATGCCCTTTCCGTTTCCGGGCCGGAGGTCGTAGGAGGCGAACAAGCCTGGCTTTAGTTTTTTTGGGTTTATTTTATGTTGTAGTATATTTTGTGATGGATGCATGTTTGCTTTGTTGTGTTTGTTTTAGTTTTTCAGTACCAAGCCAAGAGATGGGTTGGGAAGAACGTCTCCGAAATGACCTATTTTGTGTCGGGTGGGACGTAATACCTTAGCTCAGTCATTCCTACTGCAAGTCATTGCTGGCTTATTAGGACATTTGGCCAGAATTGTTCCAATGTTCCAGACATTCCTCTCTTTCATACGGATGCATCTGTGCCATCAGATGGGACCTTGTATGAAGTAGAAAGGTTGCCTGTTGACAGGACATAGATCATGAGTCTGTTTGTTGTTCAGAACTGACAGGTTGTGTTTGTTTCCTGAGAACAAGAAGCAGCGTTTAGATCATCTGTCGCTGAAACCAGATTACAAATCACAGGTTGTAGCACTGGTTCTGCCCTTTATCAGTAACCTGGTGTTCTGTCTGTTAGCCCTGCCAGGCTTGCTTGGGTCACAGTTTGCCGATAGCACTGATTGCCAATCCACTTTGTTAACAGAACTTGACCGTCACTGCTGGAGATGGAGACACTTTCCACAGACCAGACGTGTTAATGACTGTCATGTATGTATGTTAGGAGAACTTTTTTGTGACATGGGATGGTGCACATTGTGTCCACATCAGCTGAGCATTGTCTGTTAAGGGAGTGGAGCAGGGTTACTCAGAAAGTTGTGGGTATTCGGGATGATCTGTATTCGCCTTGTGAAAGAACAATATTATCTGTCAAATTGTAGACTATTACCACACTTTGCTTTAACGTAGCTTCCAGCCACAGTCGAGTAACATAACACAATCGAGTACCTGCTTCGGCTGGGGGTAAAGGCGAGATTCACACCTCTGCCGGGTGGCAGGTAACACTGTGATCCCATACGGCATGTGAGTTTCCCATAGCAGTGAAAAGCTAAGTTGATGCTAACTGCTATACACTGTTTACTTACTTACTTTACAATTGTTGCTGTGATATCAATATGAATGACGTAAGACTCCCTGTACCACAGCAGTGTGCTGTAACACGCACAGTGCATATGAAGCAGTATTGGAGTTATTCATCAGAGAGGCAGTCAGAGCTCTCGTGGCTTGTTGAAGGTTTAAACTTTTTGGTTGCTTTTTAGTTTATGTGGGTTAAAAGTTTTTTTACACTGTTACGATGATGCTCTAATTGTTTGAACTAAACTTAGTAATGTCTTGGAAATGATACAAGATAGAGACATCGTTACCACAGGTGACTAATAAGAAGTGATGTATGCATGGCGTGACAAACAGCACCATGCTGGTGACCTTTAGTGACGTCAAAGGTCATTTCTAGTATTGCACATTTTTAGGTTGACTCTTTGACAGAGTCAACCTAAGAAAGCCGGTCTCAAATATCCGTACGTTTGTCCGTCCACAAAAGTTACTTCGATTTCAATGAAATTTGGCATGTGGGTAGAGGTCGACAAGTGATGCAGTATGACCCGATCCAAGGTCAAGGTCATGAGTGCTTCAAAGTTGGAAATCCAGCCGTTTTAAAAAGCTATCTTCTCCGCCATTTGCAATGGGAGCTGGCAACAGACCACGGATACTTAATCTTGGGCACAATATCTAAATTTTGTTGGGCCAGATTTTTGATATTTGTCCTAGTTTTTGTGTCACGTGACTTTGAACTTGGCAGAAACGTAAATTGCGAAGAGTCGACCGTCAGTCCCGTACGTGGCTCATTTATCTCATAGGCCTACTCAAATTTTCTATCAACCATTAAACTTTTAAGGAGTTGTCATGGAGAATAAGTAGTGTTTCCTTTCAACTATTAAACATATATCAACAGTGACGGTCAGTTTCCATACGGGGCTTTTTTTAGAAATGCAGCATCTCATACAGTTTTTAAAAATACAATATCTCTTACAGCTGTGCACATATTTGCTTTGCTAGACTGCTGATTTTTTTCCTGTGATGCCAGGCCTTGCGTGTTTGTGTATATTATTGCATTATTTCAGCATTCATTGTGGTATGTGGTTTGTCAGTGGTCAGCTAAAGGTGACTGTGGTGAGACGTTGACGCTGGAACGCAAATTGCTTGCTGTAATGAATGACATCTGTGATTTGCTCGGCTCTGTCCGTGTCGATGAATGGTTGTCATTTCCAAGTTTACTTGCAGCAAATATTCAGCGTCTCCTGCTGCAGAGGTTTCTTGTCTCGTTTGTCGATGCTTGCGCAGACTATTGCTGAGTTCTGACACAGTGTAAATAGTCTGGCTTGGTTGAGAGCAATCGTCCGCCATCCACCTGCCGTTGGTCATAGATCGGCTTAAGTATTATCAGTTTAATGAACCAAAACATGAGGAGCTTTCATGCAGTGAGCTTTACTTTATCTTATGTTCGGGTTGAGCAGTCCAAAACTGACTACACAGCACTGAGGCCATATTGGGTTTGGTGGTTAACACGAGTCGGTTTGGTTATGCATAACTGCTAAGTGAAATAAAGAAAGAACCAGTATTGACGTTGAATCTGTGTGGCTTTTAATGATGAGATAAGTTGTGAATATGAATTTGAAATATCTGTATGAAGGCTGGATAAACGCAATACGGTATTGTGTTTTTAGTGCGTATGTGTAACATTGATTTGTTAATGATTCTTATTAAAATAAATGCTCACTGTAGGGGTATCTTATTTTAGCAAATTGTGATATAAGAGTAGCCGTGACAACGTATTGGATGGCTGTAGAAAAACAGTGGTTTTGAACATGCTGTTGTACAAAATAACCATTACAAAGAGGAAGCTTGTTATAAATTGTTCTTAATTTTGTTTTCTTTGTGCTAAATGTACATGATGGGATAATGTTAAATTGTATATACGTGTCCGGAAGAAAATAGAGAATGAATGCGATAACCAGCTGTCCAAAGTATACCAGGAAAATGGCTGCCACGTAGTGTTGTATTTTTATGCTACTTCTACTGTGTGGCAATAAAGCCATTTCAGGTGTTTATCGCTTGTGTTTATGACAGATGTCATTTTTGATGTATTACATAGAATTACCAAACTGGTCGTACGAATGTTCCACGATGAGCCCTGGTAACCCAGTTATTTTGGGGTCAAAAGGTCAAAGATCTAGGTCATGAGTTTCAAAAACAGTGCTGGCGTGGGTCTTTGCACTCATGCGAGTGCTGGCTTTTTCTAATATTATATGTGAGTTTGGCCTGGTGAAAGTAACTTGAGGATGACTGTGTTGGTACAGGAAAACGATAAAGGATGATTTAGAGCAAAGCAGAAGACTCTTTGTGAAGCACGTGAATATGCCGGCTGTTAGCAAACTTTCACCAAGTGTGTCACTCATGACTCCAGTCTCCGTGAGATTGTCTCTTCCTAATGCTGCCAGTTCGGCAGTCAAGAGCAGAAACTCGTCCGCCGTAGAGTCGCAGAGTTCGCTACCAGTTTGCGGCGACAGCTTCTTTGACGACAGTGACGCCGATCATAGCCGCAGTAACTGGTCTGAGCTCAGCAGTTTTGATGTGGGTCATATTGATCCACTCGGTACACCGTCCGTACTGGCCAGCAGCAAGGTTATGCGATCATTTGAAGTGAATGCACCAAGTCCGTCTAACGTTCAACGTTCGCAACGTGAAATCATGCCTGTTACTGCTGCGTCTGTGACATGTAGTTCCATTAACACGTGGTCGACGTCGCGGCAGCCAAACACACCTCAGATCAACAGCTTGCCACCGTCACATGTAGCTCCACAGAAACCTTCCCGTACGTCATTAGTTGCTGCAGCAACGGCAGCATCCGGCTCTCCTTCAGGTTTGACATACTTCCTTGTCTTCTATGCAGCTAACTGAGGAATTTTGTTGCACATAATGACAATTATGACATATTTGCTAGTGTTTCTTATGACTGTTGTGCAAGCAAATGTGAACTGAAATGTCAGTCTTATCACTGACAGTGCCTGTATTAGTGCATCCAATAATTATGGCAAAACTTTTGAAGTGTCTGCTATTTAGTAGTGCATGATTCTTTGTTTGTGTTTGTATGTTAATGTATTTTTCACTTGATGTTGTCATCAGTAAGTAACAGATTGTTTCTGTGTTCATGAAGTAACTCATTTTGTTGTCGTCTATTGTGTTGTCATGTGTACTGTTTATTTCTATTCTCGATCCAGTTAACCAGGTCCTGGCGTCAGAGGTAAAGGTAAAGGCTTCCGATACTCGTTACTGAGTGTTGGGCCTGGAGCTGAGCCCAGTGTACAGTCAGTCGGCCCACATGTGACTATAATGTCCTACCCGTTGTGCCACTGTGTTAGTGTATAAAGAGCATGGCATTGTTATAAGAAAGGATGAGGCCGGTGGATGAAGGCAGTGGTTGGACAATAGTAAGGATGTCCTGGCTGTTAAGTGCATGCTTGATTGGTTGCTTGAGTTAAGGTTTATGTCCACACCCAACACAAAATAGGTCATTTTGGAGACGTTCTTCCCAGCCAATTTCTTGGCTTAGTACTGAAAGTAAGTGCATGCTGTTGTCATCAGAAAGCTTTACTTTATGGACCCGGTTGAATGTGGACTAACTGCAGAATAGAAGGAAATTTACACAAAAACTGAATGTGTTGCATTTCATTGTGGATGAGGATGACAGTCTAGACATTAACGTTATTGATGGTGTTCTCTGAGTAAGTGTGTGACCACGAGCACCATGTCCTAGAAGCTACTTTACCTAGCTTATGCCACGTTAATCAGTACATTCTACTACTACTTGTTCTGAGTAACGCTACCCATGTGGATGAAGACCCAGTGATTGGTTTACATTTCTGTTGAAAGTAGAAGGCTGAGTTTTAGAAAAAAAGATCCTTGAAAACAGCCGTGGTTGGAAAATAGAAGTCTTGAGTTATTGTGGCATGCTGTTTGAGATGTGTTTCTGTGCGTGCAGTAGCACCAGTGAAGGTGTCGTTCATGGGCAGTGACCATGACGACGGCGTGTGTCCGTTGTTCAAGCGCACTGATCATCCACACAGCGCTGACATGATGAGCATCTTTCACACGGTCTTCGGCCTCAAGACATTCAGGAAGAATCAGCTGGAGGCTGTCAATGCTGCACTGCTAGGCAGTGACTGCTTTGTCCTCATGCCAACAGGTGCGTCCTACATAGCGTTGTGTGTCACTCAGTGATGTAAATAAGACTTTTTGTCAAGACCAAGACTCTAGGTCTCCAGACCAAGACCAAGACTCTAGGTCTCAAGACCAAGACTCTAGGTCTCAAGACCAAGACCAAGACTCTAGGTCTCCAGACCAAGACCAAGACTCTAGGTCTCAAGACCAAGACCAAGACTCTAGGTCTCAAGACCAAGACCTCAATATTTTTCAAGACCAAGACTTTTTGGTCAAGACCAAGGCGAGACTTTATATTTCAAGACCAAGACTTTACTCGAACCACTGCACAGGTTACGATATAATGGTCACAAAATGAACACAACAGTATACACACGCTTTGCAATGTAGAAAATTATTAAACCATAGTAAAATATCAACAGTAATACGTTGTCATTTACAGAGATAACTAAAGTGGTTTTCACTGTGTAAAATAGTGTGTTACTTTCAACTTCTTTATAATTTTTATTGGCATTTATTTTTTGCACAAATGGTTAACATACCTTGATTGGTTTTGTAGCCATAATAGTTAGGTTTGATTTCATTTCAGTGTGTTTCTTTAGGTTTAACATTTTGAATATTTTTGTGTGTTAGCTTGGATAATTTACTTCCTGTGTTATATGCTTTTGTTGTGTTGGGTTTAGTTTCTTCAGTAGCAAACCAAGATGCTTGCTGGGAAGAACGTCTCTGAAATGACCTATTCTGTGTAACTCAGTCAGTCCTTTGTATCCATGATGACCGTCATTTTGATGTTGTTGTTGTTCAACATTTGAAGGAGGAGGAAAGTCGCTGTGTTACCAGTTGCCTGCACTGGTGACATCAGGAGTCACTGTCGTTGTATCTCCTCTCAAGTCACTCATTGTTGATCAAGTGCAGAAACTTCTTTCACTTGATGTGAGTTGACTACAAGCCAGATTTGCTGTGTGTGTAGAAACACTAATTTATACAGGGGCTACAGCAAACTGTTTTGTGCAGTATAAAAATGTGACTTTTGAAGAACCTCAATGTGCATTTAGAGTATTGAATATGACATAGTTGTAGCAGGTTATGGACTTCACCTTGTCTCTGGAATCAACTTTTATCTCTTCATCAACCTCATTCTGGTACCAGTTCCTCTATTTACGACTCACCTATTTCTTCACCCATCACTTCTTCCTCTTTTGATTCACCACTCTGCACATCTATAACTCCATCTCTCTTTCACTCCCGGCTTAAAACCTATACCTCTTTCACAAATCCTACCCCCGTAGTTTCACTTCTTCCTCCCGGACTGCCTCCACAGACTATTGCCTGGACCGTTTCTTCTGAGCTGCTCGGTTTTTGTTTTTATTTTTTCCTTATTTTTTTGTTTTTTGGGTCGTGCGCTAAATTAAGCTGGCCATAACTCCCTTTCTTTTATCATTGCTGGTTTAAAACCTACCTGTTTCACAAATCCTACCCCCCGTAGTTTTACTTCTTCCTCCTAGACTGCCTTCATGGACTATTGCTCGGACCGTTTCTTCTGACCTACTCGGTTCTTGTTTTTAGTTTTTCCTTATTTTTTCATTTGTGTGCCATGCACTAGATTAAGCTGGCCATTGCACCAGCTTTTGAGCACATGTAAATATATTGCATCGTAATCATAGTGCAGCATATTTCATAATCGAATTGATAGGTACTGTATAACACAATGTGAACATCATGATGTAGATTCCGGCGTCACATTTGTCTGGTGACATAAATCCAAGTGCAGCAGACAAGGTCTACATGAAGCTTTACTACCGTCAGCCAGAGATCAAGCTGCTTTATGTCACGCCCGAGAAGGTACAAGCTGGCTTGTAACACTCAAGCATATATCCATATAAGCCAGTGTTGGTATACTCAGAAATTGATGTTGCAGGCGTCTTTATATAGGTTCTCATGCCTTTGTCACCTGACATTGTCGGCAAAGACATTTGTGTTTCTGGGCTGTCATCCGCCTCGTTTGTCTGCCTATTTATTTGTCGAGACGGATCTTGTTACCACGATATCTCATGCACGGTTTGAGCAACCTCGATGAAACTTAACAAGCAATATTCACTGATTAGATACTGGAGGTCAAGGTCAAGGTCAAAGTCACGGCAGGCCGTCGAGGTTGTAAAGGCATCCATGTCAGCACTGGGGCATCAAAGTCCATCTGGTCATGTTACTGCTTTCGTACTGTTGTTTGGGTGATAGGAAGGATGGGCATCTGGAACTGTGCCATTTTTGGTGCAAAGGTCCTGTTTCAGAGCAACTGAGTGAAGAAAACGGAGCCAGCTGATGTAGGTTTACATGTAGACAACTGTAGATAAAGTGCTGGAGGACTTGAAAGCTTGCTGTCGTCAACTATTGTTATTTGTTGTGACAGATAAGTGCCAGCGAGAAGCTGCTGTCGGTGTTGAACAATTTGTTTGGCCGAGGTGTACTTGATCGTTTCGTTATCGACGAGGCTCACTGCGTCAGCCAGGCACGTCCAGCAACTAGCTGCTTCATTTGTAATATGCAGCATACGAATCACACTTTTGGACATTGTGACATTTCGGACATCAGTCTTTGCGAGAGAAAGCTGCGAGTTTGTAAATTGCAGTTTATCATTACTAGAGTTGAAGTGTTTTGACATCCTTGAAGTCTGTTCAAATAACACCACAGGTTATGCTGAACAGATGCTGTTACTGGTGCTGATATTAATCTCCGAATTGTAGATTTTATATTTTTAAAAAAGTTATGCCAAGTTGTGCTTATTTAGAGTCGGTTAGTATCTAAGGTGATAACTCTTTGTAAGTATTTGCTTTGTCTCGGAACATGTTCTGTTTTTGTTTTTAAATTGCATGCCATTACAGTAGAGCTGTGATACTTGACGAGTTGATTTAGTTTACTGTGTGATGAACGTGTGCAGTGGGGTCACGACTTTCGACCTGATTACAAGCGACTGAATGTCCTCAGAGACAAGTTTCCGACGGTGCCGTTGATGGCTCTGACTGCGACGGCGACGCCACGTGTTCGCCGTGATATACTGCACCAGCTAAAGATGAACACTCCAAAATGGTGCTTTAATTTGCATCGGCCCCTTGTGGGTCTCAGGAAATTCGGCCATTTTCGAAGGCTATCTCCTCCCCCATTTATAATGGGGGCTGGCAAATGACCACGGATTCTTAAATTAGGGCACAATACCTACAGCTTTTGGGACCGGATTTTTTATTTTTATCCTAGTTTTTGTGTCACTTGACTATGAAGTTAGCAGTAACTAGAAGTCGACCGCCAGTCCCGTACATGTCTAATTTATTCGAGATGGCGACCGTCCATCATCTTGGATTTGTTTTACGTGTATTTGGACCACCCACGAAGAGCATTTGTTGGTCTCTGTCACTGTGCAAAATTTGGTTGGAATCGGTGCAGTAGTTTCGATAATATGCCAGTTTTATTGTTTTGTGAGTTTGGCTTGAAAATGCCTATTCACGCCCCTTTTTGGGTGGTTTTTGGGGATTTGACCCCCTAAATGGGACACAATATCAACCAATTTCACAAAAGTTCAATCTACGGGTTATAGCGGTTCCAGCGGTATATTACTTATACTGGTGTCTTTAGTAGTTTTCGAGAAACTGCCTGGACAAAAAAGGTGTGACGAATAATAAGAAGAAGAACATGAATTTTGGGGCGTTTTTGACGCCGTCTTAAAGTAACCCCGTCATGACTATTTGCAACTTTTTTGATGTCTATGTGTTCATTCTGTGGAGGACAGCACACTGATACCAATAGTTGATCCATTCTGCCTTTCCTTGTTTCTCAAGGGGTCGCCAAAATTAAGCCCTAATTGCTATACTTAAGACTAGTGCTGGTAGCATCTCCTTTAATTCTTGGCTACGATGCTACTGCATCGTCTATTTAAACAAATGTTGCAAGTCGTGATTGTGTTGAGTATGAAATATGTATGACGAGCTGACTGTAACACTGCTGTGTTGCTAGGTTTATGCAGAGTTTTAATCGACCGAACCTCAAGTACGAGCTGAAAGTAAAGAAACAAGCCAGCATCAATGATGAAATTGTGACGTTAATCAAACAGAAGTTTACTGGACAAAGTGGAATCATTTACTGCCTGTCGAGGTCTCTTGTTTTCCTACTCAATCCACTGAATATGTTTTATGTGAATGATTAGCAGTGTGCACAGTGATCTTTTTGTCCAATGGTCGCCCCATGGGCCACGATACCCCCTTTTCTTATTTTTCCTCCCTTGTCCATTCACTTTCTCATCTTTTGCTCTTCTTTACTATTTCCCGTTTTCTTATTCGTTTTACCTATTTTCTTTTTTGTCTATCCCTTCCCTTTCTACCGGAATAGGCCCCACTCCATTTCCAGACTGGAGGTCGTAGGAGGCGAACGAACCTGAGTTTAGTTTGTTCCGTTCATTTTGTGTTATCTGTATTGTTTAGTTAACATTTATTCTGGTGTTTTGTTGTATTTGGTTTAGTTTAGTCTTGCAGTGTGATAGTTGTCTTCCCCTGTTGTAGGTGCTTGTGTAACAATTTAAATGAGCCTCTGGATCCCTTTCCCTTTTTAGGTGGCTGCTGAACAAAAAGGCGGCCAAGGTCGAGGTTAATACATTGCTGACCTTCCTTCATTGGGTAGGGATAGCTTTTCACTTCTGACCTTTTATCTCTGATATAGCCATATTAGTGCTGAAAGGGGACATTAAACTCCACTTGACTAACTTGTCCAATGGTATGGTTTTGTAACCCAGCCAGATGCAGACTGCAGAAGCATAAAGCGCATCCAGTTAACGTGCTGCAGCTGAACAGGTGGATGTTACTGTGACAGGGCGGAGTGTGACAAAGTGGCTCACCATCTGCGCGATGCTGGTATCAAAGCCGAGGCTTACCATGCGGGTTTGTCAGACCCACAACGTAACAGCGTTCAGCTGCGCTGGATCAGAGAAGACGAGTGCAAGGTGAGCATTCTCAGTGTTCCTCGAGACTGTGGTCTTGGTCTCGAGACCAGAATTTTGTGGTCTTGGTCTTGGTTTTGATGTTGGCACTTGTGGTTTTGGTCTTGGTCTTGGGGATTGGTCTCCCTGTTTTCGAGACCGATCAATAATTTGTTATCATGCATTCGTTGTAAAAGTAGTCCTTTTTGTGCAAGTTAATAAAAAAGATTGCTTTTTTATAAACTTCACTAATTTCGTTTTGGGACCAAGACTGCACAGGAGGCATAGATTAATTAAATTAGGTTTAACTGTTATTGTGAGCAATGCGTATTTGTTTTATACTTCACTTGCCGGTCTTGGTCTTGAGAGCGCTGGTCTTGGTGTCATGATATGCATTCATAAATCTTTCAGTTTGTTTTCCTTTGTCTAACAATCAGCTTTCTGTAATTCCGCAGACAGTTTGTGTTGTGAGATAACAGTGAGCATTGCACACCATTACTGAGACATGCATATTGCTGTTTTCATTTACTTGTGTGTCGTAGGCCAGTAGTTGCGTGGGAGCTTGAAATTCTAATCTAAAGCAGTCTCTAAAATTTGCAGCTTTGTGCGAAATATTATGAGCTGAGGAAATTGGTGGATTGTACTCCTGCTAATAATGGTTTGAATGTAGGTGGTGTGTGCAACAATAGCATTCGGTATGGGCATCGACAAGCCCGACGTGCGCTTCGTTATTCACTACACGCTGCCCAAGTCTGTGGAAGGCTATTACCAGGAGTCTGGTCGGGCTGGTCGTGACAGCCTGCTGGCTGTGTGCATCCTCTACTATAAGTACAGTGACGTCATGCGCTGGAAACGATTAATTGAATGTATGTCCCGCTTGTTCACAAACAGCTAATGTTACACTACATAATGTGAGACACATTATTATATATTATCAATGTATACCATTTGAGCCCCATGTGTGCCCCGGGGTAATCCCCCTCAATTCTATGTCCTTTTCCCCCTTTCTTTCTCGCTTCATCTATTTTCTTGCTTTTCCATCCCTTCCCATTCTTCCAGAATAGTCCTATTCTGTTTCCAGGCCGTAGGAGGCAACTAAACCTGGCTTTAGTTTTTTGTGTGTTTTGTGTTATATGTATTTTTGTCTCTTATCTGTGCTAAAAAGGGATGTTAAATTCCAACTAACTAACTAACGTATACCATTTGATGCTAGTGCTGTTATGCCGTTGCTTGGTAGTTTAGTGGTTAGGGCGTTGGACTTCCAACTCTAGTGGTGATTTTCGACTCCTGATGAGAGCACTGTCGGATAATGACCTTAGGCAAGTTATCCACGCTTGCAGTCACAAGTACTGAGAGCTGATCAGGTCAAACACATTTTCTCCACTAGGTTTACGGCAGTATTGTAGGCGTTGTATGACTGTGCTGTGTGACTATATTTGTGCTAGGATTTTATGATCTAAGATAGTATAGTATTTGTGCAACGATGTACGTGACTTAGAGTATTTTGCAAGGCCTAGTGTGGCTGCAGTTTTCTGAGAGATGACATTATGTGGCTTCTCTCGGCACTCGGTTTTAAGTATCACTCGGATATCTCTCATCAAATTGTATCTGTTTATCGCACCATATTGGTTTTGTATAGGGCTGTTGAGAGATTATTTTTAATCACATTAATTGGGGAATCAATTATTTTATTTGCGCGTTAATCACGGTCTTAATGCAAATTTATGATCGTAATGTGCGCGCATTACAGCCGTCGACGGTGGTCGACTGCGATTGAGCATGTGCGAAAGTGGGGGACGGCCTAGAAAATCTAGCTTGTGCACGCCGTCGACAGCCATCGCACGCTTTCAGTGCTAGATTTCTGAGACCATCTTCCACGTTCGCATGCGTTCGATTGCGGTCGAAGGCCATAACGTGCACTTTACAGCCGTAACGTGCTGCAACGTTACGGCCGCAGTGAGAACGCTACTGAAGGTTGTCAATTTAGCGAAATTTACGGCAGTGCTGCAACCGGAAAGTAAATGCTTGTTCATTAAAGGAGTAAAGTTCGATTAACTTGCTACTGATGTAACTAGTTTGAATTAAAAATTTTACTGACGATAATTTTTCAAATCGTAATTAATTCCTTAACTTGTTAATTCAACAGCTCGAGTTATTCAATAGCTTCGGCTTATGTGTAGTCCACAGCCCTTCAGTATATTAACAGAGGCTAGCCTCGATAGCATTTAAGTGCGTCCTGCATTGCACTTTGCAAGTGGATACCGTCAAACTGTCTTGTATGTCCAATGATTACAGCTGAAGTAAATGCGAACTACGAGGCAAAGAAGGTGCACCTTGACAACCTCTATCACATGGTGCAGTACTGTGAGAATAATGCCGACTGTCGGCGCTCACAGCAGATGGCGTACTTTGGCGAGATATTTGACCGCAAACATTGCGGCAACATGACGAAGGCACTGTGTGATAACTGTGCCTCGAAGGTTAGAATAATTGTTAACAGTATTGAATAAAACAGTGTAAGTAACAGTAATATTAATACCGATAGCATCTACTACTACAGAATTCTACTTTAATCAGCCTTCCATTTTCGCTGTTCTACAGATTTGTTTGCTTTTTTTCACTGTCATAAAATTATGAATTTGTAATTATTTGTGCTTATCTAACACTGTTAACGTTCTTTACTGCTGTCACATGTAATATGGTATGGAGTTGGTGAGGGTGACACTGTCAAGTATAACTCTAGCATCTCCCTAATTCCTCAGTACTAAGCCAAGAGATTGTCTGGGAAGTGTATCTCCAAAATGACCTATTTTGTGTCGGGTGGGACGTAGAACCTCAACTCGATCAGTCTCCATAATTTAGATATGATAGTTGTTGTTAGCACGGGCATGCGGGCAGTAAAACTTTGCTTCGATAAAATCCTCCAGTTCTTAACTGATGTGCTGTTCAACTAGAATAGTCCTACTCCATTTGCAGGCCAGATGCTGTAGGAGGTGATAAATCTGGCTTTAGTATTTTTGTGTGTTGATGTTGTGTTATTATCTACACATGTCGATAGGCAAGGTGTGGATATATCGGTTGCTGTTTTGTTTGTAATATTGGTCGTGTGTGTTTGTACGGTTACGAATTTCTCTGCTGACAATAAAGCTAGCACATGAAATTTTGCACTGCAGTTCATTGATTTGTCCAGTGCGCTGGCCACTTGTAGGATCGGCATGTGTGGATATACGGCCTTCCCGAAGATAGACACACTTATGTATTTTTTAGTTCAGGATGCATGCTTGTTTTTGTCGTATTTGATTTGGTTTTGTCTTGCGGTGTGATCACCCAATTAACGCTGAATAGAACTCATAGCACTGACCCCACCACAGAGAAAATCGTCCACTGGATACTGATCCACCAGTTGACTTATGACGGAAGTGACGCTGCACCCTTTACGTGTTGCTAGTTCCCAACAATACTATCAATAGTACCGGTGCTAAATAAAATATTATGTAGATTCGTATTTGAATTAAGTCACAAGGTGGCTCGAGCGTCGGACTTGTGATCAACAGGTTGTATATGCAAATCCTACTCGGGGCAAAAGCTGCATAACAACCTTGGGCAAGTTGTTAACACCTGTGTGCCTCTGTCACCAAGCAGTATATTTTGGTACCGGCCAATTGGCGGTGATGCTCTGTGGCTGGGAAGGTAACTGCAGGCCTGGCGGAAGGTAATGGCAGCCTACCGCCGGGTGGATGACTTATAGTCACCTGCGGGCTGACTGCCTGTACACCGGCGATCAACTCCAGGCCCAACGTTCGGTAACGAGTATGGGAAGCCTTTACTTTTTTGCCTACTAAGTCGCATATAATTATGTTGTAAGCGTAGTAGGACAACAAAGCAGGAAAGCAGGGCAGTAGTTGAATTGTGTTATTTATAATAACAAGTGATGGATGCATTTGTCATTCCTTACAGGAGAGATTTGTCGAGTGGGATGCCACGGAGGCCGCTCGTTTAGTTGTTCGAGGCATTCAGGAGATCAAGCAACGGTGTCGAGGACAGAACTTCACAATGCTGCATCTCATTGAGGTTTTCAAAGGTACTGTGTTTGATATTATGCATTCACTGTGTAAATAGGTTTACAGGAAGGTTCACAACTACCATCAGCGCAGCTTATAAATGCTAGGGGGCTAAGCCCCACATGAACCCAGGTAAGAGTAATATGTTTAATGAAAATAATAAAAGCTATACAGTTGATGCATAATGTAAACAGTTCCGACAGTTGAGGTATTAATATCGTAACTTCTACTTACAGCCAAAGTAAAGAGGTTTGAGGGGCAGATAAATTGTTGGTCATCTGTGTACAGCAATATAGCTTAAATTGTCGTTTTACTCACAGCAAGTTGGGATAGTATAATTAGGCAATAGCTCCTGCAAAGTTTATTTAAATAAGCGTTTCTTTTGCTGCGTTTGTTATGTCTTCGGTATACTAGTGCTCAAAATACACTTGATAATAATAGCAGTTTAGCTATGTCCTTTTGCTGACTTTATTATCATTGTGCTTGACCTTCCCAAACTTCTGTGACGGTGACAGAAAATCTGTACATCAATATACGCGAGATTGTAGATTGTATGTGCTTTAAATCTTTCACCAAAGTCTATCCTAATAACACTAATTATCAAAGATTTGTCAGCTCAGCTTCTGGGTACTGTGTCCCCATACCCTATACTGGTGCTTTGCCCCTGGACTCCATTGAAGGACTTCCATCCCCGTAACACTCTGGAATGACTCCTCCTTTTGGAAAATTCAAAATATGCCACAGAGCCCAGCCCCCAAGAAAGTTCAAGATCAAACTCTGCCTATGATAACTACTCTAGCAATCTGTTTTCACAGTCAGATCTGTTTGGTTCCTGGATTGTCTTTGATTTACTCTTCGCTGTCTGATTATTGCAAATTGTGTGATTCTCTGCCCATCACAGTCAAGATATGGTCGGCTGAAACTGAGCTGGTCAAGCCAATGATGCTGGCAGGAGCATACGATTGCATCTTCTTGTTAGACTTGTGTGCACATGTTGACGTTTGTGTGACCTGCTTCCTGCAGCAGTCAAAAGGAAAGGAAGAGCATTTATAAAGTGCCATTTATACTACGCATAGTCTCAAAGCGCTCAGACATGGATCGCACAGTTTTACCTGCAAATTACACCATGCCTGCCTTTCCTTCATAAGCGTTCACCAGATGGCGCCACCACTAACTGAGGTAGCAGACATCCAACTGCAGCTTACTAGTCATTTATCGACCCATAAAGGATGAAAGGCTGAGTTGGCTTGGTTGGTGGTTGGTCGACCTGTAGCGGACGGTTTACCGACATAAGTGGTCACCCGTCAGCTACAGGTCAAGCGCAGGACAGGGAAAGTTCGCTGGCCAAAGACCGACGTTCTACTGCTGTGCCACGCAACCAGGTGTTATGAAGTTAACCGCTAGAGCGAGTTGTGTTGTGTAATGTGGTGAAGGGTCAAAGAATGCAAAGGTGATTGACAGTGGACACGACCAGTGTAGCATGTACGATGGCAGCAGTAAGTTTGGTCTTGACCGCACGGACAGCGAGCGATTGTTCCGACAGCTTGTCATTCACGGCGTGCTCGATGAGGAACTGTATGTCACTTCTCAAGACCACACCGTTTGCTACATTCGGCTGGGAATGCGAGCCAATGACTTGCTGGCGGGAAAGTTCAAGGTAATGTCATATGTTTTGGTGCAGTATACTGTGGTCATACAGTATGTGACTGAATCTGTCACTGATGCTTCTGTTGTTTTTGACAGTTGCATATGTCAGTTTTTGTGGCCACTACTGCGTGCATTGAGCATGGGTGTGTTGCACTGGCTGTCTCAAGACATGCTACGCTAGAGTATTTCGTTACATTTTTATCGTTTTTTGTGGTATTATGCTGTATACTTCTATACAATATGAGCCATGGAAGAAGTGTCATTTAGAACCGATCATCTGTCATGGGTGGTCACTTTTGTTGTACTCATTTCCAGTCACAGTTTAAATTGCTGTTGGCCCTGTGTGGGTCCCAGGGCTGTAAGTATGTGGGTAAGTGTCTAAGTAAGTAAGAAAGTAAGTGACAAATTTATGAAGTGCCAAAACCAGAGTAGGCCCTCTCTGTTTCCAGGTCGGATGTCGTAGGAGGCGAATAAACCTGGCTTTAGTCTTTTGCGTTAATTTTATGTTGTATATTTTGTTACGGATTCATGTTTGCTTTTGTTGTGTTTGTTTCAGTTTTTCAGTACTAAGCCAAGAGATTGGCTGAGAAGAGCTTCTCGGAAATGACCTATGTTGTGTTGAGTGGGACGTAAAACCACAACTCAATCAATCAATTAAATTGCTATTGACAATTTGACACCCACTAAAGAACTGGATTGTAATGTGTTTACTGATTGGTTGGGCTTGTTCCTTGTGTGCACTGTGCAGTTTAATTAATGTGTTTCATGATTGGCTGGGCTTGCTTGTGATGTGTGGTTGAAGTAATGTGTTTCATGATTGGCTGGCTTGCTTGTGGTGTGTAGTTGAAGTTCCAGAAGCGTGCAGGCTCGGCAAGTGCTGCTGACGAGCAGAGAAAGGACACAAAGTCCAATCCTCGAGAACAGATGACCAACGAATGTTTCACTGAGTTGCTGTCACTTGCCAAGGACATCAGTGAGTATAACTGATCTTTTATATATGTATATAATAAAAAATATGTGTGCTTTTTTGTTTCTTATACATGTCCACAGTTTTGAGCGGATTTGCAAGAAATTTGGCATTTAGCATCATTATAACCTCCGTACGGTCATGGGCGGGTTAGCTTGCGCCCGCGGGCTTGCGCTCCACACGCCGTCTATAATACGCTGGTCCAAATGGGTGGCGAGCTCCGTTGGCAAATTCGGAAATAGCGGGCCGCACGTGCAACGTACTGAGGAGGAAACGAGCGCCGTAGACGGGAGTGTGTGCGTTCTCTGTGTGCCTTCTATTTTCGTGGTAAGGTCCCATGGCTGTGATGTTGACAGGCAAGAGAGAAAACAAGCCGAACTACACGCACATATTCAACAGTGAAACTCTGCAGCGTGTTGCCGCTCAGCTGCCGCTCACAGTCTCAGAACTGGCAGCTGTCGAAGGCGTTGCAGCCATCAAGGCGGAACGATATGGACAGGAGTTCTTGGACATCACAACGAAGTTCACTTGCAGGCTGACAGGTAACCAAGCATCCGTTGAACTGGCGTGGAAGTAGTCTCCGGATTTCGTTGGTATTGACGTGATGGCAGCATTGCTATGCCATGCTTTATACAATATAGAGGGTGGAGGGTAGGAAAGAGGTGCGAGTTAAACGTCCACCATCACTTATAACTTTCAGAAACTAGCCGCCTACTGCAGTCAACGTTTTCACCATGTCCATTGCTACCTGTGTAATATGATAGCAGTCCATTGTTGGGCGTTGGATTATCGATATCATTTTTCCTACAATCGACCTTAACCAATTCAGAGCCCTCGGGGGTAGATCTACTAGTCATACCTTGGTTTCAATTGTACACCAGTGGTGCTCTACCCTTGATGCAGGTGGATCCGTAAGAGTCTTATTTGTAGACTTTGCCAAGGCATTTGATAGGGTAGATCACAGCCTTTTAGTTCGCACGTTTTTGGCTAAGGGAGTGCCCCACTGCTTGATTGATTAAGTGGCTTCATTCCTGCCTGCCAAATTTGTGCTAGAGCCAATACTCGCCTACATTATTTGAAAAGGTTAAAGTTGGCTGGCCTTCCTCCTGATCGACTTACTCATTGGTTTGTCTCTGTCATCCGGCCTGTTCTTGAATATTGTGCGGTTGTTTGGCACCATGGCCTGGCCTTTCAAAGCATCAAACAGAATCGATCGAGGCAATTCAGAGACGTGCTCTGTGCATCGTTTATCCGATTACAACGTCTATGCACTATTGGGTGTCACTATAATTTGCTGGGCTTCCATCTCTTTCTGACGGGCGCGATAATCACTGCCGCGATTTCTTTCAGAAAATGCGTGACCCATCTAGTTGTATTCACCATTTCTTAACACCCCGGCGTGGCCCTGTACTTACCTCCCGGCTCGGAAATGCTTCCACATATCCTAGACCTCGTAACCAAACCGTTACAAATCGTTCATCCACCATGCTCTGTTAAAATTCCAATAGGCCTTTACTCACTTTTATATCCTACCCTTATCATTAACCATCTGTAACCATTTTAGTTGTTGTCTGTCTTCTCTGTTGTTTCTCTTTCCCTTTCCTCTTTCCTTCCCTTTTTTACTTTTCGTTATGTATTGTGTTTGTTGTTTGTTTTGCTTTACTTCTGTTGTGATAAGTCCACTGGACAGAATTTATTAGTCAACCGGCCCTGCTGCCACTCAGAACACTTCGTGGCACTGTATTTCATTGTAATTGTACTCCTGTTAATTTTGTATGTTATTTTGAATGTTGTGATTTTTAGCCTTCGGGCTACAACGCTAATAAAATCTGAATCTGAATAGGGTCTTTTGCTAATGAAGCGAGTTAAATGAACATAGGTTTACGTCCAAATGTGCACGGTGGTCCACAGAAAAGTGCCACTTTATTGTTGACTATAACTCCCGCATTGTTGCTGAATTTATACACTTTTTGTACCAATGGAAACAGAAAAGAATGCTCTGTAGTTATTTACTGGCTTGATGACGTCATAATTGCATCACACTGCAATGTTCTGCCCATCTAGTTACTTTGTGCATAATGATAATACAGTGAAATGAAATATGTTGAGTTCTGAAAATGTTATTTTTCATCAAAACCTAAGGGAATCTAAAAGATTCTTCCCGAAGACTCGTCAAGGAATTCCCTAACAAAAATTGAAAAGACAAACATTGAACGACTTTTTGCAAACGATGTGCACAACCGGTTCGATTGAACACACTGCAGAAAGCAGTTGATCACAGTCATTCCAAACTGCAGGTAACATTGCTGCAATTGAAAACACAGCTAAGGTGAAGATTTAAATTTTATTGTTGTTCTGTAGGGTGTTCATTCCTGTTTCCATTGGTACAAAAATTAATAATCCACCAAGAAATATGGGAGTTATAGTCAAAAATGGTAAAGTGGCACATTTTTATTGACCATTTTGTGGAACACGTTCACACCTAAACAACGGTGTCTTCAGTAATGCATAATGTTCAAGATTTTATAGCTTGTTATGTCGTGTTAAATCTTCTCTTATGACATCCTGTTGTAATAAATAAATG
>Ga0209780_1000442_pt1 | contig 21883 bp, 12 predicted proteins | sample WorMetexBAHAMAS2_FD_187384 | JGI IMG/M metagenome (GOLD analysis project Ga0209780, IMG submission 187384) | Marine gutless worms symbiont microbial communities from Max Planck institute for Marine Microbiology, Germany - Inanidrilus exumae... | ecosystem: Host-associated > Annelida > Digestive...
CCCCTGAGCTAATTAAGAGCTGGGGCTGAGCCCCCTCCCCCCGAGTCCCCTTACTTTAAACCCTGGTGTAACATAATTAAATGATAAAGATGCGGCAAAATAACTCAACGCTTATTTATGGAAAACTCGGTATAGTAAAGTAGTAAACAACACAGTGTTAATTTAAGCTCACACCTCATCGCACTCGAGTCTAATCTTATTGCGGTAGGCTAATTTGTACGTTATCAACAAAAGGTTTTTCGGTTTAGGCCTATCTTGTGTCTGTACCGAATGGACGGACTCACAACAGTAAAAACACTTTGACTGACCGTTTGTCGGATTCAGTTGCTTCGTTACTAATAGCATAGCGATGTTTCTGCAGCACGACACACGATTTCCAACAGCACATAATTATTAAGCCAGAATCAAGTTCATTTGAACTTTCGCATCATTTAATAAAAAGCGCCGAGAAATCGATTAGTATTTCCAGCACAAATGTTTGTTGATGGCCTCGCACTTTAGGCCATGACGCATCATGAAATTAGGCCTATTAGACTGGATGGTTTGTTACTTTTGGCACAACCATGAAGAGACACCTGGCCCCTATGCCCACCCGTCCAGGCCAGGGCTAAAAAAACTAGGTTTTTAAAATTAGGTTTTAGGTTTTTTAGTTATTTGGGGGGTTCTTCTACGAAGACCGATGTCGCTAAACACGAAAGTGTTACCCAAAAGCATCTGAAATCTGCATCCCATAGGACTTTTAGTGTGCTTTTTTCCTTTTCATGGATTACAGCATACAAAAGATAAAATTACAGCATTACTTAACTCATTAATTTAAATAAATTAAAATAAGATGATAAAACTAAAAATCTAGAAAACCTAAATTGTTTTTCCAGGTTTTTAGTTTTATTTTAAAAACCAAAAAATCATAGGCTTTTAAAACCCAATTCTACAGCCCTGGTCCAGGCTGGATCAGTGTATAACAAACCATTCGACAGCCATCCTGTTGTTCCATAATGCAGTACATCAGTATGGGCACGCAACTGACGAGGACTTGTATGAAATGAATCTACGTAAGGACTGTGTAAGCAAAACCGAGCTTTATATTCGTTCACACCGGATGCGTTGCGTTGCGTTGCGGTGGCCCATAATATACGTTATGATTGAATGTGAATTATTCTGTTGACATAACTCGCAAACGAAAAAGTTATTTCAACAACAACTTTACAACGGCAACAAAAGCTACGATACTAGTCAAAATCGTAAGTTCCTGATGAAGAGTAAGAGAAAACACGGATATTCAAATGACGAATATGCTACAGTATAAATTGTAAATATTACGGGCTTTTTAGCTGTAAATTCCTATTATTCGAAGCGTTTATACTAACTAAGTTGATGTATTCTGCCTGTGGAAGGAAGGGTCGGCGAGTCAGATCAAAATCTTCTTCTTTCTTGATTTCACTCAAATATTCATCACTGTCAATTCAAACAACATCTAAACTCAGTCAAGTAAACACCGCAGTTACGAACTGGCAATTCTATAAATTGTCGAGTACTGGCTAGTTCGTGTTATGAAGTCAGAGAACCTTAATTGTTTCACTTTTCAACTCCGGTTATTGCGCATCACCAACAGACGATACCCAATCTTTGCTTCGCACATTTCAAATCTTATGAATTCTTGACGTCCATTGCCTCCGCCAAAGAGGTTCTGTTTCTCTTCGGTTTGCTACTGCGTAGCCTACCCGGTTGGGGTGCAAAGTGTTGCGATCAGCGTGTATGTCTGTCTGTCTGTCCGCTGATCTCATAAACCATACTCATGTCCAAATTTCACGACAGTTTGAGTACATGTTACCTGTGACCGTGGCTCTGTTTTTTTCTCTGCAACGACGATGCAATAAGTTATTTAATTCCAGTTTTGTGGATGACGTCATGTTTTCACATAATGGAGCCAGTGGGCCAGAATCAGTCAACGTTATGTTTCATCGAATTCTCCAGGCGACGTCACCGGGGGTGAAGTCTAATATCTACGATTGCCTTGTTTGAGTGTTAATTTGTCCGTCGGCAGTATTGCCCAAGTTGTGGACGAATTTTAATGTAATTGCTGGAAACGTAGCGTAGGAATAAGAAAAGTCAGTTACATTTTTTGAATGGGTTGCTCCCGGGTCCCGCCAGTCATCTGGAAGATAACCGGACAATAATGGCATAACTATTTTGGAGGTTGGATATGTCCTTCCAGACATGCACCCAAAACCAACAGCATCAAAGCACCGACAAAAAAACAATCTCTGTATCAAAACTTTTGGGAGAGCTGGTTTGGCCAGTGTTGGTGGAACTCTGCATTCTCTGGCGCACAGTGACTTCTGACACAGCAGCATTAAATTGTCAGTTCAGCCACTTTATAGACTGCACATGTAGTATTAAGTAAGGTAGGCTACTCACATTTTTTGATTGATCAATTTCGACAGCAAACGGGTTCCTGTCGACTGCGATTGTGGTCGTCGTTCTGTGACGTCATCTTCACACTTCCGGGTTTTGCGCGGAGAGGCGCTCTTTACCGCGCGATGGCCGCCTCCCTCGTGTGACGTCATCATCAGGCTACTGCGTCAACTTGCCCGTCTGTCTACGATTGCAAATACACACGTGGAATTAGCGGTCAGTTACGTAGACGCCAGAGAGATAAAACCGAATTTTACAATTTGACCCTTGACCTCTGACCCAATTACCTGGTAGTTGATCGTGCTGCATGAAAATCAAATACATTGGCAGGAGTTACAAAATACAGGCAGGTTAAGTTCGCCAGCGCTAATCATTATTACGCTAATGCAGGAGGCTAACAAACCTTAGACAAATGTCACGATTCTCCTACTTGTGTAAGCTTATACGCACAGGCTGCTCCTGCTGCGCGTATAATAGGTAGGCCTATAGGCCTATTTAATAGTAGGCTAAATCTACACCGTGTTTCAGAAAAAAACACCCACTCATATTATTGGCTATAAGTTGAGGAATAGTTGTCTGATTTTAATAATTTTTGGCACCAAAATTCCTCACATAATATGACATCGCATTGCAACTTAGTTGTCCACCTCACCTAACTAATGTGTCTACACTACCTTGTAAAACTTATCGCACGAGTTTTGTTGCCATACATTACAAACACGCCTCGTTTTTGACAAAAAGTTACGTTCTACAATTCATTAAATGTGAAACTGTTCACTAACACATACAGGAAATGTTGATTTGCTGCTGTTATTTTGTTCGGTGTCACTGTTTGCAGCAGGTTTTACACAAAATGCGTTATAATGCTTCACAACGGCTGCATGTGACTGAAAGAGTCAAAGAACATTGAAAATAGTCATGGCAAATGTTATAAGCATCACTGGCTAAGAATATATAATGTATATCAGTAAACACGATGGAAACAGTTGTTGACCGTTGAAAACTGTTGTTTCAACAGTTAGTGAAAATTTGATGCCAAAAGTCCACAACCTGTAGGTCTATGGAAAAGTATGTAATGTACGGCGACAAAACTCGTGCGATAAGTTTTACAAGGTAGTGTAGACACATTAGTTAGGTGAGGTGGATAACTAAACTGTCGTGCGATGTCAAATCATGTGAGGAATTTTGGTGCCAAAAATTATTAAAATCAGACAACTATTCCTCGACTTATAGCCAATTATATAAGTGGGTGTTTTTTTCTGAAACACGGTGTAGATACAAAATTCATGGGATGAGCAGCTGTAAACACCTATAACACAGCAATACACATCTCAATATTGCACATTCAACAACAGAACAAGAACAGAATAACGACATTGAAGTTACGTATACTAAATAAAAACTAAAACAAAACTAACGCATTCAATTCTTCACAAATATCAATGAAAATTCAGGCAAAATAAAGCATAAACACAGCAAAAAAATCCTACAAACTACCTACAAGTTAACAATATCAATCAACCACGTCAAGGAGACATGCCTTGGTGTTTTGCGGTGCTTTGATGGCTTGTTGAGTAGATCAGCTTTCACACGCAAGATTCGTTCGACATGAAACAGTGCCATCTTGCACTGCTCCTGTGTCCCTATACTCCACATCATCAACACTCACAGTTCTAATAACCCGACATTAGGTAAGGTAAAGGCTTCCCAAACTCGTTATCGAGTGTTGGGCCAGGAGTTTATCCAGGTGTACAGGCAGTCAGCCAGCAGGTGACTATAAGTCCATTCATCCAGCGGTAGGCTGCCATTACTTTCCGCCAGGCCTTTGGTTATCTTCCCAGCCACACAGTATCACCACCCCTTGGCTGGTACCAGGTTATACTGCTTGGTGACAGAGGCACATAGGTGTGAACAACTTGCCCAAAGTTGGTATGCAGCTTTGCCTCGAGTAGGATTTGAACCCACGACTTGTTCATCACAAGTGCAACGGTCTACCCATTGCACCACCGCGCCACCTAATATTAACTTTGATGAAATGCTCATTGGACAGCTAAGCTAGTTCACTGCAGAGGAGTCTAGTGAAAAACATAAGACAAAACAATGTTCGCTCTAACGCACAGCATTCGGTAAAAAAGGTTAATATATAAATTCCAGACTGCCACTAATTCCAAACAAGGTTTCACTTAAGAAACAGTTAATTATGCAACTATTTCAAATAAACAACACGTCATCAGCAGACAATAATCGCTTTTGCATATATTACTTTAAGCTTAGCTTCTGACTTATAACACCTGGCTTGCTGCGTCAAAAAGTAAACACAGACAAAGTTTAAATGTGTGTCGTTCAAAAGCAGAACTAAGTAAGTAAATGAAATAAGGACGACTTCAGATGAGTGACTTTCCTGGTCAGTCAGTGTAGGGAAGCACACGAGCCATACACAAAATGTTGCCCAGGATCAATACAATAATCAGCTAGGCTTCAGCTGGAAAATGGCCGTGAAACTAGTGTATTTGTGTGTATGTACTCAAAAGTTTTTTTGAAAAAAACATCAGCAATCAACTTGAATCATTGGACAGTGGATAACTTTACATACTGACAATCATGCTATAGTGAGCAGTTTAAACCGAGACAGCAACAAAATCGAAGAATCTGTAGAACACAGCAGTCAGCATCAGCAGTAAAACGATAGTAAATTCCGCAGCCGACTTACCGAGGACTTTGTCATCATCATGAGCCAGTGACAGACTTTCAACATACGTAATGAGAATGTCAAATATAAACATGTCAACAAGTGATGACTCCTCACTAACAAACACACACAGTCATATGCTCACAATACTGCAAAGACTTCTACGAGGACAAATGTCAAGAATACCTCTCTATCAACAGCTTTATGCGGAAACCTGAGCACATAAGTGCAGTGGTGGAAATAAACACATGGCAGTGACTCTTGTGTACACCTGATGGTTATGAGACAAACAGAAACAAAAAAACATTGTCAGATAAAAAACAGCCATCTTATAAGAGGCTAAATACAGCAGTTTTAGCAATATCTAAAGATGCAGTAAAATTTATTTAAAATGAACACAAGTTACCAGTATAACCAAGTATATGAACTGAAAGAACGTTTAGATGTAAGGGCTCATCTGTAAGAAAGGACATTTCTAATGCACTTTCCTGACACCACAAATGGCTAACATGGGTAATTACATAGTCAGTTAAGTCCACTGCCTTAACAATGAGTGGTGAACGGATAAGTTCTTCACAAAATACAGGTCTCAAGTATGATCAGACAGTAACAAACCGCAGAATGGTGTAGATGTTGTTGAAGCCGAGAGCAGAGCCAAGGCGCTTGAATGAGCTGGGATGTCGTGCATAGCTGTACAGCCTCCGCAGCACGGCTTTCACATTGATGGCACTTTTCTCCAATTGCTTATTTAATACACATAATATTGACAATTGTTACTACAGCTCAGTTCCAATAACACAAGCAGGCAAGCAAGTGCCAGGCTTTGATTAAGTTAAGAGTTTTATGTCCCACCCGACACATTTTGGAGATGTTTTTCCCAGCCAATCTCTTGGCCAAGTACTGAATAAACTAAACCCAACACAACAAAAGCAAGCAATACAAGAACAAAACGACCTAAGCTAACACAAAAGAACACGCAAAAGATAAAACCTGAATAAACACGCCAAATGTATTCTAAACCTAACTAACATGCAAAAATGTTAGAAGTGTTCACGTGTGTGTGCACATCATTGTGCACAACTGTCATACACAACACATCCCAGACAAATTCTGATCATCTTCCCTCTTATCCTCCAGACAAGCATCAGAGCTCAGATTCTGTCTATTCGATGGGAAGAGGCAAGCAAGTGCCAGGATTAACATGCAATTTACGAACCATTCGTCACTTGTACAAAGTCAACAGCTTGTCAACTTTACTCTTCTTCACAGACTGATTACAGCTGCAAGGACTGACCAACGATGGTAACAATTACACAAAATTGAACTCGGGTAGTTGACTATTTAATTGAGAAACGTACAGAGTCGTGAGACGACCCTCACCATCAATACCACAGCTTCTCTTATAACCTGATATTTCACCTGTGGGGTCGACTGTTTAATAGACCAGTGGACGAACTCTTTGAGACTTGCAGCACTGAGGTCACGCAACGCGGCGTCCGTTGAACTCACCAAACCATCCTAACACAGCGTAATAACAACATGACTGAAATGAGTACACAGAAACGTGTCATAAAACATATAATTCTCATTCAATTCAACTTAACAACATAGTGCAACTCAGTAACAACGTTCAATCAGCTCTAACATATCGCACACTCAACTGCTACTGGTGCCGTCAGTGCTTGTGTCGACTCTCAATGGCTTAGTTTCATGTTAGCCCCACGTCAAATACACTGTTTCAAAAAAGATGCAATATACAGGCCTACTGCTGCAAACTAACATTGGTTCAACAGCTATTTGCACATATTTGACGTGCAAATTTTCCCTATGGTCAATCAAAAGAATCCATCACTGTATCTCATCCTTAGTTCATCTATTAATGGACTTGCACCATTTACATCAGCTGTTTACTGCCAATGCCAGCAGTCTATGCTGATGATGCTGGGAAATCACACACAGCATAAACTAACAGAAAAGATGCAAATAGCTCCAAATTATAAACTATTTATAGTTCAATAAGATCGTAAGGTTTATCTCTTTCACAGTGGTTCTTGATGTTACTTTTATAATGTCTACTCTAAAAATACAAACTTCATGTAATGTGATGTAATGCAAAGTAACTAAGATAAATGCATGTAACATAATGTAATGTAAGTAGAGTTGTTTAAGAAGCTTGTATCAACGTTGGTCAGAGACAAATGAAGACGGAGTACCATGATGGTGTCCAGTAGGACGGCAGTCACTGGATGACTGTGCATTTGTGAAGATGTGAACCAGTGAATTAGTTGTGACAACAGCGGCTTGAACAACTGTCTTGCTACCTACATGCAGCCACAATGACAACTGATAAATAATGATTTACATCAATAGCAATCTATTAATATCGTTCTTTGAAGATGTTCCACTTTTAAACTGAGCTATGGTGATAAACTGCAGAGTGAGTCCAATGTATTGACATAACAACTCAAGTCTGCATCATGGAACCTTTACAATAAGCTAACAAACAATAACTACACTAGAAGATGTACTTTGACACCGCAGTGCCAACGTGGATGGCCTGCTGTGACCTTTGACCTCCAAAATCTAACCTGTCATCAGTAGGGACTAGTGAATATACCCTGTACATTTCATCGAGATTGCTCCAGCCATTCATGAGATATCGTGGTAACAAAATCTGTCCAGACAAATGGACGAACGAACATGGCAGACAGATAGCCAGAAAACATAAAGCCTTCGTTGACATTGTCGGGTGACGAAAGCATAAAAATAAAATCAAACACAGTGCCATGTTAGCAGCAAGCCACTTGTCACACCACTAAGTCTGCTACATTGTTTTGCTGGCACATTTTCAGATACAGACAACGACAGACAATGATATGATATTGTCAATTCAAGACTGATGTACAACTCTTTCATATTATGACTTTTATTCTGTTACCTCTGCAGCAAGACGGATACCAGCATCCGACAGCACGACGTCTATCTATTCCCTCTAGTGCTGGCTGGATGACAGTATGGGCATTAGACTTGTAAAAATCCATGCGACTCATCCACCATGGTTTTCTTCTCGAACACGTGGAGGAAGAAACACCAAGAAGAACAAACAGACCCAGGTTCCACTGGAAAACAGCCAGCAAAGGTGAAGGTGATGAAGATGGACTACACATAACATACCAGTTCAATGTCACAGACCAGCTGGAACACGGCCGGGAATATCTTCCGGTAGAGAGAGTCCATATGATGCTTGAGGTCACGATGACCCAGAACCTGAATCTGTCGACCAATCATGTAGATGACCAGGGCATGAAGAAGCTCGCACGCCGCAATCTTCGTCTGTCGGCTGCTGGACAAAGTCGCCAACTCCACCACTCGCGGCAGAAAAACATCTGGCATCACAATGACATAAACAACATACACCATCATCATCATCATTATTAAAAACGACAAATTTAGTGTGTCATAAATTTTAAAAAACTCCAAGGACACGAAAAACAGTCTGAAACTGAAAGTTGTAAGAATACAAAAATGTTGTCACTCACCCAAACTGTAAATATAACTTTGATGCCATTGACGTAAAGTAACGATATAAAGTCAAACAAATGCACAATTTGGATTCATAAATAGCACATTAATACAACGTTTTCAACTTTCCCTTATGTTTTTCAGAGATAAATATGAAAAATTTTCTTCATGTGAATAATATCACCACAGAACTATTCACTGACAAAACAGGCTGTGTGACTGGGTCACACTGATTACTGTATGTCCAATATTTTTACATTTGCACAAAAGCCAGTTGTCACAGTATGCAAGCTTAGTATAGATCACAATTCTGTCTGTATGTCCTTCTTTCACGCTTGCAATCTGTCACACAACACTGAAAAGGCCCCATTGGAAATTGCACCCACCATTTTAGCAACATTTTCCCACTGTGACTGTGAATTTGTGGTCAGTAAATATAAACGCATCTTCACTTATATGCCACAGTAGGCAAACAGGCAGTAAACAGCAAGAAGCAATGTCAATGTGGTAGGAATGAACAACTGACGATGACTTATTGAAATAAACGGTAGACTTAAATGAACAGCCGGCAATGATTTACCAAAATAAATTGTAGGCTTGACATCCTGAAAAGGGACGTCAAATCTCAGATGTTTGTGCGAGTCCCACGCCACAGCAAGCTTCTCAAGATGTGTTGGATCAGTCCTTGACACGAGGGCGTGGTTGATGGAACCTCCGAGCATCCCAATGATGCGGACACACTGTTCCTTCACGTCATCCAACTGCACCGTCTGCTTATCCTGCACATACATCCACTCTCAGTCTCTCGTCACTCGACACTCTTGTTTAGTGATACAATGCTACGTGTGTCCTGCAGAATCTTGTGAGAATGTGAATTTGTGGGGCTTTGTTCAGTCATACACTCCCAAATCCGGACTGCCAAACAATATTTGCCGATGGGGGATGTTGATGGGCCGGAGTTACAACATGCAACCCTAAATGCAGGTAGTGTCTGAAATGTCTTGTAGCTTAATGGGTATGTTCTAAGTGAAGCACAGTCAGCTGGCCAACCAGACTTCATCCATTCTTCATGCACTCACTCCTGACCCTCCAGCTTCAGCAACCACACAATTCATGATATAACAATGTCTTTAAAGCTAGCACTGCCAGCCGGGAAATAGAGTGAATCCTGGATGATGCAAAATTATAATAAATAAAGGGATGGGCAGAGATGAAATTTGCAAACATTTAGCTCATTACACACTGACTGCTACTAAATCATCAGTTAAAACTCTCTTCAGTCTGCACGACCTCACAACTAAAATGTTAACAAGTAAATGCAAATAAAACCTACATCGTGGTATTAATGAGATGAAACACAAACAGCTAAATAGTTCCACTCAACAGTCACAGAAGCCACACAGTAATAAACCCTACCTCGCTGGAGTATTTAACGACTTTCTTCCTGGAAACCTTGACTGGCAGCCTTCGTCTAGCAGCAGAGCTCTTAGCAACAGTCAACTGGTCAGTGCTGCGACTGTCTCCTATGCATAACATAACAATGTTTATCAAATCTCATATCGTACTTTTTTACCTTTGGGTGAGTGACTTATAATCACCCAGTGCTCAGGACATATTCACAGATGGGCCAAATCCACATGGTCTCATGTGGTATAATAATAATCTGAAATGTGATGGTTCAACACATGCAATAATAAGGCAAAAACAACCAAAACAACGTTCAGTTCAATATAGTGAATGAATAATCACTGGTTCATCTGCAGTCAAAGAGCAGAAAATGTAACACTTAACCACTCTGGAGTCGATGACAGATTCTACAGACAAGCTACAGATTTAATCTACAAAAAATCAGCTTCAGCGTTCTTCAACAGATTTGTGCTACTGAGTTTTTTGACTGTAATGCTCCAATAATGTTGCTGTATCACTGATCACTATATAATCAACAGCGATACAGCAACAGTTGTCATGACAACGTGATTATCATATTATCCTCAACATCCTAGTCATTACATGGCTGATTAATAAAAAACACTGACAATTATGCATTTACCAAGAGAAGCGCTGGACTTGAGATAGGCGTCAAGGAGGGGAAGAATGACGGGATAGTAAGCAACTAAGGCAGTCGCGGGCAGCGCCTGGTGCCAATGTTCCAACGCAGTCAGTGCAGTTGTAGCCAGCGGCAGGTAACTTCGGCCGACAAGCAATGCATGCTGCACAATTCACATACATATGTATCGGCTTAATGGGTACCGTACATTCTAGATGAGAACAGTCAGCTGGCCGACCAGATCTCATCCATTCTGCATGCACTGACTCCTGACTCTCCAACATCAGCAACCACACAAGTCATAATATAACAATGTCTTTAAAGCTATCAGTGTTCCTGGTAATGTACTGTCAGTAAGTAAGTAAATAAATTTATTGGTATATTGTAGCCATGAGGCTAGATTAATTACAAACAATTACAACAGAGCAAAATGCAATCACATTATATACGAACAAAAATAGAACTTGTAGATAATACACAATCCATGCAATATAGGCATAAAAAACCAACACACATAACAACATCATACAATAGTTTACTGATAGTTCCATAAAGTGTGGTTAATAAATGAACAGTACCATTTAGTTCTGACGTGGAAAACTGGGTAAACCATAGAATGCTGCAATCTGACATAGAGACAGAGAGATCACGTTCAGGTGGCAGGAGGTGAGGGAGGCAGTTCTGAGAGATAGTGTCCCATCTAAACCACGTTTTAACACGGCCCAACCACGTGTCACTGTGTCTCAACAAAAATTTCTGACACTACACTGTAATTTAGCTGTTCACTACCTGCATTAAAACACCTGCAATGAGGGCATGATGATGTCAAGGTAAGCACAAGGTATAACAGGTGTGGCAATAAACGCACCTGTAATGAAAGTATGACGACATTCAGGTGAGTGATAACAATCTCATCAGGTAAAGCTAGGATCAGTTCCAGGCAGGCAGCCAACAGGTCATCATGGTACTGCTTCAGCTGTGTTGACACCTGTGACATGATATCATATCTCTCTTCCATCACAGATATGACCAAGACACACATTCTCAAACAAAACATAGACGCAATGCACAATGTGCAGTGACACTCACACATACACACATAATTATACGTAACTTACTTTAGTTCCCGACCTACTACCAGTCAGGCCAGCCAGTCATAACGAAGTCCAAAGCTAACCACGCAGCCATAACAGCAACTTCACCCCAGTGCTGCCATCTGGCAAACTTGACCAAACATAATGTTGGCTATGTCTCCATAGTGCCGCCACCTGGCAAACATAATGTCATGCGTGATTTTAGCCCATTCGCTTCATTACGTAAAAAACATGACATCATCCACAAAAACAGAAGTACATAACATTTGGCAATACCATCAGAGGACGACTGAGCCATGGCCACAAGCAACATGTACAGAAAATTTGGCAAAATTTGGACATGTGGTTTTTAAGATATGTGAGAACAGCAGACAGACAGACAGACAGACAAACAAACATACATGCGGACCGCAATACTTTGCCCACCCGCCAGAAATTAACTATGACATAAAACAACAACTTAATAAGTGCATCTTAAGGTGGTGCTTAAATGCTGACAGTAGTGTCCACAGACTGTAAAGAATATGGCAGTTGATTACCAGTAATATGACCCACAGAAATGAAAGAAAGCTCTCTGACCAAATTTAGTCTGGATTGATACTCGTCTGATAATTCTCATTAGAATACAACTGCACCATTATCTTCAACGCTGCTACATCACCAGCTTAGTGCTGTACAAAGGTAAAATAACAATTATACTAGAAAGCCGCCGGCTGGCACGTTCTTACACAGCTGAATCTGTCCAGGTCTGTTTGCAGTACCAGTAAAACTGCACAGAACTCTTGATGTTAAGTGAGCAAAGCATAATCAGTCACATTCAGAATGTTTTATCTCCTACAATATTTGACAGATGTTTTAACAACTTCATCGAAATACTTCCACCAGGCGGCAGCAATGTACGTCATGGATTCACAATGGAATGTGAAAGCAATTCTCAACTAGCAAACTAAATGTTGTTCAGACTGTAAAAAACTTGCTACAGTTTATCACCTCTTTGGCAAACTTCACAAAGAGACAAAAACACGCTTCACGTGATGCCAGATCCGATGACGACACTTCATCTGCAACTTCCATCTTCACATCTCCAACCTCAGCAGTCTTATCAAGACCCTAAAACATCAACAACTTCCATCTTCGTATCTCCAACCTCAGCAGCCTTCCTTGTCAAGACCCTGAAAGATCAACAACAAGGATAACACACACCTGACAGAGTGTACAATGATTTCATGGCCAAACACTTGTAAATCCATGGAGGGAATAAATCCGCTCAACATTTCTCCACAAGCAACTCACTTCCATCTTCACATCGCCAACCTTAGCAGCCTTGCCCAGACCTTGAAACATCATTAACAACTTCCATCTTCACATCTCCAACCTCAGCAGCCTAGCCCAGACCTTGAAACATCAACAACTTACATCTCCTTCAGTCCTCGCAAATTCACTCAAAGCTCTGTAATAAATAAACTAACAACTGCTGCCGAGGTAAGATGTAAAGGTGAGATTACCTTGAAGTAGAAGAGTTTTGAGCAGAGTCGAAGACACATGGTAAACAGCTTGTACAGACCGCTCACCAGCGGCTGTCTACAGAACCAACACACGCACTTCATGTAAACAGATCTCAACTACCGGTACCTACTATAGCAGAAGATGACTGATGTCCTCCTCATCTGAATTTTCACATAGGCCTAATGGTAAGCTTTTGCATTGACCTTGCTTTATAACAATCAAGCTCAGACAATGAGAACAAAAAAGGATTTAATCCCAAACTTAATCTAAACACTTCTAACTAATCTGCAAATGTGTATTCTTGTAAATTTGCAGGTCTTTTCCTCTTGTCAGAAACTCTTTCAGAAAATCACTCAAATTTCTTAACATAACTTGTGTTACTTGGTAATCTGCCTTTTGGTTAAGCAGTTTCAGTTAACTAGATAGTTCTCATATCACTGTTTCAAACTGCACACTGAATATGGACTAACAGCAGTTATGCGGAGTGTTATTTCTGAATAATAAGGCATAACACAGGCAAAACATAAAAAAACAACTATCCACACCACTCAGCAAAAATAACACACACCTGACAGAGTGTACAATGATTTCACGGCCAAACTTGTGAATCCATGGACGGAATGAATCCGCTCGACATTTCTCCACAAGCAACTCACTACAGACGCATTGGTACATTGACTCACGTTAGCATAGTTTGTATACTGACTCACATCACCGTGATTAAACAGCACACTCACGTTAACATAAACGCATTACTGCTCACAAATTACAACCATACATAATCTGTTACAAGCCACACTTACAGACATTAAACACATCTGTTATTCTTGTTATACAATCTGTAACAAATGTCAGCAACTTACAGCACCATTGTAATGACTCTGATGTGTTAAAACATCATACAGTCGTTGTTTTGCTAACTACATATATTATTTTACATTATTATTAGACAATACCAGATAATGGTACTGCAGAACTGACATGTGTCAGGACTTAGAAAGCTAGGAAGACAAGACAATACTCAGTGAGTGACTGTCTTGTCCAGCACTAATGGGCCTTCAAGATAACAAAATGAAGAAGCAACATAGGTTCATGTAGACTAGTTGTGAAATATTGCTCACCGGCAGAAGTCAACGAGATTAACAAAGACAACAATATCTTTGGGTTTCGAAGCCTGCTTCCCAATAACAGGATCAGAACTAACTGCATCCATGTCATCAGTGCTGTCGGACAAAAGATCACTCTTATTACTAGCTTCTGCCTGTACCACAGCATTTAAAATACAAAACAATATCAAATTCTTGACTCGAAATAACATTTTTAAAATCTTTAAAACTATGTCTTCTGTTGGACACTACTTAAATCAATTAATGCTAAGAAGTATTAAATCATTAAGTGAGCATAATGCAAACTGAAATTTGCTTTTTATGAGAAAAAACTTGACTAACTGAATACAAATGGGTCAAAACAAACTATGGGAAAATATCACTGTGTGAAAACAGTCAAGAATCAACACAGGTCTTCTCAGACTCCAAAAATGGATAAAATTGCAGTCAATAAGCAACATAAAATGCAAAATTAGCAGTATATTTGCAGTCTGAATCACAGCAATACAAACAAATTAAATACAGAATTCAAGATTAAAAGTAAAATGTTGTATTTGCTTTCAGAAACAAACATTAACTCGACAGAAATCAAATGACTAGCGAGTTAATCACTATAGTCACTTATGCCTAATCAGTCAGTGATTCAGCAAGAGTTGTTATGCTATGTTATGATTTATTTCATCATTAAGCTACTAAAGACAATAAATGGACGTTATTTGTAACATTAACAGATAAAATAAGTAAAATTTGCGGCGATTTGTGGAAAAATGCAAGAATTTGTGATGATGGCTCAAGTTCACAAATTCTGTGAATCCTGTAATAACCACAAAACGTTTACAGACTTACTCATCACAGACAGCATGTTCATTGTCTTCAAACAAGCTCTACTCTGTCATCAGTAGCATGTGTTACAGTCACTACCTGCTGCTGGTCCGACTCGCGAGTGACTGTCAGATCAAGACGTGAAAGAATGCGGAGAATTCCTATAATTAGTGCGTCATAGATACGTCTCGCCAACAGCTCACGTTCACTGATCTCCATCATCGGCAATAATTCCTACATAGACCATAGAGTCAAATACACAACACAGAGACAATTAAAGACATTTCTTTTCACTAAGTCGTTCCCATAATTCTAGTTAGTATACCGTGTCCTAGAAGCACTTTTGCTCATGCCACGTTAATCTGTACATTTCTAACTAACTAACTAACTAATTTTGCCAGACAATACGCATGTTATAAATGAAGGCTTTTGTGCAACAACCAGATAACTTCCACTTTTACAGTTTCAGGAAAACGCAGTTAAAGTTTTCAATCGTAGAAAATGCTATAATTGTCACAAATATTCGGAAAAAATACTCAAATTTAATATCTGTAGAATCGTACGATCACGGACAACACACTACTGTCAATGCGTTTTAAATTAAAACTATATATTTTAAGAAAATGCGTAAAATGTGTTTTTCTGTAAGTAATTAGCCGTTAAGTCCACTTTTGATGACGCTGTAGTTAGCAAAAATACATATTTTAAATCAATAAACCGGGTTTTTGGCAGAACTTCCACTTAAATATCGGTTTATTTCATAGCAATATATCTATTTATCTGGTTCTTGCACCCGCCGACGGCGGAATTTTACGAGGCGTAACTAGCATGTACCAGAAAAATCTCGTACTTATCCGGTTATTGCAGCCGAACAGTCAGCTCCTAGGGCAAAAAGCATCCTGTATATTCATTTTTTCCGCTAATTCCTGTTACGTGTTAAGTCAAATGAACGTAAAGCATCAACCAAATATATCAAAATAAACGGTTCTCCAAAGAAATGCACACCCATAGACATCATTTCCAACATAGATTTGTTATTTGTATGATAGATCGGCATGCGTAGAGTACAAATAAGCTATGGGAGCAAAAACCAGAAATATTGATATATCTGCTTCTTGCACGGAACCCTTCAAATGTTATAAATCCATCTGCTTTGTTTTTAGACTGCATCACCTATAGGCAGTGCACAGTTGCGGCCTATTGCTACAGATGTTGAACGTAGTGTAGTCTGACGGAGGTGACGTGTTGTACCTTCACTGAGCTGAGATGCAGTAATGTTGTCCAGAGTCCAATGCAGTCGCGGTAGGAGATCTTCTGCCTTGCAAAGTCTGACTCAACACGATCTGACATCACATCAGTAACGGAGTCCAACATCACTTCATGACTACATGTTCTTATGATGCCCTGATACACTACACACAGACAAACAGACACACACACACAGACAAACGTGCTGATACACACAGAGATACTAACAGACTACAGACCATACACCATGCAATCACAGGCTTCACTACGTACACTTAAAAACTCTTGTATCGACTCAAAACAACTGCTATAAAAACTTCACAAATGAAATGTTCTTCACTGCTAAAGGAATAACTCTTTTTGTTAACAATTTAACGTCATACACTGCTCTATATGACTCTAAACGTTTACAAATAGCTCTACAGCCTGTATGTGTCAGATAAAAAGTTAGCAAAAAACAAACATGCACACACACACACACTAACTAGGTACGATAAACTATTCCGCTAATGTGCAAACATCACAACGCAAGTCCAACCATTACAACATGATGCCATACAAGCAAGCCTAGAATAGCTATTGCATTGTTACTATGACCTGTCGTAGGCCAACTTCCAATTGACAACTGATACTCACCCGTTCTAGATAGGAAGTCTGGAAACACAGTGACGTGATGGCTGACTGCCACGTACACTTTCACCACGGCCACATAACAGACGTAGTGCATCTTGGGATGAAGCTTCGGATGCTGCTCCATCATCAGCACCACAAGCCGCTCCAGAGACACTAGAAATGTGTCGGACACCTGTCAAAACCATTAATGACACTTTGAGGGTTGTACGTTGAGTATAGCAGCCCTGAACAATTATTTCCATAGTTGCCAAAGCAGTACAAGTGTTACCTTTTCACTTTTTGTAACAATTTTCCCGCAAAAAAATAACTGCAATTGTGCCGAAACAATTCCCGACATTGCTCAACAGCCTCGTTAATGTTGTAGTGATGATCACGTGCTTTTCACAGTTCAATCCTGTCAACGGAAACTCACTAGCACAGTAACTGTGATTAAACACAACAAAACTGTTCTATCAGTTCCACACCACCTCTCTCAACTGGCACTAGAGATTCCATGCGGCAACTGGAACCTACAACTATCACTGACATCATGCAAAGCACATGCATTTTTAATCAACTTACATACTAATAGTTGTGTAGTAGCGAAGCAACAGAGTGAGCAGGTGTTAACATCCCATTCATCACGTAACAGAGACAAGATTCAGAGACAGGTATCAACTGCACTGCTACTGAAGCTGTAACTAGTGCTGAGTCATACCTGACTTAGCTGTGCTATGATGCTGGAAAATGCCTCCAGGAAACTCGGCAGATTTATCAACTGGTCGTCATTCGCGTCACTAGCAGAACTGGTAAAACACATCGACATCAACCATTCTTCAGAACACACAGCCTTTTTACAGGTAAATGTAAATGAGTAAACGCTCCCTGGAGAGTCTGGATCCTCAGAGGTAAACAGTGGCGGCCAGATGTACTTCCTAACTCTTACTTACTGGAACAATTCCCTTCTTACCTGACTTCTCATTCATTCTTCACCTGACTCCTCAGGGAAGAAACGATGCTCTCTTTGTGTCAACTCTGCGACATCAGGTCAGCCACACATCAACTGATGGTGGTGCCACGACACCAACACTCCACTGTTGACCGCCGAGCATTCGCTGTGCAGGGTCCAACAGTCTGGAGTTAGTTAGTTGAAGTTTAAGGTCCCTTTTTAGCACAAATGTGGCTATATCAGAGACAAGCAACAGTCTGGAACTCTTTGCCTGATGACCTTTGTGTACAGCAGAACAATGTGCCCTTCAAACGGAGGTTGAAAACTTGGCTGTTCTCTAGTTACTAACGTGCACAGCGCATTAGACTTTGTGACAATGTGCTATACAAATCTACTTTTACCATTACCATCAGTAACAATCATGCTAAGTGTCGGCAATACTATCGACAATGTGTGTGTAATATTTCAATACAATGACACTAATTAATAAAGGTAAACAAGTGCTCACAATGCGATATTACACATCTGTTAATGCTTACTAACTGAACAGATCTGCACATCAATGCATCACATTAAAACAATTACACACGCTGCACAACTTTTCTCCTGGTGTATTTAATAAAAATATTAATCAAATTACAAAATTTATACGACTTTTAAGTAAAAACATACCCAAAGTAAATTTGTTCCGAGCGAATCATCATCTCATTGTACATGAACCTCACATCTGACTCCGACAGAAATTCACGACAAGGCTGCACACGACCGAAATAAAGACAAACATGCCACATTTGAATGACATCTCACTAGTAAAAAAAGCTGGCACTGACCAGGGTTGTTGAATTAATGTGTTAACTAATGCATTAACACGTTAAGAAATTAATCAGAATTAAACAAATTAGCATCAATAAAATTTTTAATGCAAACTCGTTACACCAGTAGCAAGATTCAATACAAACCACAAGAAAATCAAACTTTACTCCTTTAACGAACAAGCATTTACTTTCCGGTTGCAGCACTACTCTAAATTTCATTTGATTTTACTATTCTACGATGATATTTTATGCTAATGCCACTTAATTTCTATGCTGAGACCTCATTCATTTTAATCTGTTGTCATCTGAAATCAATGAGCTAAATGTAAGTTAAAACCGTAAATAATGTGTGATTAAAATAATTAATCGCACGATTAATGTGATTAAAAAATTAATCGCTCAACAGCACTAGCATCGACACATGCGAACGCCAGTTTAACAGTCACCTCATGAGTCATGACATTCCTCCTCGACTTGTTTCATAAGAAAACTCTGTGGATGGTGCAGGTACTTAGTGGGCCTCCTGTCACCGGCCAACATTGTCAAAGCACTGAAAGAAACCTGGCATCTGTGTGAAATATGAACTGCACAAAGACTAATGCTACAATACATTGTTTATCCTATAAAATAATGTAATTAACATCAGAGTAATGATGCAATTAAATAAGACATTAATATTCATAATCTTAACACTGATTTTAAGTGATTTAAGGCAAGATATTGCAACTGCCACAATAAACTGCTTAAAACAATGACTGATTTCATTCATGCTAAAATCGCACACTCTCAGATGATGTAAATAACAATTCACATCACAGAAACGGAATAACACTGTAAACAGACTTTACACAAACAGAAATACAGGTACCGCAGCAAGTGCTCCATAGCCACGGATGGCCATAGATATTTCCTTGGTGGATGACTGCTGAGAGCTCATTATGTCACGGAAATGTTGGATAAAGAACTATACAGCAATGCAACAGCTATGCACTCAATTAATCAGCGTAACAAAAATATGCCTTTATGATATCTTTTATAGCTTGATAATTCACAAAATTTGTCAGCCAAAAATCTGTTTCTCTAAATTGTCCGTCTTTTGCATTTGTAAAATCAAGTCCAGTCTATCAAAAAAGAAGTACACTTTTCAACTTATGACGACAAATCATGAGAATCTAGAGCTACAAATGGCCACATATATGTGACAAAATCTACCTTGAATGTAGCCACATCGGACGACTGCTTCTTTTCACTTTTAGCACGAGACACCAGCATCAAGCATACCTGCATCAGCAACCCTGCTATCAGTTCACATCAACGTGTCATGTTGACAAGTGTGTGCAGAATGGATGAGACTTGAGAAGAAGAATAAAAATCAAATAACAGTTTGTTGATAAAAAATGCGTAATAAAAGCAGAACTCAAAACAGCTGGCCAACAAATAGGGAGATGGCCTGTTGAGACCATGTGATGAAGAGACCACTGTCAGAGTTAACAGCAAGAAACATTCACAGACAACAACCATTGAGAAAAAACAGTCAATGGATACATAGATACAAGAGCCACACAAACTGCAGCATGATATGCCTGATAAGAAACGGTGTCACGTGACCCTCTCCCCCTTTGTATGCATAATACATACCATAGTCATTCTAGCTTCACCTATGACAAATTACAGAGGATGTCAAAATTTTAGAAGGGGGTCGTATTAAAAAAGAAACACATCAGCATATCCCCCTTGCTATAACTTATTTGGTTAGTATTTGCCAAGGTGAATCTCAGTACTAAATTTGGACTGAATATATTTACCCATTCCAAAGACATAGATTGTATACCAAAAATTAAGTCCCTTTTGTTGACAAATTTTGCCCGCCTCCAATTATATGAACTATCAAGACAGACATGTAATAACAGAGCTTAAAACATCATGCAACCTGTTAAAACTGCCATGGTATTAGCGGTGTCATTCAGTAAAATACTTGTGTGGGAAATCACCACAACTAGCAGACTGCATAGGTGTACATACCTGTTTAAGAAAAGCATCAAATGCCTGAGTACCATCATGCAGAACATCACGGTTATGATGTCGACTCCAGAAACTCAGGTTATGGAACAGGCGCTGTAAACATTAACAACAACGTCAGTTGGTCACTCACTAAAATGACCCGCCTCTGTCCATCTGGTGACTGCCCGCAGCTGAGATTTTCATGACTTTGTGCACATTACAATAAATTAGATTACTGTCATCATTATTATGTCATGCAGTAGCGGATGCAGCAAAACAGAACAATTATTTTCAGCAGCCACAAGTGTGTAAAAGTGTGGTCACTGTCACGGCAACTCAACAGTAAGGTCTAAGATCATGCTCTCTATGGTCATCACTGTAATGTTCTTCTACATACTAAGTCTCTCACCAACTGACTGACTAGATCACATATCCGCAAGGCTCAGTCCTTGGTCCGCTGTTTTTCATTCTGTACATGGCTGATCTTGCGGACCGGGTTGACAAGTACAGCGTGTCTCTTCACGCCTACGCTGACGACACATAGCTGTACCTCCACCTTCGTCGCAAAGAAATCACGTCATCCGTTGACACACTTGAGCACTGCGTCATGGACGTTGGCCACTGGATGTCCGCCAACAGACTAAAACTAAACGCCGATAAAACAGAACTGCTGTTCGCCGGCTCAAGTTACAGCTGTTCCACGCTGAGTGGCAGGTATCCGGTACTCCAGCTAGGAGCCAACACTGCCGTCGCCAGCGGCCATGTTCGTCTGCTTGGCGTCGACATCTCTTCTGATCTGAGCCTGGATCACCATGTCTCTCGCATCTCTGCCGGCTGTTACTACCGACTTCGTCAACTCCGACGTCTCCGGCGGTCGCTGGACTCCGATTCGTTGGCTACACTCGTCTACGCTGTCGTGAACTCACGTATTGACTACTGCAATACTGTTCTTGTCGGAGCACCAAGGACAGTAACGGACAAGTTACAGCGTGTACTGAACGCTGCTGCGCGCGTCGTCACCGGCTCTCGGAAGTTTGATCGCGGCCTTGGTAGGATA
>Ga0209780_1000443_pt1 | contig 21871 bp, 19 predicted proteins | sample WorMetexBAHAMAS2_FD_187384 | JGI IMG/M metagenome (GOLD analysis project Ga0209780, IMG submission 187384) | Marine gutless worms symbiont microbial communities from Max Planck institute for Marine Microbiology, Germany - Inanidrilus exumae... | ecosystem: Host-associated > Annelida > Digestive...
TTTTTCGATGGTGGGCGTTTTGCCCCACACATGGGGCAAAACGCCCACCATGATGGGGCAATAGGCCCACAGTGAAGCATCTGTCCTCATATGCACGACATGCCAGCTGGTGAAATAAATGTGATAGGTCCAATCATAGAAATAAATAATATGTTAATAATAGGCAATATGGTAGTCACATTACAGGTACAATGATGACACACTGGTGTAAAAATATGAGTGCTGTTTAATAAAAAGCAAGCACAACAATTATTGCACATAAGAACACAAATCAGTGTTAGATGTCATATCCAAAAACGCATGCAGGAAACAGCGTCAACACGTAATACTAATTCAAATACAATACTGTATTTACGCACAATTACTAAGATAATACTGAATAATGTGACCAGTGGTGGTCTACCCTATATGTGCAAGTTCATCGTTTTGTCACTAGAGCTCTCCAGACTACTGGCAGTGGTAGCAAATGTCAATATCATCTGGCCCACATGATTCATGATACCAGTCTTGACACTGGCGACACTATCCAGTCTTCAAACGGGGGTTCATTGAAGTGCTTAGAACAAAATTATGCACGGGGTGTTATCTACTGCACTTCCACAAGAGCTTGATGTGCAGTTCAACTTGAATTACTGTTTCTTGGCGTTTTTCTTGGTAGATCCTGTCTTTGCCATTTCCCTGCATTTTCACCTCTGCTGTTGCTTCTCTTTCAGATAGTTCTTGTATGGAGATGATGTCAACAGTGTAGCCCCTTCAGTTTTGCGTGTGCAAGTGCGTGCTTTCTGCAGTCTGGGAAGTGCAGATAGTTCTTGCAAAATCCGCCATGCCTCAGCGAATCCAGGGTGTGGCATCGGCTCAACCTGGGAACATGATGAACTCTCCATGCTACCAGTCTCTTTGGCTTAAAATGCATATCACAACTGAAATTACCTTGAATATAAACACCAAGCAGCTTGGCCGATGAAACCTGTTCAATGCCAAAAATAGGAAGAGGAGTTAAGCTAGGTATGGCTCTAGGATTGTAGAAAATAATTTCCTTAGTTTTACCTAGATTTATAATCATGCTATTGTGTTTAGCCCAGTCCTGTATATGGTTAAATTCCATTGTAGCATTAACATCCGAGTTCCCTGGTACCAAAAAGGTAATATAAAATGCAGGCCTAGTCAACTGAACAAAGTAAGACGACAGTACAGTTGAGGTTAGTGGAAGCACTACAATGGTGTTCCAGGGGCGCAAATCATTTCGGATCATAACAAGGACAAAACTCCGTAGAGAATCGACAGAGATACTGCCAAAATAAATGCCGGTTTTGAGTCACAGTGCAGTCATCTCGGTAGGCCTATGCCTACTGTTAGGCTTATTCTGTTAGGCTTAGGCCTACTGTTAGCTTAGGCCTACACCGCCTACTGTTAATTTTTCTCCGTACACAGCGAGGCACCGTCACGACACACAACAGCAGGTCATTGCTCTGAATAGGCCTGTTACGTTTCCGCAATAACTGTGCGGAAACGTAACATCTTAAGCACATTATAAATCGATATCACGATATTCACTTACTCACCAGAAAGCTAGGCTAAACACTTGACCATTTGATTTCCTGCTAGCGTTCCACAGCAACAGTGTCTCTCCAAACTGAACCGTCTCGCAGAATAATGCCAATCGTTTATGAACAAGTGGTCAAAGAATTTTGACGAACGGCCGCATCGCAGGGGGTCGGATTACTCCGAGGACGATGTGATGTGACATCGGCCAGTCGGCAGCATTGCAGTTCGCTGCAGCAATGGCGCTAAGATGCATTGATTGTTTGCAGCGTACAAAGCAACAGTACTCACAATGATTTTCAGTGGGCCGGACAATCCTCAAAAATTGCCCTCTCCCCTTGGGGAATCTCGACCGCTATCTAATGTAGCCATAGTTTCTTGAGTCAGCCCCAAATAGCATCTCGGTCAGTTCAGCACTTCAGCCGCATTTGCAGGGCTCACGAACTTGACCAACAGATACACAGACACAGACACACAGATGCGGACACACACAGATGCGGCCTAATAATTAACTTGCATCGTGAATATCTATGCCGTTATATGCTATAAACACAGACGTAAAATGTAGTTTATACATAATGTTAACGACGACAAATCAATGACCGCAAAAATCACAAAAAGTGATAATTGGGCTACCCACACATCACATCGCCTAAATGTCAATGTAATAATAAGTAATATCAACCTTTTATGATTTTGCGGTTTCCGATTTGTTACCGTTAACATTATGTAAAACTTCATTTTTTGCGGTTGGTCTAGGTGTGTCGATTCTGTAGGGGGCTGGAGGGTCTAAATTTGCCCTTCCCACTGACAAGCCCAGTTGACGTTGTGATGTTCGATACTGGCTGAAAGACTAAATGCCACTGATCATTATCAATTAGGCCTACGCTGTTCAACTCCGCAAAGCTTACAGTAAGAAATTTATAAGTTTATAGTGAAGTTACACTAGGTTGTAAAATATTAATGGCAGAAAACTAGCGACAATCCGAATTACAGGCAATAAATGTTCATTAGCGATGTCTCACGCGGTATGTGTTAAATTGAAGACAAACAACTCGCCAGATATCTTACGTGTGACGGTCAGAAATTGTGGAAACAGCACCGGAAAGCATAATGTAACGGTCTGACGTCCGTCCGTCTGTCTGTCCCGTCGGCATACTCACCGTGACTCAACAGGCGGCAGCATACAAGCATTTCGGCCCGACCACAACGAGGACCGATATACGCTCCGTTTACCTTCATCCGGTATCGACAAATAGCAAACTGGTGTAGCTAAATAATATGCACTCACATCGGTAAGAGACTGAACGATTTTCCACGACGTCTTTCTACAGACTGTACAGTCAGTCATTACAAGAGGCTACTTTTTGTCTGGCTACTGTGAACATCTTTCTGTCAGCGAATTAAAGAACGGGCCAACCAATTCGTATCACCGGACGAGTATTGTCACCAATGTTTGGAACGGCTGAATCTTGCAGTGCGGTTCGTTTCACTCAGTTGTTCAGCATGGCAAGTTTTGAACACGAATACTTCACCAGGTAATCAGTGTTTTATCTAGATATCTCTTGGGGGAATTTCCCATAATTGTGTCTAGTCCCCCAAAGTGCACCGAGCCAATATGTGGGTGGCCTACGGCGTCTCGGTCTCCGGCATCCCCCCGGCAGTCTTCATTTCCCATCCAATGATCCGGGGCTGGATAAACAGCTGCTAGGTAGTGTATCTACATTTTTGACTACCGCTTAGGCCTACTACTGAAACTGTCAGTGACAAAAATTTGAAAACTTCATCTTGTGGAGTTATTTTCTGTCCATACAGCACAGTATAGTGGCACCTTTTATCATCTGACTGCATGACTTCATGTATTTGTCAGAGATGTCGTCCTCGAGACCAAGACTGCGGTCTCAAGACCGCAATTTTGCGGTGTTGGTCTCGGCAGTTTTCGACACCGATCAATAATTTGTTAGCATGTATGAGTCATAAAATTACAATCCTTTTTGCACAAGTTCATAACAAAGACTGCAATGTATATCTAATAATCGGATTGTCAGTTTGTTTGGTCAAGGGCGTGGCTTACGGCGAGCGGCCAAGCAACAATCGAGCCTCGACTGTGAACTGTAACAGACTAGTGATGGTTGTTTTACGACGTTCATGAAACTTTTGACTGTTATTGTGAGCAATGTGCATTTGATTGATGTTTCGTTTGCCAGTCTTGGTCTTGAAGGAGTTGGGTCTTGGTCTCGAGAGAGCTGGTCTCGGTCTTGGCACTGCTGGTCTTGACTACGAGACTGGTATTTGCAATGGTTTCAGGGAGCTGGCGCAAAGGAAGCAACGCCCTAGCATCAGGAGTCCAGTGACGTATGAAGAAAGGATGACGTCAGGCCACTGGTTAGGGTCAGCGCTTTGTGTTGCCATCAGTGCTTTGACACTGAAAGTTCGGAGACATAAAGGACATACAGACCATAAAAACCCAGTTCCACCAATCCCCAGTCTCTCTTCTGGAACTAATGGAGGAGGACCAGAGGAGGAACTGGTTCAGCTGGAAAAAACGGCCGCTAAACGGAAGTATGGCTTCACATAGTGAATACACCATGCGATCGTTGCTGCAACCTTCAAACGTCACTGTAGTTGTGAGACAATAGGCTGCAGAGATGAGCACACCATGTAATTGTTTTTAAAAACAAGCAGCTCACTTGTCTCAGAAGGACCGCTCAGCACTCACAATCATTTCAAAACTCTACCAAGTTCATTCTCTGCTATATGACATCCTGACAGCAAAGAATTCCCGCCCTGCGTGTGTCACTGACGGTCAAGTACCGAAGTCACTGTTATCACAGCAAGAGTTTGCGGTAGAAAATTAGAGCTGTGGAACACAAACAGTTGCAGATCATCACAAACTAGACACGTCGAAACTTTTGATTGTTGCAGCGTAAGGGTGGGTCACAATAAGCAAACAGATCTCAGCCGTTTCTGGGTCAAAGGTCACGTAAAGTAGGTCAACTTTTAGGGTACACGTTGTATATTGACAATAGCATTTTTAGTTGGTCGATGCGACATTTCGTTCTGGAGATATGTGGTTTTTAGTGGGGAAGTCGCGAAACAAGTGGTCCAAAAAATAACGTTTTTTGTGCCATAAAGTTGGGGGAGGGCCACCCCAAAATTTGGGCGGTGGGCATTTGCAAATCGACACCACTTTCCACCAACTGGCCAAGTTTGGTTGAGATCCCATGATACGTCGACTGGTCTTTCATCGATGCTGACAAACTAAAAAAAATTAATAAACCACAGCAGAAAAATATAATGGCCTTGCCTTTGGCGGCCAAAATTAACTGATATACGACGTCAGCAACAAAGCATTTCCTACGTAACGTGAAACAGTGACAGTTTGTCGTAATGTAAACAAATTCACATTCCACATAGCAAATACGGAACATGCACTCCCTTCCTAATGTAGTTGGTTCTTCATCTATCATCAACGGCTGTACTAAAGTTATAATTAAGACTGTACAGTGACGCTGTCGATGCCGTCAGCAATAGCGTTGACTGTGTCTCCTCCCGGGTGTTCTGATTTATCAATGTTCGCGCTCTTCTTTCCACCTCCACTGGCCGACTGTTTCTTCTTAGCCTTGCTGGCATCGTCGGCTTCTATCGGAGCAGTCTTCACAAACGGAATCTTCTCCTGATAACCTGTCCAGTAATCACGCAATACCACTGTTTACCCACGATGAATACAATGGAAACTAGTATGTCGGTTCTCCTTACTGTTGGGCCAAAATGTACGCTGGCCACGTTGCATTCTACCCCCTGGTGAGTCACGGTAAGTATGCCAGAAGGACAGACAGACAGACAGACAGACGCCAGACCATTACATTACGTTTTCCGCTAGATGCAGCCAGCATAAAAAGATATTTCCATACAGGGGCCGATGCTATCTCCATTTTCCGAGGCAGACAGCCTGCAGTTAACGTTAGTCACAGACCGAGCAGAAAGCTGCCATTACTTTTTGCCTGGCCTGCGGTTACCTTCCCAGCTTCACACAGTCGCCAGCTTTGGCCGTTACCAATTTATACTGCTTGGTAATACATGACAATGTTGTTTTATGAACACAGTTTATTAACTCTGGCCTGCTTGCTGTTTGACTTGGCATGTCTCCACTCATTTGACAGTAGCTGAAAAACATCAGCAGAAACAAACAGATATGAAACCATGGCCAGTATACGACTGTGTGAACACTTTCTAACCCACTCTGAATACATCAAATGTAGTGCAGTTAGTCGCACTAGCGCCTAGTGACCTATTTTAGATGTAGTGCACTTTATAAATGTACTTACTTACTTACTCATATTTATCATCCAGTCATCATGAATTTGTAACTGTAGGTCTGCAACCAAAATTTCACGATACAACTCGCCACAGCAGCAAAATACTGCAGCTCTGGCCAGTTGACTGAACCATTAAAGCTTTTGACAGTTAACTAATCAGCTATAAAGCTGCTCAACACTTTTTCCTAATTATCATGTTGTTTTATAATCTCGTTTTCGTTGCTTTGACACTGTTCATGTAGCATCAGAAAAGCAACTGGACTGTGAGACCTCTGGGCCAATGTCTGATAATAAGAGCAAACAAGGAAAACAGCTGTTGAGTTCGTACATTTGTTTTACACTTACAAAGTAACATATTTGTGGACTTTCAACTAATGCAATGTTTACACAAATGCAAACATCAAAAATTACAGGGTTTGCTATTAGTGTTCTATAATAACCATAACTGCGAAAAGCACCATTTTTGAGCTACAAGGCATGAGACTAATTTCTACGTCTAACCACAGCCAGACTAACTTATTTTAACAACGTTTTAACTATGCTCTCCCTCCTAGAGGTCAGCCAGCGTATGCGTGTACCTGTTTATTGACTTTTAACTTTGGGCGTTCATTGTCGTATGTTTTATCCTTGCTGTTTTCTTGTCTATTGTGTTGTTTAACGGCTGCGGTTTGTCATCCGTATTAATAAACTAACGATTGATTGATTGATTGACTGAGAAACAGATGGACAGACACTAGCTTTGCTTAATGCTCCCTACTGTGGTGGTGAGGGCACAAATACAATAGGAACAGAATGCAAAAAACGGTGGGATGGTGAAAAATTTAGAAATAAAAATGCAGAACCATAAACGTACTGCATCTTTGCCTCCCGTCAACTGGTCCTGCATTTTGTACTGTAATGTGTTCAACCCACAGACTTTCCCAATAGTGCATCTTCAGTCTGTCACAAGATATAGTGATAAATGCTAGAAGACTCACACTGAGGCATAAAGATACGTAGAACTTCTGGAACAAGTACACCGTCTTCCACCTGGTAGTTCTCCAGAATGGCACAGATCATGCGAGTTGTGGCACACATCGTTGCATTCAACATGTGCACGTATTCTGTCTGCTTGGACGAACATCACACAAACAAAGTCATAATCCACTGCCATTTACCTCCTGTCTTTACAGCTGCAACGGTTCACATTACTGCTGCAGTTGCTTTTACCGCCAACGTTAACGTGACAAAACTTTGCAAAACTGGCAGCAGCTGTTGCATTGCATTAAACAGGTGGAAATTTTAGACAGACATTAGAAAACTGTCCCGTGACAAAACAATTATCATCAAACTGCCAGCAGATAGCCGTAACAGCACTGCGACTGAGTGATTAATTTAACACTTTATGTCCCACCGACACAAAATAGATCATTTCGGAGACGTTATTCCCAGCCAATCTCTTGGCTTAGTACTGAAAACTAAACCAAACACAACAAAAGCAAACACGCATCCATAACAAAATATACTATAACACGAAAAACTAAAGCCCGGTTTTGTCACCTGCTATGACCTCGAGCCTGCAAATGTAACGGGTCTATTCTTAAGGAGGAAAATAAGTAAGGAATTAATTAAGTAACTATGTAAGGACGTAATTTAGTAAGTAAATGATTTATAACATAGCACAAACTGCAGTTGCAAGTGACACATCAGTAATGAACTGTGATGTTAGAGACAGTAATGTCCTTTCTATGCCGAGGTCACTGACGTCAAAGAGACTGCATAAAGGGGTCAATGGACCTCCTCCAGGAGTCTGGATGAAGCAAGAATGAGGCCAGGTGACTGGCTGGGATCAGTACTCTGTGTTTCATTCAGTGCTATGACACTGCTGGTTGGAAGGACAAATGACCCGCGAAAAAACCTCTGCAACTTATCCAAAGGTAACCGAAAGGTTCTCTTCCGGAACAACAAGAGGAAGATAACAATTAGCCCTGTACGGAACTGACGATCGACTCATCAAAACTGAAGTTTCTGCCTACTTCAAAGTCACGTGACACAAAAACTAGGCCAAATATCAAAAATCCGGCCTGAACAAATTTAGATATTGTGCCCTAGTTTAAGAATCCGTGGTCAGTTGCCAGCTCCTATTGTAAATGGCAGAGGAGATAGCTTTTGAAAACGGCCGGATTTCAAACTTTGAAGGGCTCCTAACCTTGACCTTGGATCTGGTCATACTGCATACTGTCGTGCATCACTCATCGACCTCTACCAACATGTCAAATTTCATTGAAATCGAAGAAAGTTTTTGAGGACGGACGGACTTCCGCACATACGTACGCATGGACGGACATTAGAGACCGGCTTTATTAGGTCGACTCCGTCGAAGAGTCGACCTAACAATGAGGAAGAACCAGTTAATCCACTTTCACCCAGAAAACGGCTGTCAAGACAGAAGTGTGAGGTTATATCTTGGCAGTTTGGAGTAGCAGTAACGGCTTTGGGTGTATCAACGAAGTTACTCTACACAGAGCTTGGTGTGCACTGGTATGGGTGACCATCTTCGGGTGGGCATACCACCTCGTATGTAACCAGCCACCCAGGCCAACTCAGCCTGGCCATCCCTCCGTGGGTAGGCACAATGAGTACTGGCGATGGTTTTGGCCACCGCTAGGGAAGAAACGACAAGTTCTGCATAACAGTAGGTTCATTACCAGAACTGCTGGCATACTGATGTAGCCGATTAAAGGCACTGACTGCTAACTGAGCTGGCCGTTCGGCCATCATCAGTCATACGCTGGCTTAATTGGGTCTAACAACCCTCCCTGGCTCCAAGTACCACAAAAGGGGATGAGCTCACTCGCAACCGATCTAGCTGTCTTTGCAAATCTCTTTTCTTCTTCTTGCAGGTTATAAAACTAACAAAGTTGCTGTTGGGCCGACTCCTTATAAAACAAGTCAACAACATAACACAGCTTTCTTGAATGCCAAAAACGTCCTCAAAAAGGCATCAGAGCATCAGAGACAGACTGGTCCATTGTCTTACCTCCTGATTCATCTTCTTGGTCTTGCCATAGCGGACTTGCAGTCGTCTTGCCTGGTAGTCGGTGCAGTTGGAACAAGAGACAAGTTCCCGGAATGCTGCAGAGCCTGGGAACCATCCTTCCAAGTCAAGCTTCTTGGCCGCCGCATTGTTTAACTCACCTGAATTGAAGCATGCTGCATCACTTGTCAGAATTTTACTAGTCTATTACTACTTGTGTTATCATCATAATTGCACTGATTGAGAAGACAGCCCTACATGAAGATTGGCCATTACACAAATATGTGTTTGTTTGCTCCTTCTGCAACTGTCTGCCATTACACAGACCCCTCTGGACAGACACTCATCCTACAGACGTTACCAGTCAACGACATGATGACCGGAAGTCGGCCTCGGTGGTCAACTCTTCTGTTGTGGATGACCCCACTATCCGGCAACCAGGATTCACTCTGCCATGACAATACTGCCAAGACCACAGTATGATGTGCTAGTAGCAAAACCAGTACTGCTCCCAATCAAATGACATATGCATACATGGACTTTTTTTGGGACTTTTCAGCATTATAAATACCAGAAAACCATGACCTACTGCATTACCATTTATGGTCTTGTCTTATAGCTCGTTTTTACCCGCGTGGTGCTATGATAGCGCGGTACTTGCCATCATCGTGTGTCTGTCCGTTTGTCTGTCACAAGTCGGTGTTCTACAAAGATGGCTAAACCGAAGATCACGCAAACAACGCCATATGATAGCCCAGGGACTCTAGTTTTCTGACGCCAAAAATCTAGGCAAAATACCATTGGGTCACCCCTGACGAGGGCGCCACCACCACATATTGTAATATTGTAATGTATGGTACTGCATCATAATGGCTAAATGTAAAAGCAACACCGCAAGATAGCCCAGGGACTCTAATCAAGCAAAAGATTCCAACGGGATCAACCCTAACGGTGGTACCAAATGCAGGATGGGTAGGTAAAAATTGTGTTTTTCTAACTACTACTATTACCACCACCACCATCACCACTACTGTTGCTCCAGAAAATAGAATTATTTGGATAAAAGAAGCAGGTTTTTATACAGATCCAATGCCTTTCCCATAATGCAACCAACAGTGTCAAAGCACTGAAGGGAATAATCGACATTGAAAGCCTGCTAAACAAAAACATTCACTGTCCAACTACAGTCAAGCAGAACTATTAAATATAGCATTTGTTTCCCACATGGGTTCTGACTTTTTGGCATACTTACTTTACAGCAAAGAAATGAACACTGGTACATTACAAGATTATGATCAAAGAATGCTGACCGGAGACAATGTTTACGATACGATATGGAATGCCAAGAGCACGGGTGAAATCTTCGGCATTTGCTATCATTTCATCCATCATTTCCCAGGACTTGCCATCATGAGGCGACGTCAGACAGAACTGCTCCACCTGGACAGACAGCAGCAGCAGCAGCAGCAGCATTGCTGTTATCATCATCTGCAGCAAATGATGAACTGCTTTCATGGTGCACCAGCTACTCGACAGGAAGCAAAAAATTAGTTAAGTTCGTAATTTAAACAACGATTTGTTTTAATAAAAAATCAACGTTTTAAAAAGAAATAAATAATAACAACCAACCACAACAACGACAGTTAATTAGATAAAAGAGCATATTAAGAATACATGACTAAATACCGGTACATTATTAATAGTTCTGTTTTTCGTTTTATGCAGCCCACTTTTTAACAGACTTTTCATCTTAAGAGAGTGGTCCCAAAGTGAAACGACAGAAGGTCGCTGAAGCAAGATTTTTAAAGACCCCTTGGAGGGGGCAAAAAACAAATAAAGAAACTAACAAACGAGCAGACCTTTTCAAACTGGTGAACTCTAAAGATGCCTCGTGTGTCGCGGCTGTGTGATCCCACTTCCTGCCTGAAGCAGCTCGATATCCCTGCATAGCGGATCGGCAAATCCTGCATAGCTATCCACTCATCACGATGGAATGCTGCTATTGGCTGTTCTGATGTAGCTATCAGATATTTCTCCTCAATCCCATGCTCCTCTTTGTTCTCGCTCCGTTGACCAATTACCTACAAGCAGCAAGTATCAATTATTATTATTATTATTATTAAATTGTGCACAAGGTAGAAGTAAAAAGAACACAAATACAGACACAAAAAAGAATCAGAAATAAAGGCAATTTTTGCAATTTTTTTGAAATAGCGTACAAATAAGCACTGTGCAGTTTGGTTGCAGAAATATAAAAGTTATTCAACATTACTAATGCTACTATTAGTAAATAGTAATAAATAGTAATTACTAATATAATGTGCTCATTGGTATACTGTTTCATTTTTTGCATACAAATTGTTACAATACTCTTACACTGTAGAATCATTTGCAGTAACGACAGCCAGCGAGTGAAAATACTGTATCAACAAGTCTTCGAGACCTTTGCCAGCATACCAAAAAACAGCCAGAAAATAGTTGTATATGCATAAGCATGTTTTCTGGTATTTATGCAATGAAAGAACAATATGTAACAGAATAATGGCACTGTAAAGCCAGAGTTAAGGGAGCAACGGCAGTCCAGTGACAGAAGAAAAAGTAATCAGGCCAGTGGGTAATTTTCGTTGTTTGAAGTCAGTGTTTTGAGTTTTCTTCTGTGTTCTGACAGTGGTGATTGGAAGACATGTTGCAAAAAGGGCACCCAGCCCATAACAACCCTTGCCACTTTTTGCCAGAGGCTCTCTTCTGTAATAAGTGGAGCAAGAAAACCAAGCGAAATGGCTAAATCAGGTTCACCTCCAAAACTATTGCTAAAATTGAAATAGTAAAATAATGTCGTATTTGTTGTGCGGGCCGCATCTAGTGGTAAACATAATTCATCAATCTAGCGTCTGTCCACCCATCCCATCTTTTTTCCCAATGTTATTAAGTCACACAGTGCATATTCAATGTGACTCACCAGGGGGCAGCATGCAATGTGGCCAGCGTACATTTTCGTCTCAGATTAGGAACACAGACATAAGTAACTCATCATCAAGACTCCAACTACTACCACTATTACCACTCAACAGATGTTAAGACTTCAAGGCCACACTGGCCTTAAGGCCAAAATTTTGGCCTCAGCATCCACGGTTTGGCCGTAGTCTTGGCCTCCTTTAGCATCTTTACAACCATTAGTACAGAATATTTCTGCAGTAGTACAGTGAATAACAGAATATGCTGTAACAAAGCTGACAGTTCACACCATAGTCATTGACAAAGATGTCTGTCTTCTGCCCTGCAAAGTTCCCCAAGTCTGTGTGTCTACCTTGTAGAGTTCTTCGTCGAACTGGCTCAGCTGAGCTACTTGCTGCATAACTTCCTTGCGCATGAAGAACGGTGTGTACAAAGCCTGATATCCTTTCTCCTGAAGCATCCGTAGTGCCAGGTTGATTAACGCTTGCTCCAGGAACACTGCAGGACCCTACACAACACACATAAACTCCTCCATGGTAACAGTTTGGCTTACGCTTTTTGTTGTGTGTGTCGGTCTGGAACTGACGCATTATGTCCAAACGTCTAAACGAATCATGCTGACTTTTTGCATGACAGTTACCACAGACGACAGCTAGTTTTGTATTAAATAGTATCCAAATTCATCAACAGAAATGTAGACCTTCCCCACAAGATGTGGCAAAGTGACAGACTTGGAAAACTTTTGACTCTCGCCACGGCATCACGGCATCACTTATTTATTACGAAGCTGGCGGCAGATGGGTTGACTGTTTACTGTTTTGTTTTGATGCCAACTCTAAGTGATGTCAGCTATGATCTTTGCTGCAGCTGTCCACATCAGCATGTGCTGCACTCTCACTGTTTAACTGTCCATCTTTTCTGGAGTGACACCAGGTTCAGCAGGTTCCACAAAACAGAATCGCTGGTGATTACAGCAGTTTTTATACGCCAGATTTCGGTATACAGCTGAGATACTGAATAAGCAAATATGCCATGTTAAAAGAGGACAGCGTGCTAGTTTGAGGCACACTGTGACAGGTGCATAGTAACATGTTTCACAAATGATATTCACACTAACAAGAACACAACAACCATGTACAGTGAAAAGTGCATTAGCCGGCATCCTTAGTTACAAACTGGATGATTTTACTGCAACTAAGTTTTACGGCCCGCATGCCCTCACTGATAGCAACTGATGCATGATTTGGATTATGTAGAAGATGCTACAGATCTCAACAGTATTAGCTGCACTGTCTCTGTATCATCACAGCAACTAGAAACAACATCAAAAATGTAACTCACACACACACACACATTCAGTTATGGCAGGTATGGGAGTTTGAAAGATTTGGGAAACTAGAATCCCTGGGCTATCAAACAGTGTTGTTTCCATGATCCTACATTTAGCGATTCATAGTAGAACTTTAATTGTGGAACACAGATGGACAGACATATTGCCATAGTATATACCATACTAGTACAGCATCGCATGGTAAAAATTCTCTCTTTCTAAGCCACGTTAATTATGCTGCAGTTGGTATGTCAATGATTCAATGATACTGAAGAATAGACAGACAAGTCAAAATTATTGCAATTTTATGATACTTCACAGCTTGAATAAATCGATAACTTTGTTCCAATAATTAGCACTCAGTCCAGAAGAGGAAGCTCTACAAGCAATACTACCTTGAGGTAGTAGCCCCGCCCTCCAGCTGTTGCGGCACCCCGCTCGCCATCAAAACCATCAATCATATGTATCAAATCAATGTGCGAGTATCTCTTCTTTGTCTCCACGTCGCCCCATGTCCGCACTATACCATTCTCATCCTGCACACACAAAAATACTCTATATTACAAAACAACATTCAAAATTGTTCTGGTATAATATAATTAGTATTGTAATGATTTTTAAGATCGAGATCGAAACTGTGATTTTTTTCAAAAATCGAATCAGAATCGCTATTTGGCGTAACCAAACCCACAATTTTCTTCACAGACCTACGACAATGACGCACGGCTTCGAGCTGACAGAAAACAAACCGATACGTGGTCATGCTAAAGTCTTCATGTGAGGCGGCCGACGATCATTAGCGGTGATTTTGGGTGTACGACAGCTCATTATGTAACCTCCACGAACAGTATTGTTGCGTTACACGTGCGTTTCAGGCGGTGGCCTGAATGGATGGTAATTAGCGAATGATCGTCTCCCGGTAATCTGATATACAGTTGGGAAACGAGTCACTCACGGCCGCCGAAGTCCCATCATTGAAACTCCCGTGGCCACCTATACCCTGCCAGCTGCTTAGTTGCAACAACGACAAACTAACGCACAGCCCGTCTCGGCAACAATGCCAGTGTTCCTTGATAGTGACTTCGCACCTCTTAAGTAGCATGCTCACTGACACTTCGTCTGCAGCCGTTGTTCTGTTAACGTTAAATCACAAAGACAAGAAAGAAGTGAAGCTGCTGGACCTCGTCCGCACTGACGATGACCGACTCATGAAGCAAGTTTCCAATCTCAAACATGGTTTCGTTGCGTTCCGTCTCACACTGAACACGTTCCTCGTTGCAGCGACGGATGCTGTCCTCGATCAGCGACGACAAACGACGCAGCTGCGATATTGTCAGCCCCTGCATTCACATCAACCACTTGATAATAGATGTTAAGGGCTAAATGTCTACACACTTGCCATAACTCCATTGACATGAGCCTCAACCTGCAGCAACTTACACCAGAAAGCCCCACTAAAAGTCGCACTGACCATTTTAGCAACAATTTTAGCCAAGCGATAATTACAGCTTCTGTTATTTATTTACAGGTTCAAATTATGCTCTGCTTTCCTTTCTGTACGATTTGTCTTCGACAGTGGCGGGATGACACAGAGGTTCCGAAAGTGCCGAGACTTCGACGCCGTGTATTACACGGGGTCCACAACCGCAGTGGGGGGGGGGGAATCACCCATCCCCTGGTAATTGAGTACTGGTCTTCGGCTCTAGCAGTGCCACAGTCAACAATCACAGCAGTTGCTAAGCTCATTTCTCTTCCGACTGTAAACTTTCACCCACGATGTTCAACTTCAAACTGGCCATACATAGGGTCAAGGTGAACCAACAAGCCAAATATCTAGGTCAAAGGTCGTTCAGTTCAAAGTTACTGTCTGTGCACACACACACACATTAACACACCTAAGACTACTCTACCTGGACCACTAAAGTGGTCTATGAGATACTGGAAGTGGCAGCTGATTGGTATGAGCTTATGACAGCAAGGCACATTACTTAGCTATCCACTGTCTGCACTAACAGACATCTGGAGCAATGGTGCAGCATGATAGACATAACTGTGAGCAATTAACTGCATTAGACATTCATCCTATAGCCCATACACCAGGAGGGCTACTATTCATTTCTCATTCCACTGAGGGTAGAAGACTGAGTTGGCCTGAACACAACGTCGGATAGCAACTTGATCAGAGTCATATGCAATGACCCGACTGAAGACTGCAATCACTGAGGTGCAAGTGTGCTATACTACAAATAGTCCATTGCAACCACAAATTGGTATATATATATTCTTCATTCACAACTAATAAATCACACAACAGTAGAAGGTGCTGCCATCAACTGCTACTCAAACAAATTAGACAGTTCTTTTGCTTTGGATGTTCCGACATCAACTACATGTATCTATTTCATAAATATCATTCAAATTCTCCCAAACCGTTTTGAGCTATTCTGGTAACAGAGAAACAAACAAATGGGATGAAAACATCACCTCTGCCAGCCTGCAGTACAGATGAACTCACAAGTTACAATACCGGTACTGGTACCAAAAACAGGTAACACTCGTCAAACATTGAGAACAGTGCGTGACAGCAGCGTGCTGCAAACTAAAGTAAGTGGTAACTGATATAAACAAACCTTAGCTGAGCACACTGAACTATTACTCCACAAGCACATACCTCATCAACATGGATTATCGCAACAGATGGACAGATATTTTTGGCAATAATCATCAAAATTGCAGAAATCTAGACTCACAAAAAATCACCAATCTGACCTACCCCACCCATGATTTGGCACTTCCAATGAGGGTGACAGTTTCAGAATTTCACCAAAATCTTTGACATGAGAAAAACTCCACATAGCACGGAATGCATGAAAATTCACACAATATTATTACACAACAACAGACATAGTGACAGACGGATGAACGGATGGACAGACAGCATTGCACTTTACAGAGCTGTGCCATGCCTACATGTTACAACAATACCATTATACCAGTGAGATATCATAATAAACACACCCGGAGAGTTTCAATAGTGATGCTATCCAAGTTGTTTGCTATTTCTTCTGGCACAGTGGCATCACCTTCATCAGGTTCTTTCTTCTACAGAAGGAAAAAAACCATTATTCAAATAAAAACCACGAAACTCACCAAAATATTAATATGTACGTCAAAGCGGATGACTGGTTGGAATATGACAGTCGCTACCAAGTTATTTATGTATTGTTTCACTGCATTAGAAATACAACCAGCATCTACATATGTACATTTTTCTACTCAGTGAAGTAATAATACTGCAGTAGATGTAGCCACGAAGGCTTTCAACGAATATTCAGAAATTCTACATTGCATTTGGCGAGAAACAATACCATATGCTACACAAAGTTTATCAATAAGTACATATTTCTGCTGTATAAACGTATAAGCATGAAACAAATAACAATACAAAATTTAAAATAAATCAGCTTATGACATTAACTAGATTTTTCATAGTATGACTATGACATAAATAAAACAAGCCAATATGAAGCAAACAAAACAAAAGCAGAAGTGTCTGTTAAATTTCACCTTTTTCTTCTCCCCAACTGCTTTGCTTGTGTCATTCTTCAGCCTGTTATACTGGTCTGCTTGAAATCGTACTAATAACATAACATCAACATCCTTATCAATCAATTCTCATTATGACTATTCTGCAACAAAGCAGAACTGCAAGATCAAGGGCAAGGATTTACAATGACACACAACAGTAGACCACGTTCTCTGAGAATGCCCGAGGAAGAAACTGTTACATTTTCAGCAATGTAGATGTTCCAATTTCTTCAAAATGTAGCAGTAGCATAATCTGGTATGACAACACAATGTGAGCAATAACTGTACACTTGCACCAAAATACCTGTCAGAAATGTCATACTGATATCTTAAAACACAAAATAATATTCAAAAAAGTTATTAAACATCACATATGTATAGTGTTAGACCAAGTATGTTTGGATGAAATGATACTGATAACCGATAATTAGACATAACCCAATACCAATACCGATATCTGGCCCATGCCTAATGTGCTAGGTGGTTGCGACGATCAGTGATAACACGTGACGCCAAGCTCAGTAAGTGCTCGCTTGATTTTATTCTAGCAGTCTTGTAGGCATAATAAGCAATTTGTAGGCAAACTGTCCAGGTAGTAGGCGAAATGTCTAGTAGGCAAACTGTCCAGTGGGCGAAGTGTCCAGTTACCAGTAAAATCATTCAAAGAGGCTATGCCCACAAAAATTCGTCGGCCAAATTTTTTCAGTTGCCTATGCCTACGAATGTTCGTGGGCCGAATTTTCGTCAGTTGCCTATACCCAAAAAACTTTGATCATTCATATTTGCCGTGAATTTGTTACTTTTGTTTCCTGCCCACAAAAGACCTAGCCCACTTTTCTATACATACCCACAAAAAACCTCTTTTAATGACAACAGACAAATTCCTTCCTGCTATCATTTGATCAATTTCTTCTTGCTGAACTGAGTACAGCTAAATCACCAAACGGGTAGTGCAATTATTTGCCCCACCCACAAACCCTGCTGCGTACCTATGCCAGAAATGCCATTTATAAATGCGGACAAACCTTTTAATGGGTGTCAACAAAGTACACATAAATATTAGGGTTTTAGTAGGGTTAGGGTTAGGTTTAGGGTTTGGGTTAGGGTTACTGTGACGGTAAGGGTTAGTGTTACGGTTAGGGTCAGTTTAGTTTGATTGGTTAGTGGTAGTACTTTGGTTGCATTATGTTGCGCCATCTGGTGAATGAATTCATAAATCCCACGAATTTTCGTGGGCACAGCACTGGTCAAAATCATTACATGAGATTACTCTGTTGTTTTTAGCTTTTTTTACAGTTTCTATGGACTACGGTCCGAAATAAACGCAGATGATGATGATTGATTACATACATTTTCTCCACCGCGTGTCTGCTTCCACTACTCGATCAACCAATGTGACGTCTTTGAAACGCTTCCTCTGACTTTCGCGGACTTTCTCTGGATCTCCGCCCTTGTCAGCACGAAACAATTCTATATCCAGGACCATTTTGTAGCTCAAAATAACTTAACAACCCACAACATCAAAATCGTAAACAAACGTTAACGTAAACCGGAAGTTGATGCAATGTGCCGTCAGTAATGAGGCTTCGATGTCAGAATTTATAATTTCGAATTTTCCATCCGATGTCAATACGATCAATGACGATGCTAGCCAAATCGCGATATCGACACAACATCGATATTTTAAAACTAAGTATGCAGCAGCTTGTCTAACCCACTTCGAAGTGTTATAAATAAATTTTATGCTTACGTTTGTATGATGTTTGTATTGCTTTTTCACTCTGATAGTGTCAATATAATGATAAAACAACTGATACAGAGCGTTACGCTGGTCTCTCGGCGATAGCGGAGCTTCAATTTTCTTATTTTTGTTTTGCATTTTGCCCCAATTATATCTTTGTAACTGATGAAGCTAGGCACTTCAAATTTCGTGTACTGATTGATATAGAGGAGTACGAGTGCATTCATGATTATATTACACCCAAAAGGGATGTGTTCAGAGTCACGTGATCTCTTTAGATTTTGAGAAATAATTAATAATATCTCGGAAACGGTGCAAGATAGAGACATAGTTACAGTGGAAGACTAATAGGAAATCGTATGTGGACTATCGAATGGCACCATTGCCAATGTCCTTGAGACCTTGAATGACTTTGAAGGTCACTTTTGCTGTTTGAAAACTTTATAACTCCCATAGTTCGTAAAAACATCGCACGAATTTACTAAAATAACGCGTCGCGCGTTCCCTCTGCGTTGGTTAGCTGAGCTTTTTGCTGAGGTATCGAATCATGAAAAATTCCCGGGAATTGCCTTCGGGAATTTCAGGATGGTGGACTCCCGGAAATTCCCGATCGAGAATTTCCGGTGGCCCTGATGTCGAAGATCGTGCGTTGGGATTGGGAAATAAAAAATACATAACGCATATTCTACGCTCCTTGCTAAAGTGAGGGCGGTCGATCATAAAAATTAATTTTTAATTAAGAAAAATGGGTACCGGTATTAATATAATGGTTTGACGCTGTCGCAATGTCGCTGTAGTTACTCATCATGCATATTTAGGCCTATAGCTTGTGTATTTAGCCATTCAGCTTTTTCAGCTGCAAGTATGTTTTAATAAAGTTGAGTTGAGTTGAGTATGGACTAGAGTCACTACACTAGTCCTGAGCTCTATGTCTGTATATCGTATCATTCGTATGGCATGCAGAGGCGATGATGATGGTTTTATCGACGTGGTTATATTGTCTACTTCCAGTTTATGTTCCAGTTCAGAGACGGGAAATTGTCAGTCAGATGATTTTGGGAATTTTGCCGAAATTGAAAGTACGGTAGAATTACGCAGTAAACAGGGAACCGGAGAAAGAGTCGAGTTTTGTTTCCATCTGTAAAGTCTTTTGAGGTATATTTCTTTGCTCTTTCACAGTATTAGTAATTGAGTCTTTGTTTCTTGGAAGTATGCTATATAATTTTCTGCCCAACTGTCAAAAAATCGAGTAGTGCATAATGTTCACTGCTGTATTTACACTGAAAAATGATGTTTTAATGGGTTTAATGACAGCTAATGTCAGGCTGTCCGTACACTGCCGCCACAGAACTTATCTCTAGCTGTTTTTTGCTCAGTTATTACCTTTTTTATTTCTTTATTTGCGTCAATTACACTAAATTAAATAATTTTTAATATTCGACTCGGAAATAAACCATCTTCAGCTTCCAGCACAGCCATAGTATAGTAGGGGGCCTAGTGGCGTGTGTTTGATTCTTTAAAATGAAGTGATGTTCTCCCACTGGCTGCTGCTGCTGTCTGGTAACTGACATGACATTTGTAACGTTTACAACGTTGCTAAAAGATGTACTAAATTTCTTAATGATGCAGACTTTATCATCCGGCTGCTGTACCATTGTCACCTTTAAACGACGCTTAGATAAATTCTGGTCTGATCAAGATGTGTTTTGTATAATAATTATAAATAAGCAGATCTCCATAGTATCGGAAACCATAGTACCGCTCGTAGTGTAATATCTTATGAATCAGTAACAAAACACGAACTAGTCTTCCCTTTCCTCCTTGGAACCTTCACATAAAATTTGGTGCAAATCCGTCCACAGTTTTTTTTTAGTTATTGTGGTCACAGACAGACACACACACAAACCAACGCCAGTGAAAACATTCCCTTGCTTTCCTAGAATTTGCAAGTAACATTTTGAACGTTTTCAAAAGGACCAATCCATTTGTTGTTTCCTCTGTAGTTCATAGACAGAGATGCTATACTTGTGTTCATATGGTAGCTGGCAGCTGCTTCATCCCTGGTGCCAGCTTTGCGAACTGTTGCTTAAGTTGTACTAAGAGACTGCTCCATGTATATACAGTTAGCAGAATACTTAAGCACTTGTGCAGTCAAAAATGGTCAAGCAGTCCATTATCAGTTTGCAGAAAAATGTTGCAGAGGATGGCGGAAACAAACGGGATGTTTATCAGGTGTCTTCCTCAACATACGCATGCCGATGATCTGTGGAAAGCATTTAATTTTGATGAGCAGTGCAAAATTGAGTATGTTCTGTTTCCTCTCGACCAAGACAAGTCAACAGCATACATACATTTTACTGAATGTCCAGGTTAGTTTAAGTTGTTTAGGAGACTTAGCTAATGCTATATGTATTTCAGTCATTAGTTAATTATAATCAGTTAATTGTAATTAATTACATTAATTGATATAATTTTGCAGATAGAATTATTGGTGAATGGACTGACTGACTGATGATGTAACTTGTGCAATGCACAATGCACATCAGTAAACTGTTTTAAACATAAACTAGGTTATTATGTGCACTTCGCGGAGTTTCAGTAAGGCTGTCTGTTGGCTCTTTCTCCTATCAAATCCTGTTAAATCCTCCCGTTAATCTTTTTTGTTTTTGTTTGTATAATAGAAGGCCAGTAGGAAATCACATGTGGCCTATAGAATGCCACCATTGTCAATAATAATAATAATAATCCGATTTGTAATGTGCCAGGTGCCTGTTTAAAAGATGCTGAGGACAATCACCTTGAGTGACCTTGAAGACCACTTTTGCTATTGCAACCTTTCTAGTCGATGTCTCTGAAAATACTGCACATATTAGCTGTGATATGTTTTCACAAGCATCAGGAAGCACATGCACTTTGCCTATAATTTTTACTTTGCTATAATTTATAACTGTTATGACGAAACTGAAGGACTTTGCAAGGTCAGGCAGTGTCGAAAGTGGTAGTATGTCAGAAACAGTGCAGGAGATGCTGAAAAAGATTTGACATTCTTGCATTTCAGCTAGGAAGTTTTACTCTTTCATGCTGAGTGAAGAAAATAACTGGTAACCAGACTGATATGGTGACAGTGAGTGAGTTGGCGACTGATTTCCTTGATGAGTAGCAGCTTATCTGAGTTGTAAGGCCATAAAATGAGTGCATTCATTCATTCATATTCGTTTAATAAACACATACTTGACAAAACGCAAGATGGTTACAAAAAGATAAAACATACGAAGTAGGAAACAGTTTGTCCTTGGTATAGTGTGTTTGTGGATAGTTATTCATTCATTCATATTATTATTGGTAAAAAGTTGACAGAACACAACTCAAAGATACAAGAT
>Ga0209780_1000444_pt1 | contig 21870 bp, 12 predicted proteins | sample WorMetexBAHAMAS2_FD_187384 | JGI IMG/M metagenome (GOLD analysis project Ga0209780, IMG submission 187384) | Marine gutless worms symbiont microbial communities from Max Planck institute for Marine Microbiology, Germany - Inanidrilus exumae... | ecosystem: Host-associated > Annelida > Digestive...
TATACTTTGCAAGTGCACACCATTTGCTGGTAAAAAGCGCATATTCTCAGGAAAAATCTGGGGGTGTTCAGATACGGGTGAACACCACCTGCCGAAATTATGGGGGTGTTCGAACACCCAGAACACCAATGGATCGACGCCACTGAACGTGTGGGTGGCAGGTAAAAACTGTGTGATCCCTCTAACATGTGACATTCTTGAGCGCATTACAGGTGGTTTACGACGATGAGCTATACAGATTGATGTTTACTTTACTTTACTGAATAATAACATAAATTAAGCACCGACAATCATTATACCATTTTCGATGGTGACATTACACATCGACTGGTTTATATTTACGGTATTTACGTTGTCATGTCAAAAGGCACTCAGAGGCTAATTGGCAATCCAATATGGTTCAGTACCAAAGTTAAACTGGTAGTGATGATGATGAAACGTACATATCTAACGTGCTCTGGGGTCTATGACAACTGGAGTTGAATCACGCAAGCCCCAGCAATTCTCACCCTCTGTGCTCAGAATAAGCTATTAATTTCTGACAAATTATGTTACATTATCTGGCAACTGAACTACTACAAAAGAAATGAAAGTCGTCTGACAAAATGAGAATGCTGGGACAACAGCATCTGTCTGTCAGCAACCTACCATCATCTGCTATAAACTAAGTCTGATGGTCGGTCGCTGTGTGACAAGTAAGCCAAAAAACGGCAAGGTTACGGCAAAGAACCCTTATTTTGGATGACTCAGACACCATCTAATAATAAGTAATCCAGGCCATAGGCGGCGAAGCCTATGAGGCACGGAGGCTCGTGCCTCCTCAGATTTTAGGAACAGGAGCATGCCTCCTCGGAATTTTTGCTGTAGAATGCTGTTAGATCCCAAATAGATGCATGGGCTCTAGCCTCCACCAATGGTGTAAACTTAGGCAGCAGAGAGGCAAGTACCACCAATATTTATCTTTTACTGAATTAACTCAGTGAAAGGTCATAATACTACGTCTATCATTAAGTCGAATATCTGCAGCAATAACATGATTCATGTGATAAAGATGCCCAAATTTACACCTACAATACACTAAATCCGTCTGGGGCTGGGCTCTGCCCAGACCTACCGGGGAAGCTTATAGTGTTCCCCAGACAACCTAACTGGATTTACGGAGTAGAGAAGTAGGGTTTATGAAATGGGAGCGAAAAGAAATAGGGGTGAAAAGAAAAAGAGAAAAAGAAAATGGGAGAAACAAACTGAAATTCCTGACACTGCTATTGGCCTGCTACACAAAGTAGCTCCATCTGCTTTGCACAATTGAAATAAGAATCGAGCAACATTCGACCGTTTTATACTTTCTCTGACTTACAAGTTCATTTCACGGTCAATAAATTTTCGATGCAACTCGAGCCCTACAAAATAATATTAACACTGCTAGTACAGCCCTAGCAGTTTCTTCGATGTGCTCACAGGAATAAAAGTCAAGGAGTATAGAAACCCAATTTTGGGAATAGCTGCCAAAATACGCAGCACCATTTTGTGTACCAGGATGAATCTAATCTCTAAATGTGTTAAAAATCCGTTGTTAACATATTGAGAAATCATGCAGACAGATTCTGCAGAGAGAGAAGGACACATTCCAAGCATATCATGATCTCAGTGCTTCACAGAGGCAGTACATGGTTGTTTTAAGACTAACGTCAGTTAACGATATGGTGAGCGGCTTCAGCCATTGCTGCTGACGACGAAGATGTACTCATGGTGAACGGCGTTACATGAAAGACAAAACAGTGATTGCACACGCGGACTGGCTTTTCATGGCCAAAGTGAGGCAGCGGTACAGTATTTGATGAACAGTGACCACAGAATATCTACCACAAACACACATGTACACGAACTGCTACTTACTTAAATTCTGTTTCAAGATTTTGCTGTTATTGACACCAGAAACTGGTATAGATGACAAAAACAGCCAGTACAAGGCCAGGCCTGCCAATATGCCGAAAGCATTCTTAAGCTGCACATGATGAAATGAAACTAGCGACTAGAGAAATGTGTAGTCGTATTGACATGCAGATCCACGCTGGGCAAATGTAAGTCTTGATTGCACTTGATGCCACTTGATAAAAATCCTGAGCAACTAGAAAAATGAGAAGTCGCATCGACATGCACACTGATGTTGCTCTGCATCCCAGACCATCCCAATCGCAAAGGTTAAAACTCTAACCAGAGGCTTAGGGCTAGGATTTGACCTTTGACGTCAGGGTCAGTGCGTGCCGAGGTCTTGCCATGGACTGTATGTCTACCGACTTTGGTGATGAAAGCTCAAGCCGTTTTTCTTTTAGAGCTTGGACAAACAGACGCCACTGAACACCGATGCCGGCGGCTATACAGCCGGTGTGGATAATGAACGATAATGGGAAGTACGATAATGAACAAATGACTGAAGTAAGAGTGTCTGTGCGGGCAGTTTGCAGTGTTGGGAAGTACGGCTAGAAGAGCGTATCTTCAGCCGAGCTCTGAAGACTGGTATCGTCAGACATCAGCAGTAGCAACCCCGTGTTAACTGAATTTCACGCTATGATCACGTATCATACACTTCACACCGCCATTTCCAGCATTCTTCAGAACTTGTGCTAGCTGGTTACCCCACAGGCTCTGTTTCCATCATTCTGCAAGAGAACCTCTCAAGACAACTGGCAAAGGTATTGCTGCACGCTGCATGCCCTTACTGTCATGCAACAAGTATTGTCGTATGACCAATTACGTGCTGCTCCACTGACTGATTGATTGAGTTAAGCTTTTATGTCCCACCCGACAAAAAATTGGTCATTTCGGAGACCTTCTTCCCAGCCAATCTCTTGGCTAAGCACTGAAAAACTAAAACAAACACAACAAAACAAACATGCATCCGTAACAAAATACGGTATACTACAACATAAACAAACCCAAAAAACTAAAGCCAGGTTTGGTCGCCTCCTATGACCTCCGGCCTGGAAACGGAGAGGGCCTATTCTAATTTCAGTGCTTCATATATTTGTCACTTACTTAGTTACTTGCTTTGACAATTGCCCACTTACTTCCAGCCCCGGGACCAACACGGGGCCGCTGCTACACTGATTGTGCACTGATTGGTCAAATCACGTTCACATGATGTTCACCACAATTAAATGAGGAGCGAGTCATGTGCAGCAGTTAAAGATCACAGTAAGGTCATCATGCACCACAGCAATGATGCACAGTGCATCATGATGCACGGTACATCATTTCACGTATGCTGCATAACAGAAAGGCCACACTCGCGGATGCCATTGATTGATTAAGGCTTTACGTCCCCCCACCACCACCACATACAAAAAAGGCCATTTCAGAGACGTTCTTCTCAGCCAATCGCTTGGCTTAGTACTGGAAAACTAAATCTAACACAACAAAAGTAAACATGCATCACGGAGGCAGTACATGCATCCATAACAAATATACATAATAAACACAAAAAACTAAAGATAGGTTTTGTCGCCTCCACAACTTCCAGCCTGGGAAGGGACTGGGACTATTCTATAAGTGAATAAGTAAAGAAGTAGTAAATAAGTAAGAAAGTAAGTGAGGAAGTTAAGTAAGTAAACAACAGTTTATATAGCGCCAAAATCAACAAATGAATCAGGGTGCATTACAGCCCCAGAGCCCGTACAGGCACTCGTAGATGTGTCATAGAAACTTGCTTTTTCATTACTAGTGTAATTATAACAGTGTGACACTTATAACTAAAAGACAAGACTGCACATTAATGAGTAGTATGTCAGACTGAGAACAACAGCCATAGTCAAAAAGTCTAAGGCCGGGTTTTTCCACCGCAGATTAATCTTCCATTAAATTAATCACCAAATAAATTTGGTCCATAACTCAAATGTCGTTTTTCCACCATCAGTTAACGGCCAATCGTCAATTGAACCGTCCACTATCTTAACTGCCGATTTAACTCGTTAATGGCCGATTAACAATGGCGGATATGCATAGTTTTTGTCTGCCATGAAGAGGAATTTGAGCGAAGCAAATGTGTCATTTTGAAATAAATATATTATTAAGTGTGATTGTGCAATAAAACTTAATATTTTTAAGCATCAAAAATTTCAAATTTTAGTAGCTATTTTAGCATGGCGCAGTATAAATATGCTTAAAATGACTGAGCAAACCACTTGCAGTCTTTGGTACGGGATAAGAAGAACACAAACAGATCAATTGGAGTTCAAGAAAATCACCTTGCCACAGTTCCGACAGTGATGTCGACGCTTGACAAACGTGAAGGTCGCATGACACGACATACAGACCAGAGACTGATCATCAGGCACCCACGCTGGCGCGCCTGACAAGTAACAGTCGTCTCATCACTAACCACACTATTACTTCCAGAAGAAAAATAACATTCTGCACAGACAACGACGTCCACTGAATGGGAGCTCATTGCATATGTGACACTTAGAGATAGTTGGCATTTAACATCCCTTTTCAGCACACGGCTACATCAGAGATGAAAGGTCAGGGGTGGAGAACTATCCCTACCCAGAAAAGGAAGGCCAGTGATATATTAACCCGGCCGCCTTTTTGTTCAGCAGCCACCTAAAAAGGGAAAGGGATTGAGAGGCTCCTTTAAATTATTACACTAGCACCACAAGACAAAACTAAATCAAATACAACAAAAACAAGCATGCATCCTTATTCTAAAAAATACATACAACACAAAATCAACACACACAAAAGCCTAAAATCAGGTTTAGTCACCTCCTACGACATCCGGCCTGGAAACGAAGTGGGACTATTGTGGTAGAATGGGAAGAGATGGAAAAGCAAGAAAATAATGAAGTGAGTAAAAAAGGAAAACAGGGAAAAGTGAAACATGCTAAAAGATAGAGTAGAAGGTGCAGAGGTGGGGAAGTGAAGAGATAAAACACTACTGTGTTTAATTCACTTGAAACATTACAAAACACAGGACTAAGCTGCCAGAACGGCGTACTGATCACGTTAACAGCACTGTTCACCTAGCACTGACGACGTGGCACTAAGGTGGTTGTTGCTTGGACCTCTGTCAGCGGCAGTGACGGTCCGACTGCTCAAATGTGAGCTGGTACTCGACTCGGTAAGTGGCAGTCGCTGACGGAATGTGTCGAGTGAGTCGTCGGCCGCGTCAAGCCGTGCAGCGACATCTAACGTGAAGCTGTCGAACACCGACTTCAACATGTGTCGCAGGTCACTTGCATAGTTTGTCTGCAGCTGGTCAGCCACACCTACATGGATAAACATAACACACATCTTACCATCTTTGTGTTGCGTGTTTGCGCTGCGGTAGGGCATTAGACTTGCGATTGACAGATCGCCGGTTCAAATCCCAGCCGGTCCACTTTCACGTAACATAGGTCAATTCATCCCTGCATCCCTCCGGAGTATCTGCTTCAGATAGGGGTAAAGGCGGGATTCACACCACTGCCGGGTGGCAGGTAACACTGTGTGGTATCATATGGCATGTGAGTTTCCTATAATGGTGAAAAGTTAAGTTGTTTACTTTGTAAGTAAGTAAGTAAGTAAGTTTACTGAGATACTGTAGCCATAAGGCTAGATTGGTTACAATGATACACAATATAAAAATACAATATAAAAATACCATATAAAATACTACTAATATAAAACAGATACAAATACACTTCGTGAAAATTACATAAAAACGCAAAATATGTACAACATGCACATATAAAATAAATTACTTTACTTATACAGCTAGATCAAACTGGCCTTCATAGATATGTAGACAGGCAATGAAAACCACATCTTCACAGCTATGAATAGGGCAGTACCAAATACCAATAAAACGGATCCACTGACCATTGTTAGTACAAAATGTATAAGCTATGTCACAAAGTGGTGTAGTGGCACATTTACCACTCAGGAAAGACATTTTCTAAACTTCAGATAGCACAGAACCTTCATGCATGCTTCATGGCTAGTTCCTTTCAGTTCTGTTCACATACTCCCTTCCAGTTTCTAACAGTTCCAGTGGCCCCCAGTGAATACCGAATTAACTTTAAAAAATAGTCAACGCCACTTTCCGCACTCTTCATTCCTCTCAGCCTACTTATTCTGCCTTGCATGTTTGTTCATCACTCTGCTTGGTCTCTCAGGTTGTCCAATACTCAGTGTCCCATTTGTCCACACTCCATTTGGCAGCTCCTTGGAAATCTCTTTCACCAGCTCTCTGAATGTGCATCGGTCCAAACACTTTCCATCATCACCTCAAAACCCACTATCACCAGCAGGCCTTCCAACCCACATAGTGCCTTTCTTCTTGAACCTTAGATTTGAGTACTGATGCAAATATACATTTAATTTTTGAACATCAGCTTGTTAATGCACACACTGCCTCTGTGGAGTGTGGAGTTCCCATACCTATTTGCTGACAACTCAACTTAGACAGTCTCATTATGGTTTACATGTTGGTAAACTCTTTGTGGGATGTGCAGTGTACGGAAATTACGTTGCATTATTGTCCACTACATGATATGGCTACAGAGACTTATTAATGTCTGTAAACAATATGGTATAAAGTGTGATATATCACAATATTCAATTAAAAGTCAGCTAATTACTTTTAGCAATCCTAACCCTAATGCTACTGAAATTCATACAACTGGTAAATTAGCACCATGCTTTAACAAAATAAAACAGCTTCTCGGCCATCGGCATACATTTGTAACGTAGGATTAACCGATACCACAGATCCAGTTAAAAAATTCTACAGAAAGTTTAACAGAATTATGTCTGCTCTTGGTAGAAGGTCAAATAAGATAACTGCATTGCATAAATCCATATCATCCATCATCTTTGCTGTAGGGCTGTAACTTTGGAATTTGAGTGACACCAGCATGCAGAAAGCATACATAGCATGGAATAACTACTTTAGATACAGCTTCTTATGCAGCCTATGCACTAAGCCTCATCATCTGCTTAACCGCAGAACTCATTCGCTGCTTCATTTAAGCTATGGTTCTGGTGTCATCTTTTTACTCTCATGTTTAACATAAAATGTGCATGTGTATATTGATTGACTGAGTTGTGGTTTTACGTCCCACCCGAAACAAAATAGGTCATTTTGGAGATGTTCTTCCCAGCCAATCTCTAAGCTTAGTACTGAAAAACTGAAACAAATACAACAAAAGCATGCATCCATAACAAATATACTACGACATAAACAATTTAGCACCAAGTTTTTTTAAACACATAAATCACATTGCATTACCGCCACAGAGCCCATATGGGGCCCAACAGAGAGACAACAGCCACTGCAGGCGAGCAGCTGAGGCCAAAAGACAAGCAGGAGTATAGTTGCACACACGACTGAATGTATGTTACTCAATAACCCACAGTACTGCTTCTTAGCTAAACAGTGATGTTCAAACTCGTTAAGATACTCAGTGACTGCTCGATTAACAATCTACATGGTTCATACAGCCCTAACATGCCCAGTTATGATACTGCATAAAGACATACATAAACTTCAACGTGGAGATTTAAACTTATCGTTGTCTGATATGCACCATTTACTAGATTGACTGGGTTAAGGGTTTACGTCCATCCGGGTCTATTCTTCAAGAAGTAGATAGATAAGTCCGGAATTATACAAGTAAAGAAGTAAATAAGTAAGAATGAAAGTGTAAGGTAAGAAGAAAGTAATGAAGGAAGAACGGGAGGAAGGAAGTTAAGTAAACACACAAACAATTTATATAGCACTGAAATCAACACATGAATCATGACACATTACCACCCCAGAGCCCGCACGTGACGCATCATTTACTACTCACAGCAATATTTCCACACTATTCTAAAGTGAAGTTGTGAGGCCTCAGATGATAAAACGTTTCATGAAGTAAAAGTAACGAGGCCACAGTGACCTGATATGCAGACAAAAAGACGATGAATGAGGTCAGCGGCATTCTTGAACCTTGACCTGGCCTCACTCCGCGACGTCATCATTGCTGCATGGATCGCCAAAGCAATCTCTTCATCATCTCGACACTCCGATGAATACGAACTCGTTTCACTGCTGCAACCGACACATCCAAGTACAGATATGCACGCACACAGACAGACTTGCTTAGACACACTTGCCGGTCCCAGTCTGGATTTCATCCGGAACCCGACCATCAGTGCAGACTATTTCAGACGTATGCTTAAAACGTACCTGTTTGCTCGATACTAGTGCATTCAGTGCGTTAAAGGTTCTTGACTATAACCACGCTATAAATTTACTTAATTACTTACTTACATTCAGATGAGATGGAACAGCATCGTGTTTATGGCCCAGTAGCACCCGCAGTTGCTTGCGGGGGTGATTATGAGCTTGTGAAGGGTCAAGACTGTTTAGTAACAAGCCAGAACATGAAGTGATGCATTTGTTACACAACAGGTTACACAGCTTGGGGCAGCAAGCGAGATAGTGGTGCAGCCACACAGTCACAAGACATAGCACTGCTACGAAATCATAACTACCAATTCACTACCACTTTCACTTTAATGGCCCTTTTCTAGGTGAATCTGGATTCGCCTGTTCCCTTCTGTTTTCTTATTCAACTGATACTAAAGAAAGCACTGAGGATTAGTGGCAGATTTTCTACAGGCCAACCCCTTCCAGTCACCCAGAGGAACAGTGGCAAAGAACTAAAGGGAACTACACAGTCATGAACAACCACGACGGTCATGATACTGAAGGTAAAGGTTTCCCATACTGATTACCGAGTGTTGGGCCCAGAGGTGATCCCGGTGTACAGCAGTCAGAGCGCAGATAAGTCATCCACCCGGCGGTAGGCTGTCATTACTTTCGTCAGACCAAGTTGTACTGCTTGGTGACAGAGGCACATAGGTGTGAACAACTTGCTCAAGGTTGTTACACAGCTTTTGCAACAAATAGGATTTGAACCCACGACCTTCTGATCGCAAGTCCAACGCTCTACCCATTGACGATACTAATATTAATATAAATAATTAATAAAACGTGCACAGTGCCATAAGTCTGAAGACACAAAGGTACAATACTACAAACATCCATCAGATGAACAAGCCTTTCAGCAATTCATCATAAGAACCAGCTGTGACATGCCGTGTGTCCATCCCATGTCAAACATGAGACAGTACATCAACTTTTACCTCTGAGCCAAACCCAATACATTATAATGCTGTCAGTCGTGCCCAGTATAAATCACTTGCTTATAACTTGCTTATAACTGTTGCACGTCTGTCGGTTGGGCACATGGGTGAGCCTGCAAAAGCAGAACCAATCGAAATGCTGTTTGGAAGGTTGACTTAGATATGATACGGTAGATTTACGTGAGCTCAAAAGCTGACGAGATGGCCTGCTTAATCTAGCGCATGGCACAGACACGAAAAAATAAGGGAAAACTAAAAGCAAAAACCGAATAGCTCAGAACAAACGGTCTGGGCATTAGTCTGTGAAGGCAGTGTGGCAGGAAGAAGTCAAACTATGGGGGAGAGGATTTTGTGAAGCAGATAGGTTTTAAGCCGGGAGTGAAAGAGAGAGGGAGTGATGGATGAGCAAAGTGGTGAATCAGAAGAGGGAAAAGGTGAGCCAGAAATGGAGGAACTGCTACCACAATGAGGTTGACAAATGGGCCCAAAGAACCGTGGCACAGATCCCCCAAGAGAAGGGGCAATTTTGGGGGCTCTTCACCCCACTGAACAGCATTGAGAGTCTTTGCTGCAGTGTATGCAAAAATGGCTGATCAAGATGCCAGAGGTGGCTTACTCATGTGGGCCCAACAAACCATGTATTGCAGGTGGTCAAGGTCGGATGAAGCCATTCATCGTCATGAAAGGTGACAAGATGGTGATGTGGCCTTTCGTTAATATTCTTTGTCTACTTGTTTTGTCAAAAAATTGCAACTTGCTCATGAAGAATTACATAAAATTGATTACCGTTTATGCACTTGGAATTTATGGCACTTGCCCACAACGGGTAGAGCGTTGGACTTGCGATCAGGTCGTGGGTTCAAATCCTACTGGGGCAAAATCTGCGTAACAGCCTTGGGCAAGTTGTTCGTGCCTATGTGCCTCTGTCACCAAGCAGTATAACTTGGTACCAGCCAAGGGATGGTAATACCACAGGCCTGACCGAAAGTAATGGCAGCCTACCACCGGGTGGATGACATATAGTCACCTGCGGGCTGACTGCCTGTACACCGGAGTCAGCTCCAGGCCCAACGCTTGGTAACGAGTATTGGAAGCCTTTACCTTTTTTACCTTTACCTGTATCTAAGTGAGTGTGTGCTCTTGGTATTTACAGGTTAACTGTACTGTTTAATTTACACAATGTCACTGTGGCTCTATGGCTTAATCTATGTCAACTACCGTTTTATGCAACACTGACGTTTATGTCTACAACCAGCAACCTCTTAGTCAAAATACCAGCACCAGCCAATACCAACTACTGATACTTTTAAACAAGAAACCGTATAAATCTGGATGATTCACTGATAGGAGACATCACTAGTTCAAGGATGAAGCGTGGGAGTTTGACAAGTCGATTGGCACACCTTTCGCGATCATGTATCAGTTCCACGCTGTTGCTTGCTGCAGTGGTGGAATTCCAGCCGTGCGACAAGTTGTGACCTTTTCCATCACCAGTCTTCGCTGCATCAGTCTCAATGACTGGAGCTGGTGATGACTGCTCCGAATGATGCGGATGCAGTGACTGCTCCGTTGACGTCGACTCCGACAACTTCGTATCACCATCAGCACCAACATGTGACGTCCTCAACACACCACCAGTCTCGGCTGATTCACTAACATCACTGCAAGACTCTTCCAACATTGCTATGGCAACATCCTCCGCAGCATCTCCATCATCTCTGCCATTATTAGTGGACGTCATCGTCTCATCAGATGATGAGACAACATCAGCCAGACTGTCGGCTGAACTGGAAGGCAACTCGGTCGCAGATGAAGACAGCAATGGTTCGACATGATTGGAAGCCAGCTGTGCATCAGCAGATAACTCAGTAGTGTTCAGTGAACTGACGTTAACTGTCAACGCAGACGTCTCCGTTGATGACGGCGCCTCGTTGCTAGCAGCCATTACATCATCACAATCACACGATATCACTGGTAGACACTGTTGTTGCACAGACGCCGACAATTCGATGTCGGCACTAGCCGTCGACAACTCCACGCCGTCTACGTTAGGCGGTACATCCGCAGTCAGTTCAACATTGTCGTCGTCATCTTCGAGCGACACAGTGTCTGTACAGAATATGCGACACAATTCGTCAGTGATGTACGCGATCTGTGGATCGTCGCCGACGGACGATGTCGGTGAAGACAGATAGATGATGCTGTGGTCAGTAAAGTGGCCGCTGGCGGCAGCACGAGGGTCAGAGTGGAGCTGTTCGGTGCTTGTGTTATGAGGCAGGTTGAAGTTAAACTGTTGATTGCCATAGACTGTCACCGCCGATGGCGTTACGCCATCAAGGCTCACCGAGGCAGCAGCACGGCGGCCATCGGCCGACTGCGGCCACGACTTAGAGTGATGAAGTCGGCGGGCTTCAGCATCAGACAGTACAACCGATAACGACGTATCTGACGATACTGTGGCAGCGTCATTAGCCTCGGCGATCACAGGTCGCGCCACAACCGTCATTGTCGACTCTGAATGTACCATCACACCGCAAGATGCCGTGCCCTCCTCCGTGTCCGACAGATCATCCGCATAGAACTCACTCAGTGGCTGAGTGTCAATGGATAACAGCAGCTCCGGAGGCAGGCCTGACAGCTCGGCTAGCATCGCTGTTGACCGGTCGACATCGTCGGTTGAACATAACGACTTTTCCAGCAGGTTCAACTCAGCATCACTCAACGTCCACAGCAACTCTCTACAACAACCGTTACATCACATGCCTGGCAATACAGACAGGATGTCCACATTTAGTCAATGTAATAATGTAAATGTGGTGGTGCAGTGGCACAACAGGTAGAGCGTTGGACTTGCAAACCACAGGTCGTGGGACGTGGGTTCAAATCATACTCAGGGCAATAGCTGCATAACAACCTTGGCCAAGCTGTTCACACCTATGTGCCTCTGTCAGCATGCAGTATAACTTAGTACCAGCCAAGGAGCGGTGATGCTCTGTGGCTGGGAAGGTAACCACAGGCCTGGCAGAAAGTAATGGCAGCCTACCACCGGGTGGATGACTTAGTCACCTGCAGACTGCCTGCACACCGGGTTTAGCTCCGGGCCCAACGCTTGGTAACAAGTATGGGAAGCCTTTTTGATAATGTAAATACTGTCACACTGTATCTCAACGAAGGTGTCCTCTATAATCTGTGACTGTTGCTGATACATTGAGTAACAGCGTCAAGGTTGTTAGCTGCGCCAACATGGCTAAAGCTGAAAAGCGTGGCTGGCCATTGGCAAGTACAGCACACAGCACCAGTCAGGGCTAAGCCAGATGGTAGGCCATGTCTAGAGGGGGTGCACTAAAACTTCCCCGATAAGCTGCTCACTTCCTACTTATCCCTCCTTTACCCTACACATCACGCATACACTAGCACACACCTACCAATTCCCCTCCTCTCCCTGGGCTAGCGAACTGCACCACTACAAGGTCTCAGTGCTGTGTAGGCTGGACCTCTGACCACAATAACGAATGAACAATCATAAAGATATGTTTCCTTATAAAACTTGAAAATTACAACTGCTGCTGATTTCAATAGCATATTGCATGTGAAACCTCAGAATTCCTTTTGCAAGATATGACGCAGCCTTAATACCTCAGGCCAGATTCTTATGACTATAAAATCTGGAAAACAATGCAGCAGTGTAGAAGAGGAATTCTGATATGTCAGCGAACTGAAGCAGTGGATGACTGACATGTAACATGGGCTGCAGCAGACAGACATTGATGAAGCTCACACCAGTGAATGGCGTAAACATCCGCAAGCTTGTGTTTGTATTAGAAATAAACATTTTCATCACTTGCTTTAATTTTTGGACAATTTATCAGGTAGGTGGACTGCAAACATTACTGTCAGCTTCTAACAATGGTGAAGTTGTTTGTTGCATAAACTTCATAGAATTTGTTATCAAATCATATTCCCTGTTTTTGCGTTACCTGCATTCTGTGCCTTACAAATTGCATAAAAATTAAGTAAATCATCACTGTGATATTTCTGTAGCATTTGTCATCTAAGTGTTGTTATTAAGTTTTGTTTAAGTTTCCCCATATGGGACTGACGGTCAATTCTTAAGAACTGACGTTTCTGCCAACTTCAAAGTCACGTGACACAAAAACCCTAGTTTAAGAATTTGTGGTCTGTTGCCAGCTCCCATTGAAAATGGCAGGGGAGATAGCTTTTGAAAATGGCCGGATTTTCAACTCTGAAGGGCTCGTGACCTTGACTTGACCTTGGATCGGGTCACACTGCATACCGTCGTGTATCACTCATCGACCTCTACCTACATGCCAAATTTCAAAAATGCTCAAAATCGGTGCAGGATAAGTGGCCGAAAGTCTGCATTGTACTGGTGACAAAACACAAAACGCGTTTAGGCATCGTTAGGTGGAACCCCTGGAGCGATTTCTCCTAATGTTTTGTGAGTGTGCACCATGACCCTCACTTATATTCCAGGTTTCATCCAGATCCATTCAGTTTTGGGCGAGATATAACCAAAAAAACCCTGCACGACCCCCCAGAGTAAATGCAATATAGGCTCTTTCAGCCAATAACAATATATGCATGACGACTGACAAGAGTGGCCCTTGACGGACAGGCTGTTACATCTGATACAGACAAACAGGAGATGATTTGGATGACGACTGATAGAGTGGATCTCAATGGACTTGGTGCCAAACAGTGGTAAAAGGGCAACTGAAATGAGACAGACATCAGCTGGGATGACATAATCTAATACAGATTTATAAAGTGCAAGTGCTGTCAAGGAATACTGTACTTTTAACACTATCCTAACAAACACCTACTTCAAGACATTACAGATGACACAGACTGTGACCGATGAGAACCTGTAAAACAGTGATGGCTTAGAAGTCAAACAGCAGGACAAACATACAAAGCAAATATATTATTACTGTATAGAATGATATGATATTTACAAACCTGATTTTAAATAGCAAAGTCTGAAAAGGCCGGAACATCTCAGAAATAGATAGTGGGTCCTTGTCTGGGTTGAGAGGACCATCTGGATGGACGACCAGACCACTGCATGAACACACAACAAATCTATGTTGTCAAGAATTTCAGTAACAGATAAAGACATGCATTACACGTACAAACTACATAGTACAAACTGTTTAATGCACAGAAATCAGCTAGCAGTACATTCTTCCACTGAAACTGGGCACCCAGTCATCGAACTACAGGCATGTGGTTCTAAAGACTGGAGTCTCGGTCTCTAGACATCAAGACTCGAGTCTTGGAAGCTTGAGTCTTGATCTTGTTCTTGAGATGCTGAGTCCTGATCCTGTCAAATCCACACTTCATGCTTCATGTTATATACACTGTGCCAAGGGCTTGGCATTACTCATACACCAGAAAATGAGCCTCTAGTCACTTGCCATCAATAGCCTTCGGTTTATTAATAAATACAGCCAGACCACTATAATTCAAACCGTTACATTACCCAAAATTATTGGTTCTTTACTACAACATGAGAAATGCATAGATTAATAAATGGCACGAAGACTTGAGTGCGATTTATGTTGAGTTGTAAACTTGTGGGTCATTCTGTAGAAATAAAAGCGAATGTAACAAGCAGAGAGTCTGAAACTATATAACAAGTATGTCCTTCTTTGGTGACAAACATATATCCACACATACCAATCCTATGTCCACATGCTGCGCAATTTCATGAACAGTGCATCTCTAGCGCGGCGTGTGGCCCATGCGCTCACTGAACTATAAATAGAACGTCGCTTTGACATCAGTCAGCCTAGGCCTGCAGGCTTGGCTAAACTCATTCCAGTTTTATTTATAGTTCAGTGCACACGCTGTCCAATTTGCCAGCTGATTTTGGGCATCTGACATCTGAAGGAGCAAAGTTCCCCAAAATAAGAGAGTTCCCCAAAATGTGAGATTCCCTGCCCAGGACGCCAATGAACCATTGTGCAAAATTTGACGCCGCTAGCTGTATCCTCATCAGAGAAATCCTCAACTGTATAAACACACCAACAAACAAAAACAAACAGTAACCAATATATCCACACCTTGCCTATCGGCATGTGTGGATAAAGAACAGATATGTGGAGTGACGTGACAACAGAAGAATTTATCGTCAAGTATAAATGCTGAAATGTGGCATACAAGAGCACACACTCACATTCGCATTGTCACACATACCTGATAATAGCCAGCCGTGGAATGGTAAACATGAGGGCGGGGTCATACATGTCAATCATTTCCTGTGTCAGCAGTCCGAGTCGTAATGCCCTGTAGTAGCAACAACCATACTGTACAGTAATAACTCACTAATAACCATGACGTGGCTAAGTGATGACATCTGCTGTACAATATGTCACGACTTTCAAGAGTCTACAGTGCACTGCTGTGAGTGAGATGCAATGCAATCTGTTCTGTGTCCAGAGTAACCTTGCTGCATGTACATACAGACAATAACCAGCTGCCGTAGCGACTAAACTAGTGTCTCTGATTACAGCGCTAAACGTTTTTACTTACTTACATATCTATAAAGCAGACCAGGGGCATGTCCAGACTGCCGACATTTTTCTGCTGGCAGCAGTGAAATCAGCGATTACTCAACGAATGGAAAACAGCAAAAGCAGCAGAGAAATAGACATTCCACTGGTAACTGATATAAACAAAATCAAACATGTTGGCAAACAAAAAGTTAACTAATCCACACTTTTTTAAGCTCAGTGTGAATCTTATGCAATAACTTAAAAGTGCATTATTTCTATTTTAAACGTCGATAACCAAACGTTCCATCGTCTTCACAAGTTCGCAAAACAAACGTAAACAAACAATGTCTATTTTTAGCACTCAGCAAATATTTTTCCGCTGTTTCTGCTGATGGCAGTGGAGTCATCGCTGCTTCAATGGACAGACAATTTCACAATTCTGCTGACATTGTAGACCTCAGCGGTGACAGTCTGGACAGCACCCTGCTAATGAGTATTCAGACCACTGTCAAGACACAGCAACTTTTCAGTCAAGTTCAAATATCTACAAGTAGTGAACATGACAGAGCTGCTGATTTAAATGAAAAAGCCACAAGGAAACAATGAACCTGTCAACAGTTTCACAAAACAGAACGGTCAGATCCTGCATCAAGTCATACTCCTTCATAGTCTTCACAGGTACCATTGCACTCACATAGCTACACAGACAGCCACACAATACCTTCTTTAATGCCACTGTTTAACCCATCTCAGTTCTGGAGATGTTCAACTTATACGAAGGTCTTTTAATTACCGACGAATTTCTCGTTTCAAAAACGACTCGATCTGTACAAAGATCGACTTATATTCAGAAATGTATGACAGTGAACAAACAATCAGCATTATTGCTAAGCAACTGAAATAAAATCTGCTTCATTCATGTTGCAAGAAATGACCACAGAATTCCTAAAATTAACAAAGTAAAAAGTTATATACGCTAGCATGTGTGTGTATATGTTCGCAAGAAGGTGCACTGTCACCTGAGCTCAAATTCAGCAAACAGTCGATCCAGCTCCACTAACGACTCCTGTATCTGCAGCAGGCAACATAGTTAGTTAGCTAAATAGTTAACAGTTTAACGTCCCTTTTCAGCATTAATATAGCTACATCAGAGACGAGAGCTATCCCTACCCAGTAAAGAAAAGCCAGCGATATATTAACCTCAACCCTGGCCGCATTTTTGTTTAGCAGCCATTCAAAAATGGAAAGGGATCAAGAAGCACATTTAAATTATTACACTAGCGCCTACGACAGGGAGAGACAACTATCACACCGCAAGACAAAACTAAACCAAATACTACAAAAACAAGCAGTGATGTGAAACGACAATCGGTTTACCGATAATCACTTTAAAAACCAATAATTGGTTTTAAAAATCCAAAACCGATTATTGATTTTTTTACTGAACTGTACGTATTTGTTCATTAATTAATTTATTGCAAAATAGACAATCACGGCTGCCGCCCATAACCACTGATTGACGCCATGTGCTTACTTTACCATGTAATGGTTATGGGTGGCAGCCATGATTGTTTATTTTGTGACGAATAAAATAAATCTGTAAAAAAATAGTACAGTCAACGGTAATGACAGTAAGATACCTACTAACACACGTTTTAGTGTCGGCTATAGGTCTTTCAGCGTAATTACGAAAAATATGCAATGTAGTTCATCAAGTAATGCCAACATGGGACCTTGCGTAGGCCCGGCCTGTGAGGCATTCATCTGTAGTTTCAAACAATAATGGCATTTCGATTATCGGTAAAAAACCGGTTTCGGCAAATCAATAATCGATTGTGAAAAAAATCGGTTTTCACATCACTAAAAACAAGCATGCATCCTCAACTAAAAAATACATATAACATATCATCAACACACAAAAACTAAAGCCAGGTTTAGTCACCTCCTACAACATCCAGCCTGGAATCGGAGTAGGACTATTCTGGTAGAATGGGAACAAATGAAAAAGCAAGAAAATAAATTGGATTGAGTAAGATAGGAAAAAGGGAGAAGTAAAAGATACTAAAAATAAAGTAGAAGGCAGGAAAATCTGTTATAATAACGTTTTACTCTGCGTGCTTGCACATAATGTACATATGGAACAAATCAGCAGGACAGACAGGCGTTATAATTCTATTTCATCAGGCATACCAACTGCCAGTGTAGGACACCTCGGGTGACTCTACTAACGTGCTGTGACCATCAAAACTCGGTAGTAGCAGTAGAAGTAATAGTAGTGATTGAGTGAGACCTTTTCAGTGAACTTGTTCTGGTTGCGGAAGCACTGTTCACGCAGCAGTGAACGAAGTGAGTCCAGATGGCGAGTAAGTGTCTTGGCAAGCGGCCGCATGCTGGCACTCTCCACCTCACGATTCATTATGCTTGACCCTGCTGCCAGGCACTAGACACACACACACACACACACACACACACACACACACACACACACACACATACTCACAGACAGATAAGCCTACATTCAACACCAGTCCAAACTTCCTTTCATACATTTTAGAGTAGAGTAGTTAGTAGAGTAATTTGCACATTTAACCTGTACATTAAATCCGGAGTCTTTGCGATCACCAATTACGAACACGCATTAGGCAACGCAAAATGTAGAAATAGAGGTGGTTTAAGACGGTTAGGGGTTGCCCAAGGTCATCGGCAACATGGCCATTCGATAAAGCGCATACGACTTATTCGAAAATAAAATAGAAACTCTGACGCTATCTTGTACCATTTTCGAGATATTATCACTTATTTTCCAAACGTTAAAGAGGTCATGTGACAGGGACAATTTGTGGTCCGTAGGCTGGGACTTGCTATGATGACCATATACGCCAAATTTGAAGTCTCTAGCTTAAGCTATTCCAGAGATATCTTAGGGGGACTAAAAATTTAAAATGGGTCACGTGACGTGACCATGCCCATTTCAGGGACGGTTTGTCATCTGTAGGCTGGGACTTGCTATATTCAACCCACATACCAAATTTAATGTGTCTACGATTACCTGCAACAAAGAAATGAAAGGCAGGGCCAAATTTAAAAATTCTCATTTTGAGCCAACCATTGGGGGACATAGGGGTAACACACGGGTTCACCTCTGGCTCGACGGAAAGCGCACTGTCGATAATTGCAATTCTCGCAAGCTCTCACGGCTGTGGCACTATTAAGCGAAATTGTCGAAATCGGCGTTTTCCGATGGGGGTGGGTCACTTTGAGCGCAAATTTTAGGGAGATGGGGACGTCGCCCGCAATCCACCTATAAATCGTTGAATAGAGGAATGGTGTAGCTACAACTTTGCAGCTGGAAGTTTTCATACAAAGAAACTTTGTGGCAGACTTTTTTCGACAGAAGTTGGATTTGACTGGCAAAAACAGCAAAATCGCATTTTGTGCCACCCTTTTGGGGACTTAGGGGTAATGTACACGGTTCATCTATGGCTCGTTGGAAAGCGAGTGGTACGCTTCCTATTAGTCTAAATTGAAATTTTTTTGCTAGCTCTCACGGTTGTCCTAAATTTAAATATTTGTCGAAATTGTGGTGTTTGAAAGGGGAATGGGTCACTTTGAGCACAAATTTCAGGGGAAAGGGGGTCATCCACCAATGATTCTTGGCGTCAGAAAACTAGATTCCCTGGGCTATCACGTGGTGTTGTTTGCGTGATCCTACGTTTAGCCATTTTGATACAATACTGGCGTGTGACAGACAGACAGACACACGACGACGGCTAATACCCGCGCATTGCTAGTGCCGCGCTGGTAAAAAACAGACCTCGGCGCCAAACCACAGCTGTCCAGCAAGACTCTCATGCAGAACATCGTCAGGAAACTTGACGCGGTAGTCACGGCATGCACGGCTGCTTTCAGGCACAACTGTATACATGATCTTGTCAATGACGGCCAGCACTTCATCCTGGCTGTGTCGCAGCTGATTAACAAGACTTGTGCACCGCTCCGGGTCTTTACGTCCATCGAAACTATCCAGCTCTGCCGCAATGCAGTTCAGCTGCTCATCGGCGTAGTAGAACTGAGCCAGAAACGACGTATCTGACTTCTGCAACAGCAGCATATACAACTCATTAAACAACATGCTGGTAATAGTTTCAGAATTCATGCTGACATTATGTCCCACATTTGCACGAATTTGATCGTCGTCAACTGTGGTCAACCGTGTTCAAAAGTGGTTGATCGCATTCGAACATGTGCTTCTCCATTGCTATCTGCCGTGAGTGAACAACAGACGTTGCTGCCACAGTTAACTGATGTCATTTAACCATGGCTGCAGTTATTACCGGGCAGTGCAATGTCCCCATGCTTACTATGATATATATGCTGTGCAGTGTAGACAGCAAAGATGCTTGGCGGAAGGGGCTTGAGCGAGTTTATGCCAGTTTATATAGCTGGTGATGGTAATAATATATTGTCTTTTAGGACTGTATCTGTAGCGTTGAGCAGCTCTGACAAGCATTTGGTGGAATTACGTGCTCGATGCACTCTAGAAATTGCACTGAATCATCAGTGGTACGACTTGCGTCAGGACAGATATTGTGTTCCATTTAAAGATGATCCTCATATAGTCTGTTCAGACTACGGTGATTTGTGTAAGACCGTTACGACTCCCGTTGAGTCAGTAAATGTGACGAGTGTACTGGCACTCAGCAGTGTAGCTTACTGTCCCATACATATGTTTTTTCCAACCACTGTCATCATCTTTTACAGAACAACCGCTCACCAGACGTTTGTTTGGATGCAACATTGACGACTTGTCCATGAATAACGCTGATTATAATGTGGACCAGTACTAATGCGAAGTTGTCTGGTCCAGTGGATATTAATCACTTTGTGCCATTGCTACATAAGCGGAGCTATGTTGCTGTTAATGCCTGTGATTGTAGTAAACCTGCTGACTCGCGGGATTCAGTTCGTACAGGTGATTCATGCAAGAGGAGTTCAATGACGACCAGGAAAAAGATCAAGTAGGAGATGGAGAACCTGATGTGGATATGGCGCAAAGCAACGAGTCAAGAGTCCCACGCAGAAGATCCTGACAGCAAACGACAAAGAATAGACGACAAGGATAACGTGGATAACAACTCGTCTTGCCCACGACAGCACTGTGGAAGTCAACCGGCTGCTGACAACAGTTGTGTGACCTTTCGCTTTTGTCAGTATTAAGCGATTTCATATTTTCCCCATTTTTTCTGTGCATGTTTGCGCACAGGAACAAAAGTTTCATGATGCTGTGATTGGTTTTCATTTCTAGGTTGATTTCAGGGCTGCATTGTCGATACAATAATCTGTATTATGGAAATAGTTATGATTTTGATACGTGTGACTGTTAAAATCTTTCTGTACACGGTTGCGTGCAGAAACAGAACTGTAATAATGCTCTTAATTGTTTTTCATTTCCAGATTGATCTCAGGGCTGCATTGTCGTTACAATTTTCTGTATGCTGTATTTTTTCAATGTAGCTTTCGGTAGCCTTCGGCAGCCTTCGGTAGCCATCGTAGGCTTTCGGTAATTACCACTGGCGTGACAATTTATCATGTGATCACAGTGATCGCGCAGACAGGTCTACGCACTGACTTTCAAGTAACTATCAATGACAGCGTTAAATACCTTCGGCCGATACATCAACTTCCTCAGCGCGTTCATTTTCAACTCAGCAACTGACTACTGCCATGATAAAAAACTACACAAAAGTGACTAATAAAAATTTCTCATATTTATCACCATGCCACAAACATTTCTTCGTACACTTCCGGCTTATCTACTCAATGGGAGTGGTGAATGTAATAAATAAGTAAACAATAGTCAAGTCGGTGTAGGTGTTAAGTATTAGACGATGCGGTAGCCGCATAGTAGGCTACCAAGAATTAAAGGAGCACTGGTTTTAACTGTAGCGATTAAGGCTCAATTTTGGCGACCTCTTAAGGAGCAAGGAAAAGCAGAATTGATCAAATATTAGTATCAGCGTGCTGTCCTCAAGAGAATAAACACAGACCTCAAAACAGTTGCAGTTGCAGATGGTCATGTGACCGAGAAGTGGTCACAATTGATGACACACGGTTTGGCCGTCAGCCATTTTATTAAACGCATATAAGCGCTCGACAACTCATGCGCACATTTCACATT
>Ga0209780_1000445_pt1 | contig 21870 bp, 21 predicted proteins | sample WorMetexBAHAMAS2_FD_187384 | JGI IMG/M metagenome (GOLD analysis project Ga0209780, IMG submission 187384) | Marine gutless worms symbiont microbial communities from Max Planck institute for Marine Microbiology, Germany - Inanidrilus exumae... | ecosystem: Host-associated > Annelida > Digestive...
GGATTTAAACCTTGCCACTCAAAGTAGTTGTAGTCCATTATCTCTTTGGACTACGTAGGCTTTCTTGATTTCTCAGTTGGCCTACAACTTGTCGCACATAACTGATGTTACGCACTGTCATTCCCCCCCCCTCCCCCCGCAGCCAATACTAGGAGGAAGTGAGGCTTTAGCCTCACAGTGTGTAATCTTTTAGCCTCGCAGTGTGTAATCTAGCAGAAAAAAAAACGAATACCACAAATAAATATAGGCGTTCCGCCACCGCGTACGGTGACACAAGACAATCGCTAGAGAATGAGGCTAAAGCCTCACTTCCCAGTATTTTGGTTGTGATTTACATAAGATCAGATAATAATGCAGGGTGGGCAAGTTGCCCACCATCATCGGGTTAAAGACGCATAGGCATAACGATAAATTTACTCTCTTCGTTATCCTCCTCGGTAATTAAACATGAACTGTTAGAATCGCCAAAAGCAAGTTGCACCATTTTTGTGGAAATCACATTGATGGCATCGAGAAGATAAATGCCGTTAAAACCGATTTCTAGTTCATCGCCATCGTATTCAATATCTACGACATCGGTAGCCTCTTCATGATAGGTATTTTTACCAGTTAGCGTCAAAAGATTCTGGCTCAACATCAGCCTAACGCCTTTATACTTTTCATTTGACAGTATTGAGGCACGAGCAAGTCCCTCTTTCATTTTGGCGGTTTCGGCAACAACGATTTTGTCGGTATTTGTCGGGATGACAGTATTCCAATCTGGAAAATTGCCATCAATAAGTTTTGAACTTATTAACAATGACTCGTTGATTTCAAATCGGATATGATTATCATCAACTGAGACTTTTACATCGGAATCGCTATCTGTGAGCAGCTTTGACAACTCTAGCACCGCCTTGCGTGGGATAATCACTGTAGCCGTTTGTGTACTTTCAAAGTCATGTTGTGTCACAGCCATTCTATGACCATCTGTACCAACTAAGGAAATTTTACCATCACCAATTTCTAGCAATAAACCTGTCAAATAATATCGCACATCGTTAGTGGCTACGCAAAACGATGTTTTAGAAAGCGAATTTTTAAGACGCTGTTGAGATATATTAAATTCAGCCGGCTCAGAAAGTTGGGGACTATTTGGAAAGTCTTCGGCTGGCAAAGTCTGTAATTTGAATTTGCTATTGCCCGCTTGGAGAGTGGTTTGATTTTCCTCAGTATTGACTTGAATTACGGCAGCAGCGGGTAGGGATTTACAAATATCAAAAAATTTGCGTGCCGGTAAAGTTGTCTCTCCATCATTACCTATTCCCAAGCTGGATTCCAAGGGCAAACGACAAGCGATTTCTACTTCGGCATCGGTGGCGGTTAGATGTAGTTTATTGTCTTTGACACTGACTAAGGTGTTAGCGAGAATCGGCAAGGTTTGCCGTTGTTCAACCACCCCTGTGATCATTTTTAAGGGGCTTAATAATTCTTTTCTGGAAATTTCAAAGTACATAAATAAAGTATCCCCAGGAGAGTATGGAACATGCATAAAATAACTTCGACACTTTTAACCACCCCCTAACCCCCTCCTTATCAAGGAGGGGGGAATTCCCCCGCCTTACGAAGGAGGGGGCTAGGGGGTGGTTGACTAAGTGTGCATGTTCCTATATGTGAATGAGATGATATAATAAACCTATTCAAAAAATTTTGAGCGTTCGTTTTTTTCCATCTTTGCGCTACTAAAATCGAAGTAGTGTCTTGACAAGTCATATTGCGGCGCAATATTGTTTTGTTTGTTTTTCGAATATCCAAGATTATTAACTATGAAAAGAACTTTCCAACCGAGCAACATTGTACGCAAACGCCGTCACGGTTTTCGTGCCCGTATGAGAACGAAAAGCGGGCGGGCAATCATCAACGCACGACGTGCCAAAGGACGTAAAACACTTAGTGCTTAAAACCAAATGAACGGCTCCTACCAATTTACGCGCCAACAACGTTTGTTAAAGGCTCAAGACTACACATACGTTTTTGAGCAGCCGATTAAGTCTGCTGATCCTTATCTGACGATATTAGCAAGAGCCAATGGGCTGGATTTGGCTCGCTTAGGTTTGGCGATTTCTAAAAAACGGCTTAAGCGAGCCGTGGATAGAAACCGCCTCAAACGCTTAATTCGTGAGAGTTTTCGGCATCATCAGTCGCTTTTAGCTGGCTTGGATTGCGTGGTATTGGCGAAAAATGGAGTCGTTCAAGCCAATAATCATACCCTACTATTTTCATTAGCAAGGCATTGGCAACAACTTTCACGTCGATGCAAAAAATCCTAATTATATTAATACGCGGCTATCAGTTGCTCATCAGTCCTTGGTTAGGCTCGCATTGCCGATTTTACCCAACTTGCTCTGAATATGCACTGATTGCCATTAAAACACACGGGGCTTTTCGAGGTCTCGTTTTAAGTATCAAACGAATCTTCCGTTGTCACCCTTGGCATCCTGGCGGGTTTGATCCTGTCCCTGAACGAAAAAATAAAATAGATTAGATAAATAAACATGGATAATTTGAGACTCATTCTGATCGTAGCCTTAACCTTCATTTTGATGATGATGTATCAGGCTTGGCAAAAAGACTATGGTCCCAAACCGCCCAGCGTGGCAGGCACACCTACAACAGAAACGCCGTCCACACCACCTGATTCTGAATTACCCAAACTTCAAAACGACAGTACGCCTGCCTTGTTGCCTGCGGCGGCGGAACCAGCCAAATTATTAAAGAGCGATTTGCGTATCCAAGTTGAAACGGACGTGTTCAGGCTTGAAATTGATACCACCGGCGGCGATGTGCGACAGGTTGATTTACTTGATTATCCTGTTGAAGTGGACAAACCGGATCAGCCTTTCCGTTTGATGGGTGATGAATTGCCCAATTTATTTGTAGCACAATCGGGTTTATTGCCCGAAGGAGTTGGACCAACACATAAAACCGTGTATCAAAGTGACCAACAAAATTATCGTCTCACTGACGACACTTTAGAAGTTAAACTCTATTGGCAAAATGATAAAGGCATTAAAGTCAGCAAAATTTACACCTTTAAACGTGGCAGCTATGTATTTGATGTAAAACATGTTATTGAAAATCACAGTGCCGAACCCTGGCAAGGGAGGTTATACGGACAATTTCAACGCACCGAGTCTAATGTAGGACAAAGTGCTTTCACTTATACCTATATGGGTGGCGCGATTTCCAGTCCTGAGCAGCGTTACGAAAAAATTTCCTTTGGTGATATACAAGACGGTAGTTTCAACGACGAACGTCGTCAGGCTTGGGCTAATGGCTGGGCTGCCATGCTTCAGCATTATTTTGTCAGTGCATGGGTGCCAGAGCGTGAACAAGTCTACAAATACTACACTAACATGTTGCCTGACGGCAATCGTTACATCTTAGGCTTATATGGACCAATGCAAAGCGTTGAGCCTCAAGCTCAACATACATTTAAAATGGCATTGTATGTTGGTCCTAAAATCCAAGAGAAATTAGCGGCTCTCTCTCCAGGGCTCGATTTAACGGTGGACTACGGCTGGCTATGGTTTATAGCCCAACCCTTATTTTTGGGACTAGAATTCATTTATAAATGGGTTGGCAACTGGGGCTGGGCGATTATCATTTTAACACTGCTTATCAAGCTAGCCTTTTTCCAATTATCGGCTACCAGCTACAAATCCATGGCTAATATGCGCCGCCTACAGCCACGTTTGATGGCACTCAGGGATCGTTATGGCGATGACAAGGCTCGTTTAAATCAGGCGATGATGGATATGTATAAAAAGGAAAAAATCAATCCATTGGGCGGCTGTTTACCGATTTTAGTTCAAATACCTGTATTTATTGCACTTTATTGGGTACTATTGGAAAGCGTCGAATTACGCCAAGCCTCGTTTATTTTCTGGCTAAATGATTTATCGACAGCGGATCCCTATTTTGTGCTACCGATTATCATGGGCGCAACCATGCTAGTGCAACATCACCTGAATCCTGCCCCGATTGATCCGATACAGCAAAAGATGATGATGATTTTGCCGATTGTGTTTACAGTATTTTTTGCCTTTTTTCCATCAGGCTTGGTTTTGTATTGGGTAGTTAATAATGTCTTGTCGATTGCCCAACAATGGGTGATTACTAAGAAAATTGCGGGAGATGTTTAATTAAAATATAATGTTACGCATAGCTATTCCCAAATATGACAACTGACGTTACATAGATAGGAAGTAGGGCTTTAGCCCTACAATTGCCAAGGCTAAAGCCTTGGTTCCGAAGTTTTGGGAAGGTAAACATACAGAAAACCGTCTCATTTTACTGGACAATGTCACCTTACCAGAAATCAATAAAGAGATACTTGATATCGCCCAAATTTACATTGACCGTAAGTTAATGCCAAACGATATAAATGGTGATGCACTGCATCTAGCGATTGCCAGTTATCACAAAATCGATTCGGTGTTGACGTGGAATTGGTCAGGAAATATTAAAAAAATACGATTACGATTCGAGCAAACTCTTGGAACATTATAAAGAGCAATTAACTGTTGATTAATTTGTATTTAAATCTCTGAATATCTATTCATATGAATAGATATTTGGCTAAAAAACCTTAGCACTTGAAAATGGGAGCAAGTGAGCTTATAGTGGTTAATCTGGGTCAAGTTGACTCAGGTGAGAAAAGTTTTCTCGTACCGGGTATTGATTTTGATGGTTGGTAAATTTTAGTCTCAAGTTTCGTCTTGAGGATAAAATTTGACCCAAGCGGACTGCCAGAAAGAATTACAATACTTGGTTGCACAAAACGATGAAAGTCGGATTGAGTGCCAACGGTTGGGACTGCTCAACCAGGACTCCAGTTACAAACTGAGTAATCAGGCATTAACGGAGAGCGAATTACCTAATGACCAAGTTTGAGTAGGTTTTTAGGAGCAGCAATCATTATGCAAGCAATTGAATTTACCTATGACTCAGATGACGGAATGATTAGAATTCCGGACAAATACCGAAATTGGTTTAAAAAATCCTTTAAAGTGATTTTATTGGCATCCGAATCTACACAGACGACGCTCCCTACAGATGATGAGGTAAGAAGCTTTTTTGAAAGGTTCCAACTTGATTTAAGCACTTACCATTTTAATAGGGATGAAGCTAATGAGCGATGAGCGTAGTTTTGCAGATACCAATGTTTTACTTGGAATACACGCGCATTGCCGAAATAATTAACAGCTATTTGAAAAAGGTTACTGTTGTGCAAGTCAGCTTACAAACCGTTAATATGGCTTGGGAAATCGGGGAAAAATACGGCTATTCTTATTATGATAGCTTAGTCATTGCTAGTGCCTTGGAAAATGACTGTAGTATTTTTTATTCTGGGGATTTACAAGCTGGGCAAGTAATTGAAAACAGTCTTCGTATTGTAAACCCTTTCGCCGGTGACAGCCTGTAATTTTACACTGTCAAAATTAACAAACAAGCTCCGTATTGCTTAACGCCTACCGGCGCGCACAACACCACACATCAACACGCTGCACTCCCGCCTCTATCCACACTTTTGCCAATTCTGTCACTGTCGTACCCGTAGTCATAACATCATCAATCAAAACAATATATTGCCACTGTTTTGGCCGGCGTAGCACAGAAAAGGCACCTACCAAATTGCTTTTACGTTTTTCAGCAGACAGGCTAGTTTGTGGGCGCGTATTTTTTATGCGTTTACAAGCCTTGTAATCTAAAGGAATACCCGTCTGTTTTGTAATACGTTTTGCCAATTCTAGTGATTGGTTGTAACCACGCTGGCGTAATCGTTTGGAATGCAATGGAACTGGAATCAAAATATCGGGGCGTGGCTCAATAGTCAAATGCTGCGCCATCAGCTTTCCTAATAGATTTAACACCGGCAAATTAGAATCAAATTTTGCTGCTATGATCAGTTGTTCTACGGGATAAGTATAAGAAAATACGGCTTGTGTCTGAGTATAAGGGGGCGGTTCTGTTTGGCATTGAAAACATACGCCCTCCGCTTCCAAGGTTTTGGCACAGCGAATACAAGAAGCGGTGCTGTTGTAATAAGGTAAATCGGCTAGACAGGCTGTACAGAGCGTTTGTGTGCTACTATCTCCGCATAGAAAACAGCTTTGAGGTAGGATGAATTGGTGAAAATCTTTATTCATTAGTATAAGGAATTTTTGCTATTGTTTGTGTACTCTGTTGGCTTAGGTTTTTTTGCCGCGCCAAAAAATCCAAGCCAAGCTGCAAAATATCTTATTCAAAATCAAGCTATAAATTGTTAACTTAATGGCATTGAGTGGTGAGTACAGCTAATGTTAAACAACGAATGACTGAGAGTAGGTGAATTTGATCTGAGGAACCAATATGAATATCCAGTTGCAACAAGCTTTTGAAGGTGCCTATAAATTGCCGTTGCTTGAACAAAACATACTGGCTGAGGCATTAATGGCGACCATTCGCAATTATGAACTGTTTGCTGATGATGAAACACGATGGGATGAGTTATTTCAAAGTGAAGCTTCCCAACAATGGCTAGAAAAAATGGCCGCTCAAGTGGAGGGAGAAATAAACCAAGGAGAAGTTTTCAATTTTGATCCTTATGTCTCACGAATATGAAATTGTTCGTGTTGGACGTGATTGGCGTGCTTTAGGGCTTCTAAAAGATGAGACTACCACTTGGTTTTGGATCGGTTCTCACGAAGATTACAATAATATTATCAAGAAAATGTAATCCCATCTAAAACTTAGCCATTCCATGCCTACCTTGCACGGGGTTCGCACTGTGCAAGGAGCCTTACATGAATGGCTGGCTCGATTTTGAATTTTTTTACATCAACTATTTTATAGTCTATATTGGTTGCAGTGATAACAAGGGGAACTCAAATGCAATTTCTTGATGTTAAAACAGATTTTGCCTTTAAAAAAGTCTTTGGCAGCCCCGCCTCCAAAGACATTTTGATTAGTTTTTTAAACGCGGTGCTGGATTTTGGAGGCAATCCCATTGTCGATTTAACCATTGTAAACCCTTATCAAATGCCGATGGTTGTGGGACTCAAAGACACTTATGTGGATGTCAAAGCCAAGTTAAAAAATGGCTCAATGGTGATTATTGAGATGCAAGTACTAAATCAAGCGGGATTTGGCAAACGAATATTATCTAATTGGGCTAAAGCCTATTCCACGCAATTGGACAAAGGCGATAAATATTACAAACTGAAACCGGTGATTGCCTTAACAATTACTGACTTTACTCTGTTTGAAGACACCGAATTGGAGTCAGTCGTGATGACCTATTTTGGGGTTTTGGAAAAAAAACACAAGCTGCCCTACTTAGTGGATGACTTTGAATTAGTGTTTATAGAATTACCCAAATTTGAGAAAACTGAATCTCAATTAAGCTCAATAACCGATAAATGGCTCTATTTTCTCAAACATGCGGGAGACTTGAAATCCATTCCCCAGATATTAGGCTGTGAACAAGCCATCAAACATGCCCTGTCGATAGCGAATACCGCCAGCTTAACGGTTGAGGAAAACGATGTACAGGAAAACAAGTTAAGATGGCTCGCGGATCAGAAGGCGAATATAGTACATATGCTACAAACCGAAGCGGAAAAACAAGCTGCCTTAGCGGAAAAACAAGCAGCCTTAGAAAAAGCTGAGAGCGCGGAAAAGGAAAAACAAGCCGCCTTAGCGGAAAAATCAGCCGCCTTAGCAGAAAAACAAGCCGCCTTAGAAAAAGCGGAAAACGCGGAAAAATCCACCCACTTACAGATGGCGAAAAAAATGTTGCAAGCCAACGTTGATATTGCCTTGATCCAGCAACTGACTGGCTTGGACGAGGTTTCGATAAAAAAATTGGCATAGTTTCATTGAGGTTTTCATCCTGAATACGCGGAGCAACCCTACATGATAGGGCAATGCCATCGCCGTTAATGGCAACCACAGGGGATTGCCCCTGCATAACACCTCGTAGGGGCAATCCTTTATGGTTGCCACTGTAGCGAGTACAGCTAATGTTAAACAACGAATAAAACCTTCAACACTGCCAAGTTAATCAGTCATTGAAGGTTTTTATTCGTTGTTGAGCATTAGTTGTACTACTCAGTGTGGGCTCGGGTTCGCACATTCACGGTATTCAAAAGGGGGCGCACCCTACGCTGGAACGATAGTGCGTAACATAAATAATTTATATCATATTGAGGAAAAATGAAAACGAAAAAAGGGGATTTTCTCCCCACTTTTAAAATGTCGCTCTGGGGACAATTAGTTTTGTTCTTAGGGCTACTATGTTGTTTAAATGCGGCTGTTTATGCCTCTTATCCCTCTGAATTTGCAGGCAGGGGACATAATTGCGCCCTAAAAAGTGATGGGAGTATCGCTTGTTGGGGACAGAACCAGGCAGGTCAAAGCACGCCTCCGGTGGGCAATAATTTTATTCAGGTCAGTGCTGGTGCTAGGGATACTTGCGCCCTGAAAAGTGATGGGAGTATCGCTTGTTGGGGACACAACTACAAAGGTCAAAGCACGCCTCCAGTGGGCAATGATTTCACTCAGGTCAGTGTTGGCTTTTATGCTTGCGCTCTGAAAAGTGATGGAAGTATCGCTTGTTGGGGGTCTGCCTTGGCTATACACGTGCCTCCAGCGGGCAATAATTTTACTCAAGTCGATGCTGGCACGTATCATACTTGCGCCCTAAAAAGTGATGGGAGTATCGCTTGTTGGGGGCAGAACAGTGACGGTAAAAGCACGCCTCCAGCGGGCAATGATTTCACTCAGGTTAGTGCCGGCTTTTTTCATACTTGCGCCCTGAAAAATGATGGGAGTATCGCTTGTTGGGGATATAATTTTCTTGGTCTAAGCACGCCTCCAGTGGGCAATAATTTCACTCAGATCAGTGCTGGCAAGAACCATAATTGCGCCCTGAAAAATGATGGGAGTATCGCTTGTTGGGGATGGGATTTTTTTGGTCAAAGTACGCCTCCAGTGGGCAATAATTTTACTCAGATCAGTGCTGGCGAGGATCATACCTGCGCCCTGAAAAATGATGGCAGCCTCGCTTGTTGGGGAAGCAACAAGTTGCTTCAAAGCACGCCTCCAGCGGGCAATGATTTTGTGGGTGGTGGTAAGGGTAGGGACATTAATTATTTCACCGCAAACAAAACCTCTGGCGAACCACCTTTAACGGTGCACTTTACCGATGCTTTAACCACTGATGAGCCAATCACCTCTTGGGCATGGGATTTTGATAACGACGGCACCATTGATGCCACTGATCAGCATCCAACCTATACCTACAATGATAAAGGGCTTTATTCCGTCAACTTAACTGCTGGAGATGGAGAGAATGAACACTCGATCACCAAAAACGACTTTATTCTCGTCTATGACGCACTGCTTAGCCTCAACACGCCTGTTCAAAACACATTGACAGATGCTGATGAATATCACTACTACAAAATTGATCTTGCCCCTGGCAACAGCATTCGGCTCACCTTAGACGATGCCGATGACAGCGGTAACATCGAACTCTATGTCGCACACAACGCTTTTCCCAGTCGCACCGATTATGATTATCAAAGCACTGATGGCGCTGATCCTGAAATTATTATCCCCATCGCAGAAGCCGGAGACTGGTATGTTCTTGTTTACGGAGCTTCAGGAAATTACGATATCACCGCTCATCTTATTGATATTGGTATTAATAATATAAAGCCCCAATATCATGGAAAAGCGGCAAACGTCCCCCTCACCATTACCGGCATCGGATTTAAAGACGATACCAGTGCGAAACTTGTCGCTGATGATGGCACAGAATATAGCCCAATCTCATTGTCCATTGATTCCCTAACGCAAATAACCGCTGCCTTTGATTTGACGACTATACCGGTGGGAAAATATGACATTAAAATTGCCAATCAATCCGGCGAATATGTCATGGAAAAGGGTTTTGAAGTCGTTGCCGGAAATGAAGCCAAGTTAGAAACCAATCTAGTTTTACCGGGCAGACTGGGGCGACGTGCCGTAGCCACGCTTTATGTCGAATACAAAAATACCGGCAATATCGCCATGCCCGCCCCCCTTCTCATCCTCAGAAGCGCAGACGAAGATGACTCCGATAAACCCATTTTAACCCTTGACAATTCCCGCGTCGTGCAAAACCTATGGACTTCCACCATGCCCGAAGGTGCCAGTCACGCCGTTCAATTTTTAGCTGACGGAGATGACGATAGCCCAGGAGTGCTCCAACCGGGAGAATCCGGTCGAATGCCAGTCTATTATACCGGCTTATTGCGCCCATGGGATGTTTCTGATAGCAGCGTCGAATTTGAAATCAGAATTATTGAAGCCGACAATGAGACTTCACTTAACTGGGACACTCGTAAAGACGAGCTAAAACCCGATAACATAAGCGAATACGCTTGGAATATCCTCTTTTCCAACCTCTCCAAAGCCATGGGAAATACTTGGGGAGACTATGTAACAATCCTCTCAGAAAATGCCGTCTATCTGAAACAGCATGGAAACCAAAGCGTCAGCGAGACTGAAAAGCTCTTTCAATTTGAACTCAATCAAGCCATTGGATACAATCCCCTTTCTTCTATGGCGGACGATATCGACATCATCGTCGAAGCCCCAGGAATCCCTCTCAGCTTTAGCCGCTATTTTTCTTCCTCCCTAAAAAACCGTCACCAAAATAGTCCTTTGGGAAAAGGATGGACGCACTCATGGCAAACGCATTTAGAAGAAGATGAAAATGGCAATGTCACCATTTTCGAACTCAACGCCAGCCTGAAATATCAACCCGACAGCAGAGGTGGCTATTTTTCTCCCAAAGGAGATTATTCCAAGCTCAGCAAAGCTGACGGCTTATTTACTCTAAAATATTCAGATGGCACTGTTGAGAAATTTAGAGCCGATGGCAAGCTCGATTACATAGAAGACTTAAATGGCAATCGCATCACCGCAGAATATACCGAAAATTTGCTCACTCGATTGAGCCACAATGCCGGTCAGTTTTTGCAACTAAGCTACAATGGCGCCCATATAAAAACGATTACCGATCACACCGGAACACTTTCCGTCTCATTTTCCTACAATGCTGAACAGATGGCATCGGTGACTGATATTTTTGGAAGATCGACGCATTACACCTACTTTGGCAGCGGCGCGTCCAAACAGGCTCTCCAAACCGTACAATATCCCGACAACACCCATGAAGATTTTAGCTATGATGCCAATGGCAGATTGGCACAAATCGCCTATAACGATGAGCCACTAATCAGTTTCAGCTATGACTCTGCTGGTACTGTGACAGTGACATCCAATGGCAGCGTACAAACCTTTTTCTATGGTGCTAGCGGAGAATTGATGAAATATAAAGATCCGCTCGGCAATATCGGCAGCAGTGAATTTAATAGTGAATATCAAATCACAAAAATTATTCGACCAGATGGATTATCAACCGCCATCGGATATGATCGGGCGGGCAATGCCAACAAATTAAAGGATCCATTAGGGCAAATAACGGCCTTTGATTATGGCGATTTTGATCGTATGACGGCAATAACAGATGCCAAAATTCATACCAGTGATTATGGCTATGATGAAAAAGGCAATTTAGAAGCCATTACTTATCCAGATAGCACACAAGAGCACTATCTCTATGATACCAAAGGGAATATAACCCAAAGTACTAACCGTCGAGGGACTCCGATTAGTTATAACTATGATGCCAATGGACTTGTGCTCCGAAAGGAATATGAAGATGGCACCTCGGTAGCGTACACCTACAATGCTATTGGAAATCTCACCACTGTCAGCGATAAGACAGGCATCACATCTTTTACTTATGATAGCAATCACCGCCTAAAACGGATCACCTACCCGGGCGGACGCTTTTTGGAGTTTAGCTATGATAGTGCTGGTAGGCGCATTTCCAGTGTCGATCAGCTAGGATATACCCTGAATTATGCCTACGATGACAAAGGGCAACTTTCCAGCATTCAAGGCTCAGAAACTGAATTGGTTCGGTACAGCTATGATGAAAAACAGAGACTGGTTCGCAAAGAGTTGGGGAATGGAGTCTATACGACTTACAAATATGATCTAGCTGATAATCTCATTCAGCTCATTAACTATAGCTCGGAAAATGCCATTTTGTCGCAATTTGAATATAGCTACAATTCTCTGGGCAACCGAATAAGCATGTCCACCTTAGACGGAGACTGGACATATACTTATGATGTGACAGGGCAATTAACCAAAGCCCAATTTGTCTCCAGTAATGCGAGTATTCCTAATAAAAGCATAAGCTACGTCTATGATGCCGTGGGTAATCGGGTTCAGGAAATAGAGGATAGCGTGACGACCGACTATAGCAGCAATGAGATGAATCAGTACGAACAGGTGGGCAATACCACTTATGCTTATGATGATGACGGCAATCTGATCTCGAAGACAAAAGGCAGCGATACTTGGACTTACAGTTATAATGATGAAAACAAGCTAGTATCGACAACTGGTCCAGACGGCATGACTGAGTACCAATATGACGGACTAGGAAATCTGAGCGCGACGACTAAAAATGGTGTTACTACGCACTATATGCTGGATCCAACCGGATTTGGAAATGTTGTTGGAGAATATGATGAAGCTGGGAATCTCGTGACTCGTTACAATCATGGATTTGGGCTACTCTCAAGCAATGACCATTTTTATACATTTGATGGCAATGGGAATACGATAGGGCTGACGAATGCGGCGAGTGAAAAAGTCAATGCCTACGTGTATGAACCCTTTGGACAAACATTGCTCCGCAGTGAAACCGTCGAGAATGATTTTGAATTTGTGGGACAATTTGGAGTCATGCAGGCTGGGGATGATCTTGTGTTTATGCGAAATCGGTTTTATGTGGCTAGTTTGGGGCGGTTCCTCAACGAAGATCCCATTGGACTTCTGGGAGGAGATGTCAATTTATATACATATGCTGGAAATGTTCCAGTAATAAATATTGATCCCAATGGAACCACTGTTCCTCTAGCTCTAGCTGGTGGAGCAATAAACGGTATAATTAGCGGAGGTATGTATGCTTTAGGTGGAGCTTTAGGTGGAAATTTTAGCTGGCGAGGACTTATAGGTGCAACTGTCTCAGGAGCCATCTTTGGAGCTGTAGTTGGAGGAACAGGTGGTGCTATCTTAGCTACGGTTCCAACAGGAATTACTACCTCACTGTTTAGCTATTTTTTTGAGACACTTGGCACTAATCAGTTTAACTTGAGAGATGCTGCTAGCGCAGGCGTCATAGGTGCTGTTCAAGGAGTAATTCCTTGGAAAATGGTACTACAGCACTGGAAACCATGGGGATTCGGTACACCAGGATTTATAACAGCCCTCTCAATTGGTAAGAGTCATAGCAATTCTTTGTGGGCAACTTTAGGTGTCGGAAGTTTAGTTACAGCAGCGTCTATACTACAGGAATTGTGGAATAATTTAGCACCTGAATGGTGGAAGAAATTACGACTGGCAATCCTCGGCAACACAGGCACTGCCTCCAGCCTTGATCCCAACGAACTCACAGGACCAAAAGGCTACGGCGACAAAAATTATATCCAGCCAGATCAAATACTGGCTTACCGTATCGACTTTGAAAACGACAAAGAAGCCACAGCCCCAGCCCAGCAAGTCGATATCACCAACCAACTCCAAGAAAAACTCGACTGGAGCACCTTTCAACTCACCGAAATTGGATTTGGTGACAAATTTGTGAGCGTACCTGCCGAAAACGGGCAGGCGTTTGATACCAGAGTACCCATGACCTACAACAACGTAGATTTTGAAGTCCACATCAAGGCTGGAATAGATCAGGGTACGGGAGAAGTTTATGCCCACTTCTACACCTACCAGCCCGGAACAGAACTACCACCAACAGTTGACATTGGCTTTCTGCCGCCCGAAGACGACACTGGTCGCGGTATGGGCTTTGTTAATTACACCATTAATCACAAAAAAGGGTTGGCTGACAACACAGAAATTCGCAATATCGCCAAAATCGTCTTTGACATGGGAGAAGTGATTTATACCAACCAAATCGATCCGCATGATCCCAGCCAAGGAACCGATCCAGAAAAAGAAGCCCTCGTCACACTTGACACCATGGTACCCCAAAGCACAGTGCAAACTTTGCCAGCAGAAAGCCCAGAGACAGTCACCCTGAGATGGAATGGAGAAGATAGCGGCTCAGGGATTGCCTATTACAACATATATATGCGCGATGGACAAAATGGAGAATGGCAACACTGGTTAGAAAAAACAACAGAAACCCACGCCAAATTTAACGGAGAAATGGGGCATACCTATCAATTCTACAGCATGGCGACAGATAATGTAGGGCATCAAGAACAAAAGCAGCCCCTTGCAGAAGCTCAAACCACCATCACAGATAATCAGCAAGCCTGTCCCACCACAGGCTCGATAAATGCCACCTGCGATGGACAAGGAAAAACCCTAACTGATGTCACACTAGCACCCGGAATCACCCTGACTGATGCGATATTAGAAGGCACGATCACGGGAGATGTGGAAGCGCCGGCTACCTTGGAAAACGTAGAAATAAAAGACAACAGTCACCTATCAGGCGTTATCCTGACAGACACCGTAACGCTTGGAGAAAATGTCGAATTAACCGCACTGTTACCGGTTTTACCACAATCAACAGATTGTGCAAACTTACTAAAACCAGTGAAACCTATTGATTTATCCAAAGATGTCTTTGAAGCGGGCGACGGTATACTAGCAGCGATAAACGCCCTACCAATCCTCAAAGACAACGACTGGATAATTACCCAAGCCAACTGCGGAGCCTTGCAACTCACCGTTGACGTGATACGCTTTGCCGTACAACCGCAGTCTGTCACCAGCACAAAACGCGCAGCAGCCATAGAAATGCTTGATCAACAACGTCTGCGTTTTATCACCGACGCCGGTATTATGGTATCGACTCATCCGGCGGTGCAAGCCCCCGAAACATTACAAAACAGCTTGGCAGAATTTGGCTTGCCCGAAGTCACCCTGCAAGAAAATGGCAATCTGCGGATACCAATGGGAGCAGACAATTGGATCAGCGCACGACCAGATTGGACCTCACTTGAACAAAACCAAGAAAGCGAAGACGGCATATTTGCGAACGATTCCCCATATATCAGTGGCGTACCCGCCTTCTATATGAAATTTACTGACGGCGACGGAACGCAGCGTCAGCAAAACATATACTCGGCACCGGCACTGCCAGAAGAATTGTACTCCTATGCCCAGAGTGCTGGATTTGAAGTTACATTAGAGCCTTACGGCTTAATAAATATTAAAGTAGGCGAACAAGCCCCCTATGGAGTGGGAGTGGTGGACTATCTGGTGACGAAAGGCACGCCACCCGCTGACGGCAAACTGCAAGTTCAGCCTGTCTCTGATGTCAATGGAGATGGGAAAGATGATTTTGTGTTGATTTATCCTAATGGAGATAGACAAACACTTTTCATCAAATAACAGCTTGAATATTCTCCGCTTTCATATGAAAGAACCCCGTTGTTGCGGGGTTCCTGCTATAGAAGATAAGCAAACATTGCTAGTTTGTGGGCGCGTATTTTTATGCGTTTACAAGCTTTCTAGTCTAAAGGAATGCCAGTCCGTTTTCCAATACGTTTCGCCAGTTCTAGCGACTGCTTGTAACCGCGTTGGCGTAATCGTCTGGAATGCAATGGAACTGGAATTAAAATATCGGGGCGTGGCTCAATAATCAAATCATTTAGTATGCTATCAATATAATTGCTAACTAAGGAATGACGGCGTGTTACCTTTTCTTGCAAACCTTGTTGTATTTTTGCTATTGTTTATACACAAAATCGCTTAGCAGAAGGATTGAGATTTTATGGAAAATGAATACCCCCCACGCCATGCGCGTAAGGAACTGTTATTTTATTTAAAAATTATTGATGAGAACACGCACGAGCAATTGGGACATTTAGGCAATCTATCAAACGAAGGGATGATGATTATTGTCACAGATAAACTCAGTTCCTTTAAAAAGGATCATGTGAAAAATATTAGTGTTCAACTGCCAGATTTTGATGAATTTACTCAGAAATTTATTAATCTACAAGTGGAAGTTCGATGGATAAAACCAGATATAAATCCGAATTTATACCGTATCGGATGTTCTTTGGTAGAGATTAAGCCGAATGAGCCACAGACTATTAAACAAATTCAAGAGGTTTTGGGTTTTTAGAAGTTACTCCGCGGGGTGGGGTTGCCAAAATCCAACAAGGCTATAAAGCCCGCCTCATCAATAATTTTCACGCCTAAATCTTGCGCCTGTTTCAATTTGCTACCTGCTTTTTCTCCCGCCACCACACAATGCGTTTTTTTAGAAACGCTGCCACTGACTTTCGCGCCCAAGTTTTGTAAACTGTTTTTGGCTTGTGTACGAGTCATAGTGCTTAAAGTGCCAGTTAAAACAAAGGTTTGCCCTGCTAACGTTCTTGCCATCTGTGTTTCTGCTTGCGTCGCCCAATGCACTCCCATCGCTTGTAGGCGTTGAATAACTTCACGATTATGCGACTGTTGAAAAAAAGCAACGATATGTTGAGCCGCCACAGGACCAATATCGGGGATTTTTTGTAAATCTGCCTTTGTTGCCGACATGAGATTGTCGAGCATGCCAAAATGTTGTGCGAGGATGCCGGCTGTGGATTCGCCGACTTCGCGGATGCCAAGCGCATAGAGAAAATTGGTTAGAGTGGTAGACTTGCTCTTTTCTAGCGATTTTATCATCTTTTCGGCAGATTTTTTACCCATACGTTCTAAGCCCGCCCATTGTTCATGGCTTAAACTATAAATGTCGGCGACATTTTCGACTAAACCACTATCTATCAATTGCCCAACCAGCTTTTCACCTAAACCGTCAATATCCATCGCGCGGCGCGAGGCAAAATGTTGTAAAGCTCGTTTACGTTGCGCCGGACAAAATAATCCACCTGTGCAACGCACCGCCGCTTCGCCGCGAGTGACATCTGAGCCGCAATCGGGACATTTGTTCGGTAAAACAAATGCTTGAGTATTTTCTGGCCGTTTTTCTGGAACCACGCGCACCACTTCCGGTATAACATCACCAGCGCGGCGCACTATCACGGTATCCCCCACGCGGACATCTTTGCGACTAATTTCATCTTGATTATGCAGAGTGGCGTTGGTTACGGTGACGCCGCCGACATTGACGGGGGCAAGACGGGCAATTGGTGTTAATGCGCCAGTGCGCCCGACTTGTACATCGATATCCAAAATTTTGGTCAAAGCCTCTTGGGCTGGGAATTTATGGGCAATTGCCCAGCGGGGGGCGCGGGAGACAAATCCCAAACTTTCTTGTTGTTCGATGCGATTTACTTTATAAACTACGCCATCAATGTCAAAGGGCAGGGTGTCGCGTTGTGCCAGCGTATTTTGATAGTAATCTAGGCAGCCTTGAATTCCGTTAACGGTTTGTGTATGAATACAAATGGGAAAGCCCCATTTTTGTAAACGATGCAAAATCTCGCTGTGGCGGCTACCTAATTCTACTCCTTCAACCACGCCAATACCGTAACCGAAAAATTTTAATGGACGGCTGGCAGTGACACGAGATTTTAATTGACGCAAACTGCCTGCTGCGGCATTGCGTGGATTCGCTAATGTTTTTCCGCCTTTAGCGATTTGTCGTTGATTGTATTTTTCGAAATCGGCTTTTGGCATAAACACTTCACCACGCACTTCTAATATAGGCGGATAATCGTCTCCTTGTAAACGGAGAGGGATGGCTTTGATGGTTTTGGCATTGAGTGTCACATCTTCGCCGCGATTACCATCTCCCCGTGTTGCGCCTTTGACAAGTATGCCGTTTTCATAACGTAAACTTACGGCAAGTCCATCCAGTTTAGGCTCTGCGACATATTCAATTGTTTTTACGCCTAAGCGTTCTCGCAGCCGTTTGTCGAAGTCGTAAACTTCTTCATTTTCAAAGGCATTGCCCAGAGATAGCATAGGTATTGTATGGATAACTTCGGCAAACGCACTTAATGGTGCAGCGCCCACACGTTGGGTGGGCGAATCTGGCGTGATGAGTTGGGGGTATTCTGCTTCAAGTGCCAACAATTCTCGCATTAAGTGGTCATATTCGCTGTCAGGAATGCGGGGATTATCTAATACATAATAATAATAGTTATGTTGGTTGAGCTTGTCGCGTAATTGGGTTGCTTGTTGTTGAAGGCTTTTGGGCATTTTTATATATTTAAAAAATCCTATTTCTTAAAGAAATAGGATTTTTAGATTGCGATTTTTAGATTGTTATTTCTTAAAGAAATAGGACTTTTAGATTGCGATTTTTAGATTGTTAATGAGTAATTAGTATAACTCGACGTTCAAGTTTGTCGCCGCAATGGTACAGGCGAGTACAGCTAATGTTCAACAACGAATAAAAACCGGATACCGAAGCTCAGCGAAGCCAAACACCGCCAAGTATATCAAGTCCGTAGTTATTGATCGACAAGAGAATTTGAGAGCACTAATGATATTGAAGATTTAAGGGGTTTATTCGTTGTTGAACATTAGCTGTACTCACCGCTTAGCTGTACTCGCCGCGATAATATCGCGGGCGGTGCCGCAAACCCCGTCCAGCATTTGCATTTAGTCGCAAAACCCACCCTGCAATTGTTCCAAAATCGGAGTCGAGGCTTTAGCCTGCGATTGTCTTGCGTTGACTGCAAAGCAATGCGCGGCGGTTTTTTCTGTTGCGAGCGAGGCTAAAGCCTCGCTTCCTAGTATCATATTCGCTGTCAGGAATGCGGGGATTATCTAATACATAATAATAATAGTTATGTTTATTGAGCTTGTCGCGTAATTGGGTTGCTTGTTGTTGAAGGCTTTTGGGCATTTTTATATATTTAAAAAATCCTATTTCTTAAAGAAATAGGATTTTTGGATTGCGATTTTTAGATTGTTATTTCTTAAAGAAATAGGATTTTTAGATTGCGATTTTTAGATTGTTAATGAGTAATTAGTATAACTCGACGTTCAAGCTTGTTGTCGCAATGGTACAGGCGAGCCCACCTGTCGGGGATGGTGGTTTTTGCAAAAAAAAAACACTTTGCCCACTGCTGCGAGCCGAGCGAGGCTAAAGCCTCGCTTCCTAGTGTTTTTTTAATTTATCTAATATCAATTAGTTATTTTAGATATTGTAGGGTGGGCAAAGTGTTTTTTTTTTTTGCCCACCAGCCCCGACTACAAAAGAGCGTCTTTGGGCTTAACTTAATGGCATTGATTCACAGCGTGCATGGTGACTTACTTTACAAGCCTTCAACCTGAGCAAGGAGATTTTCTATTTCGATTTCTGCCTCAATCGCGTAAATCTCCTTTTGCATCTGTTCAAGCGTATTATCCATATTGCCACCAATATAATCAACATCGCCTTCGATGTTGCCGTACTCTTGAATCGTACGCATGGCATCAAGCATGTCACGCTTCGCTTCTAAAGCGGCTACCTTTAGTTTCACCAAATCAAGATTTTCAATCAATTTTGATAGCGTTTTTTCCAACTTGTTTTCTGCCATTTGAACTTGTTGGATAAAACTTTCCATCTCTTGAATCGTGTTTTTCAACAGATTTATTTTTTCCTCAGAAGCACCCTGCCGTTCGTGGGAGGCAAGCGACGTTTTTCTCGCTTCTAGTTTCTGTTCAAACGACTTGCGTGATACTTTCACCTTGATCAGGTTGTCTCTGACTTGATTTATCTTATTCTCGTACTTCTGGATGGCAATATCACCTTTACCAATGAAACCTTGTATCTGATTGGTGATGCGTTTTTTTACGACATCAATAGCCGCCACCCCATCTTCTCCACATCCAAGGGGGATTAATAGGATAAAAAATAATGGTAAAAGCTTATTCATACAATTCTCTCTCGATGGTTGTTTTAGTGACTTCAGCATTCGCTAATACTGTATTCGCCTCTTTTAAAAGTTTTTGTGAAATAAGGCTAAATTTCTTTCTGCCCTGTATTTCATCAATTTTATATGCTACATAAGCACTCTCCACTTTATCATAGATATTGTTCAAGGTAAACTTTAAATTCTTGCGAAGATAATGCCACTGTTTTAGTGACTTATCAATCATCTCGCGTTGATTTGGAAAAAGTCCTTTTAACTCGTAAAGTTGTTTGATTTTTGTCTCAGCCAGCGTAATTTCTTCTCTCATTCTAGCCATGCTTTGGTAGAGAGCAGGATTCATCTCTGTTATGAAGGCGTTGACTTTGTTCTGGACATCAAGCTGTTCTTCTGTCTCCTTACATCCAAAAGTGGTCAAAGTTATTATTATTAATAAAATAACCCTATTCATCAAGCTGTGCCTCTATAGTGGATTTTGTTGATTCCGCATTAGCCAAAATTGCATTCGCTTCATTTAATAGTGTTTTTGATATAAGTGTGAATTTTTTTCTCCCCTGTATTTCATCAATTTTGTAGGCAACATAGGCTTGTTCAACTCGCAGCCCAATATCATTCGATACTTGGCTTAATTGATTTTTCAAAGTTTGCCATGATTAATTTTTTGATCAATAATTTGGGCTTGGTTTGGAAAGGCGGTTTTTAGGTCATGTAATTGCCTAATTTTCTTCTGGCTCAATGCTATTTCTTCGACAATTTCATTCATTTTTTGACTTAATTCTGGATGGAAGTCTTGTATGAAAGAAGTCACTGGCTGCTGCGATGGGATTGTTTTATTATCCTTTTGCCAATGATAGATGCCCCCACCGATAATCAATATAATATAAGCAGCAACAATGAGCCCACCCATAACAGTAATTATAGTCCATATTTTCTGCCGACGTGTGAGTACGACTGCAATCAGAATGATTAAAACAATTAATCCAAGACGTATCCACATAGAAACCTCCATTATACTCCTATTAATTAATTGATTCTCAATCCTAAATTGTATTTTCCCCCTGAAAATCCGGAAAAATGATGGTCTATTTCAGGATGATTAATGGGTTTTTGACTTTTGTCGTCCGTCAGGTTGCGTTGCGCCACGTAAGTTTGTTGGGATGAATTATGCACTAATACATGATACCAGGGTTGATCTTTGGGTGGTTGGCTTTTCGCCATCGTTTGATACCATTGTTCTGTGAGCATAAAATGGGGATCAACGTCAATGATCACTCCCCGATAGTTGAACTTTTTGTGGTAAACGAGTTGTCCTATATAAAATAATATATCATTTTCCATGGTTTGTTTCTCGTAGTTTTATCGGTCGTTTTAAGTCAAAAATATTAGGGCTGACATAGTAATAACAAGGCACCAAGGATTGTTTGTTTGGTTTTTTTGTTCCCGTAGTTAGTACAACTAATGTAGGACAACGAATAAAAACCTCCAAGATTTGCGTTATTGAATGTGTGATTATTCGTTGTCCGCCATTAGCTGTACTCGCCACAGTGGGAAAAAAACCTGAAAATGCTTTAAAACTTTAGTACAACGGATTAGGGGAGTAAACGGATTGGTTATTGCTAGAGCTGGAGATTTATTTGGAGCCATTGACAATTATTCCTGCCAAAAAGGTTTAAAACCAATCCGTTCGTTCCCCTAATCCGCTGTACTATATTTTTACTTTCCTCGTCCACAAATATGGTTTGGGAACGAGAGTGCGTAACATCAGTTAAGTGCGACAAATTGTAGGCCAACTGAAAAATCAAGAAAGCCTACGTAGTCCAAAGAGATAATGGACTACAACTACTTTGAGTGGCAAGGTTTAAATCCTATGGCAACG
>Ga0209780_1000446_pt1 | contig 21851 bp, 7 predicted proteins | sample WorMetexBAHAMAS2_FD_187384 | JGI IMG/M metagenome (GOLD analysis project Ga0209780, IMG submission 187384) | Marine gutless worms symbiont microbial communities from Max Planck institute for Marine Microbiology, Germany - Inanidrilus exumae... | ecosystem: Host-associated > Annelida > Digestive...
GCCGTCATTTGAAACTGAAAAATATCTCAACAACTGTAGACAGTGTATAGACCGGCCGCCGGAAAATATGGCAAGATGACAACAATGGCCCAATGAACTTCATCCTACCCATAACAAAATTAAACTGATATCCCTATAAAAGACGACATAGTCGTTTAAAACTGAGCCAAGAATTAAAGTTGAAAATAAGTTTTCTACACACATGCAAAAATGGCCGGTCGTAAAGGAGAAAGATATAAAATAGAGCCAAGAATTTCAGTACCCTTTATGCTTGAATTGGAATTTGAAAGCAAAATCATTAAAAAAACTATTAGTGATTAAAGAAATATGTTCTTGGCTGAAAACTTTCCGTCCATCCAACCCAGGAGGCAACTTTAATTCTTGGCTCAGTTTTCAACGACTATGTCGTCTTTTACAGGGTTATACTTAGTGGACCACACCGTGGTTCATGTCCTTAGCATAGGAAGCCTCAACCTTAACTGCATGCTTGAATAATAAATATACATAATAATAATAATACATGATGTATTATACCACTGATAATGTAAACACTATTTTACCGCTTGCTTATAACCATGCGATGCTGTATTAGTGTGGTATATGCTGTGGTCCTTTGCTCGTCTGTCTGTCCATCACACGACGAAGTTGTACCAAAATGGCTAAACATAGGATCATGCAAACAACGTCTTACTATAGCACAGGGACTCTTCAAGTGTTCTGCTGGCAAAGATTGTGGTGAAATTCCAGTGGGGTCAGCCTCAACGGTGACATGGTGTACGTCTGTCTGTCCACAAAAGGTTACTTCGATTTCAGAGAAATTTGGCATGTTGGTAGTGATCGATGAGTGATGCATGACGGTATGCAGTATGACCCGATTCAACGTCAAGGTCACGAGCCCTTGAAAGTTGGAAATCCTGTCATTTTTAAAAGCAATCTCCTATGCTATTTACAATGGGAGCTGGCAAGTGGGCACTGGTTCTTAAACAAGGCACAATATCTAAATTTGACTGGGCCGGATTTTTGATGTGCGTCCTAGTTTTTGTGTCACGTGACTTTGAACTTGGCAGAAACGTCAATTGCGATGTCGACCTTTAGTCCCCCACGGGGCTATTTTTTTAATTTTGGCCCCAATCATATCTTCGGAATCGGTGAAGCTAGGCTCTTTAAATTTCGTGTGCTGATTGATACAGAGGAGTATTAGTGCATGCATGATAGATTACCTCCGAAAGGGATGTGTTCAGGGTTACGTGACGTTTTTAAATTTTAGGAGATAAGTGTAAATATATCGGAAACAATGCGAGATAGACATATCGTTGCAATTGAAGACTAGTAGGAAATCGTATGTGGTCTATCGAATCGTCGAATGGGACCATTACAGGTGACTATTGCTTTTTGAAACCTTTGTGTCCATTCACCACGGTGGTTTGCGTCTATGATGGTGCGCTGGCGGAGTTATACGCGCTGACGTCAACAACATTGGTGGTCTTTGGTTGATCACAGTTACGGTCCAGTTGACGTCACTGTACGGAAGTCTGTTGATGACACGCACGGCATTGCATGCTCGCTGTGCGATAGTTGTGCTTAGTGCAACGATGCGTGTACAAAACTATGCAGGTAGCGGAATAAAACGTGGCAATTGCTGAAAGTGCTCCTCAGGCTAATATGTTTGCGTTATTCGTACAACACTACGGCCACTGATACAGATCGCCGTGCGCGTCTCTTGCTGTTAGCTGAGCTTCTTGTTTCATATTGCCGTGCAGCAGTCGACGAGATTTCAATTTTGCGCGGTCCGTGTGCGGTAGCTGAGCTTTGCAAGATGCACTTTTATGGTGCTTCAGAAGCAACTATTTGATGTTGACTGCTGCATCCGGGTGTGGACATTGCGCTGTTGCCGTGATACGAGGTCGGCGGGGTTTGTTTCTTGTTGTGTATAGGATGCAGCGTGGACTCGCCGCTGTCTCCGACATACGACTCGCCGTTTTTAAACGAATGGTAAGCGAAACGCTATACAGTTAGTGATGTAGACGACGTGGGCGCCGCTGGTTGACGGTTGATGAACACCTGCCTCGCCATTGTCCCACCACACCTGCCCGTCGTCGACTGCCGCTGCTACCCATGTCACTGGCGCCGCTAGTAACAGTAGTCGGTGCTTTGTGAAGCACGTGCCTGAGTTTATTTCTGGTCTCCAGTCTCTCAGAACTATAGCGTGCGCAATAAGTCCTTGAAGGCAGTCCGGGAGGAAGTCGTGAAACTACGGCGTATGTCCATCTATACTGTGCGCCAGTACAAATGTTGTGTCCGTAAAAAGCTATCACTGTTCAATTATGATTGTATACGCGTGAGACTGTTACGTTTTACGCATGTTAGTCTTTTTCCCAAATATTTCTGAAAACGCTGTTAGTAAAGTATACGTCGATTTGTATAGCACATTGTCGTAACGACCTCTAATGCGCTCAGATATGGATCACACAGTTTTACCTGCAAATTACACCATGCCTGCCTTTACTCCTTAGCCGCAGAGCATCACCGCCCTTTGGCTGGTATTCATTTTGCCGTCCCACGGAGGGTAGAAGGCTGAGTCGACCTGTTCTTATGTCGTCAATCCAACATTCTCAAAACTCCTACGTGACGCAGCTTTAACCCCAATAGAAGCTTTGCTATATACTTCTATATATATATAAAGTTGCCGTGTCTGTCTGTCTGTGTGTCTGTCTTCCGGATTGCTCAAAAACGTGTGGACCGATTTCCATGAAACTTTTCATGGTTCATAAGGGTGATATGTATAGACGTAAACGGATAAAAAAACACCGGAAAATTTCCACCCTTAATGTGTAAAAAATGGTTAAATGGTGCAAAATGACCGATTTTGAGAAAGTCCCCACGGGCCACGAGCGCTGGCCTGCCTGGCTTATTGCACATTATTGTTTTTTTGCATGTACTTCTTCTTTGTTTGTTTATCTGTTCATTATGTAAATTGCTACCGTATTTGGTGAATAAAGATGTATATAATGGCCTGCGGTCCGAGTTCGCACGCGCGCCTGCGCGCTGGCCTAAGGTCCGACTTCGGCACGGCACGGGCCAATCGCGCGCTGACCAGTGGGCGTGGCCCGTAGCCTTCGATGGGGGACCGTATCAAACGCTTTTGTGCTCCTGAGTCCAGTTTAGTGGTCCGACTTCCCGGCCGGCCTTTGGCCATGTAAACGCTAGTATTGTGTAGTGCAGTCCTGGATTTGAACTGCACTACAGCTTTGCAGTGTTGTTTTCGTCCAGTTCTGTAGGGTCGTGTTTAGAGACCGGCCGTAGATAAACAAAAAATGTTCATAGAAGTTAGAACCCACTTTGGTTCCGTGGCCGTGGTGAGGGGTTAGTTAGAATGCGTGTCAGCTTAAGGACGTTGGCAGCTGGTGTTGGAAGTTAGAAAGCTGTTTGTGAACGTTTGCCTTTATTGCACGTAAACTCTTGTAAATGGAGTCGATGCCGTCGAAACAGCACAACGTCTGGGCAGGGGACCGTCACGTTGGGAATTGACACGTTAATTGTCACCGTTCTTGTTTCATGTGCAAATGAGTTTGGAATCCGCATAAAACATAGTGCTGATGTTATTATTTGCTGAAACTTTTTAGCAATTCAATGTTATTCAGAAATGTGTGATGGAATGTTTCCGACTTGAATTAACTGACGTTATTGGATGGCGGACAACCGTAACGTTACGCTGCAGACGTGTCATTAATTACTTACCCACGCCGATAGCAGTTAAGGGGGTATTGGTTTTTACCTCCGTTTGTCTGTGTCTGTCTGTGTTTTTCCGCACGATATCTCAAAAACCGATGCAGCTAGAATCACCAAACTTGACGTAGAAATGTTCCACAATGAGTGCTGGAAACCCATTTATTTTGGGGTCAAAAGGTCACATTGCTGGCGTGGGTCTTTGCACTCTTGTGAGTGCTGGCTTTGACTCTAAAACTAGAGCACAGTATCTAAATTTGATCGGGCCGGATTTTTGATATTTGTCATAGTTTCTGTGTCACGTTACTTTGAAGTTGGCAGAAACGTCAGTTGCGAAGAGTCGACCATCAGTCCCCGTACGCGGCTAATTTTTTTAGTTGTTTTTTGCCGCATGCACTTTTTAGCTGTGATGGTGGGTATGGAGCAGAAAGATGTCCATGTCGCAGCTGTAAATTAAAGAAATGGTTGACGCGTGAGGGGCATGAGTTCTGGTCGAGTGAGCCGTCTAGCTTCGCTGACCAACTAGCATGACCGTTGAAGATTGACCTGCTGCGATGAGTTGTAGCTGCCTGCCAGCTGGTTCAGCGTCGTCATCTCATGTCCGCAGGGAACTGTAACTCAGTCCGGCTGTGCGGGCGGCCGTCAGTCGACCGCGTGGTCAGTCCCAGTAATAAATCAGCTGGCCGTCCCCTAACTGACGGTCTATTAATGAACGTCTCTAGATTGAACGCAGGTGCGCTGCGCTACCATCGCCGTCTCGTCAGCGCACCGACCTTGCAGCCATGAACGTGACACTAGCCTCGGCGCAAACTTCTATAAGGCTGCTAGGCTCGACGGTCCTCGACCCCCACTTTTAAACTCATAGGCTTTCCAGCTTCTGAGCCACCCCCACCTTTTGTCACATGCAACGCCTTCTAAGCTGAAGCAGAAACAAGTTTCTCACAACTGTGCGGTTTCAAACGCAAAGTAATTCTGTCACTTTGTGTTCAAACCACAGAAAAGCAACAATATTCTTTCAAAAAGCATATTTGCGCAGTTTACAGGATAACAACAAATGGACAAATTTGCGCCTCATTTGCACTTCTGAAAGCAAAAATGCTTTTAATTTCATGGGGCTTCACCATCTGACCCCTTGACCAGGCTCTACCCTGCTGGGGGCTTTGCCCCCATGCCCCATACCCCCATTATAGTCTCGCCTCGCTCCACGCTCGCCATGAGCCCCTACTATTTCGAGGAAGTTTACACCCCTGGGCAGTAGACTGGTCAAAACCAACTAATAACCCCGGACTTGTTTTCTTCAATTAAAGCATATGTATTTTAACTTCACTAAAATATGAATTTTTCGTTGATTAGACGAAGGAATTTGCTGAATGTTGTTAAACGTTTGCAAATTTAGCTGTTTATTTTGTTGCTAAAGTGCAACTTATGAGCAGTAGTAGCACTGTAACACTTCATGCACACACGTTGGCAGATGCTTCGTTAAAATGCTTCGTATACTCACATAGACGAAAATATGATCGATGAATACTAAAATGCAATAGACGTACATAAATAACTAACTACTTCTATTAGCCGATGTGGCATCAAGAAACTACTCACTCACTCTCTCACTCTGATAGCCACTCTTTACCAAACAACAATAGATACCCTTAATTACAAACTGAACAGATGCTCACAGAATGCGCCTAACAGTGAAGCGTAATATGAAGTTGGTGTGTGGTATACCTAACCCGGGTATTACAAGGTAGACAGTGGCGTATCCACCCGGGGGGTGGGCAGGGAGACGTGGATACGCCCCTGAGGGTAGATATGTGGGACTGTTGGTGGTTGAAGTTGATGGTGCGTCGTTTTGCCATCTGCTGCTGCTGCTGCTGCTCCGTCTGCTTGTGAGCCTGTCACTGACAGATGGTGCTACTGATCTCACGCACCGACCCACCCACACTGTCCTGTGAGTCGTCTGCACCTCGGCAGATGTCGCTGTCTGTCGTCGTTTCAGTGCGGCGCCTGCAGCGTGCGCCGATAAGAGGCGTCGCTCGTTGGACCCGCATGTTGTGTCGGATTATAGACGCCTGTCACGCGGCGACGCCGTCTATATTTAGTTCAACTGGACGCCGAGAGAGCGGCGGGAGATTCAAACCTGTGGGCACAGCCGGCGCACAGTGAAGATTACCACGCGGCGCGGTTCAATTATATCCGGGTCATTGGCGTTCTACCGCGAAAGTCCGCGATGAACGCATGCTGTTCTTTGACTGTCGTTAGACTAGACGTCTTATTTCATTTCTAAGCTGCTCTTAACTACACTGCTCCATGTGGGCCCGGGGCAATCCCCCTCTGCCTTAACCCTTTACTTCCCCACCTCTACTCTTATCGTTTAGTGTCACCTGCAGGAGTATACAGTAAGCCGGACGCGGCGCCATGACCACGTCGTTAACCGAGTGATCTAGTACACAAGTCAGCCTCAAGTCCACTCAATTTTGTGTGGACTCGGACTGCGTGGACTGCAAAGAACTCATAACGTGAAATATTGCTAGGTCTGTGGCGGATGGCGGGGACTCAATGACGTCACTGTGCATGTGCCTCGTTTGAAGTTCTTACGGTTGCGTGGCCAGGATTCGAAGGCTGAGAACAGATTACCAATAGTACTAGAGGAAAAATAAGCATGTGCAGTTATATTTTATGCAAAACGTTATTCCAACTAACAGAGAATGAGCCTCCGACGCTATAAATTAAGGTATATACGCCGCATAAACGCGGCAAACGTTTGTTGAGAGTTAATTGACGCTAGACGTGGTCTGTCATGTTATTGTTTGTCTGTGTTTTGTTCACTGTCACACTGCCGACACTGTCAACAAACTACAGAAGAAGCCAGCACTCACAAGAGTGCAAAACTAACGCTGGCACTGTTAATTTATGTCTCGTGACCTTGACCTCTGGCCTATTGATCCCAAAATAAATGGATTTCCAGGACTTACGGTGGAACATTTCTGTGTCAAGTTTGGTGATCCTAGGTGCATTGGTTTTTGAGATATCATGTGGAGGCAGACAAAGGCCGCTGAAAACACTTCCCGCGACTACCGTTGCTGTGGCTAATAATTCAAAATACGCAGGCCTGGGTGGAACATGACTTGTTGAGCTGAGTTTGCCGGATAAGCAGCCAGGATGATAAGTCGTGAACGTAAATTGGTTGTTAAAAAAGTCAGTCGTCAAGCGGTGACTGGAGGATGGTGCTAGCCAACACCGTCCAGTATCTTTGTGTGGTCAATGATATACGGCGTTGTATTGGTTGACACGGCCGCCACGTTGTTGTGATAGAGCTGCTAAGGTATAGCACGGGAGTCTAAAGGTGCGTGCAGACGGGACGCTGCGCCGTGTCCTGTCTGCACGCACCTTAAGAGCCGTGGACCAAACATTGAAGCGACAATGCGCCACTTACTCAAAGTTAGATGGTACATCTGCCGCTGGTGCCACGCTTTCGGCGCCTCGGGTTTTATACCGTCAAAGGCACGCAGACTGTCAATTGTCTGCTATGGACGACGCAAATCACAGCATATTACACAGCGGTAAATGCCATTGCCCTCCAAAACGTTTGGTTCACTGTGACACTTCAGTCCTTCTCCCGGGAAAAGAACAGTTCTCCCCTGGACAATTCCCCCTCGGAAATTTTCCCTACCCTGTTCGGTTAGGATTAGAGTTAGGAGTGGGGTTACTACGGTTAGGGTAGGGTCAGTAGGGTTAGTATTAGAGTTAGGTTTATGGTTTGGGTTGGGGGAATGCCCGGGAGGGAAAATGCCCGAAATTCCTTATCCCCACTACCTAAACGTTCTCCTCATACCTAAACGTTCTCCTCAGATCACCACGATTTCCACGTCTCATCCAGGTCGTGGTTGAAGGACACGCGTCCAACGCCGTGACTGCACCGCTCAGTTCCTTTGATCGTTTAGTTTTACGGTGGCATTTTTCTTTGTGACCTTTGAACTTTGCGTTTTTTAAATATTCACCAGTTTAAAGTTCTCCACTGGCCATGCTCTGTTCGATTTTTTAAATGTATTTTGTGCATACGTGACTATATTAATATCTGTCAACTTTTGAAGTTTTGAATTTAAAATTCGCCGTCACGTCAGCCAGTTCAAAGCTGCTCTGGCTGTCTGTTATCAGCTGCGTCTAAATGCATCCGGTTGCGACATCGTATATGCCTGCTGCAACACATTCAAATGCACGCCCGTGCAATGCACGCATGTTTCCAAACATTTATCTCCCCCTGCATGCACGCACATGTCTATAATTAATGGCAATTCTCTCGAGTTGTGCCATTGTGCGCGTATACGTGTGTATTTATCGACCGTGCTTCCGCCGTGTCCGTCGTACTCTTTGATTTCGTCTCGGTGGAGGCGTGGCCCCGATTGCCGCACTGTGGCCGTCGTCTCCGCAGTTACCTAGCGACCTAGCGGCTGAGTTGGGTGGTTACCTGCGGTTCATTAGGCAGACGCGGACATGAGCCACGTAGCCGGCGAGATGGGAGTAGTAAGAGGCGTCCGTCCAGTCGAGTCGGACTCGTTGGGCTGGCACCGGACCCCGCATGGGGCCGGGGTACCCCTTTCCGTTTTTGCTCATCCTTTGTCTATTCACTCCCTCATCTTTGCTCTTTTTTACTTTTTCCCTTTTTTCTTTTCTCATTCGTGTTACCTATATTCTATTGTCCATCCCTTCCCTTTCTACCAGAAACCTTCCCACTCTGTTTCCAGGTCGGAGGTCGTAGGAGGCGACCAAACCTGGGTTTAGTTTGTTTTGTTTATTGTGTGTTATCTCTGTTGCTTAGTTAAGAATTATTCTGGTGTTTTGTTGTATTTGGTTTAGTTAAGTCTTGCGGTTCGATAGTTGTCTTTGCCTGTTGTAGGCGCTAGCGTAATAATTTAAATGAGCCTCTCGATCCCTTACCCTTTTGGGTGGTGGCTGCTGAACAAAAAGGCGGCCAGGGTTGAGGTTAATATATCGCTGGCCTTCCTTTACTGGGTGGTGATAGCTCTCCACCCGACCACCCCTGACCTTTTGTCTCTGATATAGCCATATTTGTGCTGAAAGGGGACGTTAAACCCAACTAACTAACTTAGCTTTCACCGCTACGGGAACTCACATGCTATATGGGATCACACAGTGTTACCTGCCACCCGGCAGAGATGAGATTCCCGCCTTTACCCCCAGCGGAAGCAGGTACTCGATTTAGCGACCCCGGAGGGATGCAAGGCTGAGTTGACCTATGTTACGTGAAAGCGGACTGGCCGGAATTGAACCCGCGACCTGTTAGTCGCAAGTCCAACGCCCTACCTCTGAGCCACCACTCAGTCCTACGTTACGTCGTTGACGACATACTGGTACTAGTGGGCTCGAGTGACGGAGAAGTAAAATGGTTTAATACTGCATGCTATTTAGGCTATAATATGTATATGGTTCACATCGGGTAATCGTCATCATGTTTCATCTTCTGATGTGGAAGTTTGGCGAAATTGGCGTGACATGTTCCTCCTTATGTCACGATTTTCAGCTCTTCTTTTTGTTTCGTTCCGGGCTTACCCGTTGCTTTTTGTCATCCAACCACATTCTCCTTGGCATGCCTTTGCCTTTTTGGAGTTTGTCGGCCCACCGAAAAGCATTGGGAGTCTCAGCTAGTGTACGCAGCAAAGGTACGATTTGATCCTCAGTAACGATTACATTAAATGGTTAATAAAACATCGTTACAGTTTGTTAAACAACTTCAGATGAACACCGTCTTCTTAAATTACATTTTAGACTCTACGACTGCAGCTTTGGCCCACTGACACATGGCCGTGAAACAAACAGTTCCCCCTATACAGTTTCCCTCTCGGACATTTCCCCCTACCCTGCTAGGTTAGGGTTAGAGTTAGGAGTGGGGTTAGTAGGGTTGGGGTTAGGGTTAGTATTAGAGTTAGGGTTAGGTTTATGGTTTGGGTTAGAGTTAAATGTCCGGGAGGGGGAATGTCTGACACTCGCATGGCGTCCTCTGTGACAAAGATGGATTTGACTCGTGAGTTGTGTTTGTCATATAAACGAGTGAGTGAGCGACGGGTAGATTGCGTGGTGTCTGGACATCATGTCATACCTGCGATGGATAGTGATGTAATGAGTGACTGAAGATGAGCAATTGAGTATGGCTTATTACCTGTACCGTTAATAATTGTCAGATGTAGCCCGTAGTTGTTGCGTTATTACTGGCCCGCCTACACATAGTGTAGACCCAACACATATAGTGTAGACTAGTCAGACTAGTAACGGTCTTTGGCGTCTGTTGTGTTTGTCAATGCACGCGCATTAGAGGCTTTGCGTTTATGCGCTATATAAATCCACGATTGATTGACATTGACATTGTCTGTAACACTCGCATATGCAGCGTAACTCACCAGGGGGTAGCACGCGACGCGGGCCAGTAGTGTTACGTCCCGTTAAGGCAACACCTTGTTAGATTCAGATGTTGTTCTGTCCAGTAAACCTGTGCAGGTGTGCAAGGAAATATGGCTGTCGTGCTGCGTGGGAAAGTGGTCTGCAGATAATTACAAACTGCCTAATGCAGGTGTAGGGTGGGCCGGTGCAACTACAAGCACCTGTTCAGTGTTAACTAAGGTGACAGCTGTCACCTTGTGTGACACGTGGTCGTCGTTCTCTTAATCCCCGTTAGGTGGCGGCGTGGCGTAGTGGTAGCGTCGTTGGTCTAGATCAACGAGGTTAACCTGCGCTAGCCCGGTTAGTACTGGGATGGGTGACGGTGTCCGGGTTCGACTCCCGGAGGCGGCACTTTATTTCGGTATGTAACCAACCAATCACGTCGACTCAGCCTTTTACCCTTCGTGGGACGGTAAATGAGTACCAGCCAAAGGGCGGTGATGCTCTGCGGCTGGAGAGTAAAGGCAGGCATGGTGTAATTTGCAGGTAAAACTGCGTGATCCATGTCTTAGCGCATTAGTGGCGCTTTGCATAACGCAATACAAATAGACGTATACTTTACTTTACCCCCTCCCCGTCATGCACTCATATCATCTTGCAAGTCCTCATGAGGACTTCACCCCAAATCCCCAATGGGGCAGACATCTGTTCAGACCCTGCTTTCGTTTTGTCTTTTTTTCGATCGCTGATCTTCTCGTTCAAGGAGACAGTCAAATTCCGCAACCAACCGTACAGCGTAACAGCGCGTAAGATGTGAATATGACAAGAGCAATAAGGTCTGTCATCTTGACGCACGTGACGCACGATGTTCAGCAGTCTGACTTGGGAGCCAGTGCACGCTGAAATGTGATTACTATAGTCATAAGTCCACCGTACGTTGTTACTGGCCCGCCTACACATAGTGTAGGGGGCAGACTAGTAACGGTCGGTGGCGTCTGTCGTCTGTAACACGGCGCATATACAACGTAACTCACCAGGGGGCTGCACGCGGCGGGCCAGTCATGTTACGTCCCGTTAGGGCGACACCTTGTTTTACTGTATGCGTACGGATTGAGCTATGACCGTAATTGAATTTGAGAGTTACTTTGTTTCACAAAGACAATTCTGAGCTGTTTTATACTGTTTTGTAACTGTTTCAGTTTGAAAGCGAAGCAGCAAGTCACAAAAGCAAAATGCTTCAAGACTTTACCAGTCAGTGTCTGTCGTGCATGTTCTTCTGTGTTTGTTGCATCACACGTTGAATCTTGATATCTCGCTTGCACTGAATCACGTTGAAAGTTGATATTTGTCTGTGCTGTTAAAGCAGTCGGTGCCAGTGAATGTGTAATAAGTAAGCAAGAGTACTCAGATACTCGTAGTGACAGATTTGGACCGAAAATTTATGAAAAACATAGGTGTGTGCCCTGTCTGATTTTGCAGTATTGCATAAAATTTATCTGATGAAGAATTAGCAAAGGCATTTTTCTGAAACGGAACTACGCAATGTATAGTGCCAAATATTCAGCCCTTTTATCTGCAGTGTGTAGAGACATAATGCCACACTAGTAAGAGATCGTGTGTGGCATCAACACCAATGACCTTGAGTGACCTTGAAGGTCATTTCAGTTATTTGAAACTTTTCTAACTTCCATACCTCCGGGAAATACAGCATGTAGAATATGCTAGAATATGCTTACACACGAATCAGAAAGTATACTTGACTTGTACTTCAACTGTCTTGTCGAAACTGAAAGTCACAGGAAGTCACAATGCTGTAAAGGTTGTAATTGTCATAAATGATGCAAAATAGAGATATTGTAAACTTACTATAAACCAAGTAATCAGAAGTCATATAGCCTATGGAATGTCCAATGACCTTAAATGGCCTTCAAGGTCATTCACCCATTGCAAGTCTTGTCAAATGCAGTTTTTTTTCGTACTGCTGTGCAGCAGTTGACACAGTTGCAACTGACAATAGTATGGCACACCGTCCCTCCATGACAGCTGAGCTTCTTGTATGGTATACCCTTTTGAAATGGATGAACAAAGGCATTTGACACTAGATTGAGTATGGAAATTACTAGTCAACTGATGGTAAACTACTTCCAAATGGGTCTTGTTCAGGATCATGCGATACCCTTCTTACATTTTTTGACCCACTGTTTTTGGAAAGGATGAAGCTATGCATTTCAAAGTTTGCCATTCTTACAGCTGCAAGATGTGCACGTCGTACTGCGCTTTGTGCTGTATTTGTTAATTGAATATCTTTGAATTAAAATTAGCAGTAAGCGATTGACATTTTTTTGTGATTAATAATTTTTAACCTAAAAAGTAAGTGTGTTATGTTGTGCAGCTAAGTTTCTACGGTTTTGGTCCAAGTTCGTGCAGCCGAGTAGCGTCACCACCAGCCAGTGGTAATGTTCCGCTGAAGAAGTCGACGTCGGATGATGATGCTGGTGACCGAGATGAGAGTTCACAGGACAGCGGCATCGGTGTTGAATGCACGACTGCAGCACAGACCAGCTGTCACCCTCCAGCAGTCTTCAGTGACAGAACCAACTTGATGGACAAGTTCCTGTCGACTGGCAAACTGGGAATTAATTCGCGTAAAACAATCTTCAAGCGTTCACTGTCGGTGCCCTTATCAACAGTGAGTTGTGTACTTGGTTTCATACGCTCACATGTTACTTACTGTATGCATGACACTTCTTTCAGAGATTTTGTTGCTTTTAACACTTGCATCCATAATGGGCTTTGAGACTTTAAAATACTATGTTGTTGTTGTGTTCTTAAATAAAATGTTTGCCTGACATGTCTGACATGACACTGTTTGCTGGCATCATGAAGTGTGTCTGCATGTAGAATTACTGCTCTGTGCCACTGCTAGCCCTCTACAGGCTCCGGGTTGGTAATTAACCCTGATTCATTTGTTGATTTCTGCGCTATATAAATTGTTTGTTTGTTTACACACCTTCCTTCCTTCCTTATTTTCTTCCTTCCTTATACTGTCTTCCTCACTTATTTACTTCTTTACTCATTTATTGCCTGATTTGCCTACTCCTTTCAGAATAGACCCGTTCTGTTTTCAGGCTGCAGGTCGTAGGAGGCGACCGGACCTGTCTTTAGCTTTCTGTGTAAAATTTTATGTTGTAGTATATATTTTGTTACGTATGCATGTATGCTTTTGTTTTGTTAAATTTAGTTTTTACCACAGGATGCTGTACTATTGCGGTATATGCTGTCATCGTGTGTCTGTCTGTCCGTCCGTCTGTCCGTTTGTCACAAGTCGGAGTTCTACAAAGATGGTTAAAACTAGGATCATGCAAATAACGCCGTACGATAGCCCAGGGATTATAGTTTGGCGGCACCGAAGATCTTGGCAAAATTCCAACAGGGTCACCCCAAATGGGGGCCCCAAATAGAGGTAGGGTAGGTTCAGATTGGCGATTTTCTATCAATATGTCACTATATCCCAGAAACGGTGCAAGATAGGACATAGTTACTATGGAAAACTAATAGGAACTCCTATGCGCTCTACCGAATGGCGCTATTTTCTGTGACCTTGAGGGACATCTAATTACGCCAAACTACTCCATTTTCCAAATTTTGTATCCCATTTCATATCTTTATAGTGGGAAGAGATATAGACTTCAAATTTGGTAGGCAGGTTGATAGTAGCAAGCCCTAGCCCACAGATGACAAATCATTTCAGAAAGGGGCGTGGTCAGTTGATGCTAAACTTCTATACACTGTTTACTTTTACTTTACGTGAACCATTTAAATTTTGGTGGGCAGTGGCACCAACCATATCTCTGAAATGGCTGAAGCGAGATTCCAAATTTTGTATACAAGTAGGCTATATCAAGTCTAGCATACGGAGGACGAATCGCCTTTAATAGGGGCGTGGTCAGGATCACGTGACCCATTTTAAATTTTCGGTTCCCCAATGATATCCCTGGAACGGCTAAAGCTAGGGCCATCAAATTTTGTACACAGATAGACAGTATCATATCAAACCAAAGGATGACAAACCACGCCTAAAAGGGCGTGGTCAGGGTCACGTGACCAGTTTTTCAATTTCGGCACCTGCCGTCATATTTACAGTACGACTGAAGCGACAGTCTCCAAATTTTGTATACAGATAGAATATATCAAGTCATTCAAGTGCTTAGCTTTCGATGACATGGCGTGTTCAGAGTCACGTGACCCGTTTTATAATTTTGGCCCAATCATATCTTTGGAATCGATATAGCTACACACTTCAAATTTCGTGCGCTGACTGATACATATGAGTACTGGTGCACACATGATATATTACCCCTGAAAGGTATGTGTGATGTTTCATGTGACCCTTTTAAATATTGGGAAAGTGCTGATATCTCGTTAACGGTGCAAGATAGAGACATAGTGGCAATGGAACACTATCGAATGGCACCACTTTTGCTGTTTGAAACCTTTCTAACTCCCATACCTCATGAAACATAGCATGAATTTGGTAATATAGCGCGTCGTTCAGTTTCTCTGCAGTAGCAGAGCTTCTTGTTCAGTACTAAGCTAAGAATGGCTGAGAAGAACGTCTCCGAAATGACCTACTTTGTGTCATGTGTGATGTAAAACTTTAACTCAGTAGTCAGTCAGTTTTGTTATCCAACCAACAGTTTCAAACCACTGACGGCACAGAGAGCACGGAATTGTTTGTTAAACTGCATTAAGCTGACATTTTTATTTATATTTAGGTCGACTCCTCCGAGTCGACCTAATAAACTGGGTCTCAAATGTCCGTCTGCCCGTCCGTACGTCCGTCCGCCCGTCCACAAAAAGTTTCTTCGATTTCAGTACAGTTCGGTATGTAGGCAAAGGTCGATGAGTGATGCATGACGGTATGCAGTATGACCCGATCCAAGGTATAGGTCACTAGCCCTTGAAAGTCAGAAATTCGGCCATTTTCAACAGCTATCTTCTCCCCCATTTACAACGGGGGCTGGCAAATGACCACAGATTTTTAAATTAGGGCACAATACCTAAAGCTTTTCGGGCTGAATTTTTGATTTTTGTCCTAGTTTTTGTGTCCCGTGACTTTGAAGTTGGCAGTAAGTAGGAGTCGACCGCCAGTCCCGTACGGGACTAATTTATATGTACCAGAGCTTCACTTCAGCACACTTTGCGCTCACCACTGCACATGCTTTATGCGTGCCACGTCTCCACCTAGTAAGCTTCACCCAGCGTTACAGCACTCGGCAATGTAATGGTGTAGATGGTCGTGAAATTCTGTTTACATTTACGTACAAGTACCAGCAAATGTGCACTGTACCTTCTGTGCTTTGGTACTTCACTCTTTGACACTGTTGGTAGGGCAACGCAAAGGATTGACAGAGTTCCATAGGTTTGCTGTTGGAAGCCCGACTTAACGAGGCTAGTTGAGAAAACAGGCGGGTTGAACAAACACGAAAAGTACGGCAGTTAAGTTTTGTACTTGTGTCACACTGACGTCGGACAGTGTTGCTTTGGCTGTTGCAGAGTCAAGAGAATGCGGTTCACAAGTTAGAGAGCTGCTGTTCATTGCAGACAAGGTGCCCTATAGTTCAGTCGGCGTTGCTGTCGCCAGTCCGAGATGTTGATGATGGTTTTGCTGAGTTGAATGACTTCGGCTGTGATCCGGAAGCAGACCGTTCTGTCACGAAGACGAACGCTGCAGACCAGGAAGCTGCCGACGTGTGCTGTCGTAAACGTCGTCGAGGTGCGACTGACAGCGGTGACCATGACAGCTCGTCAGCTCACACGTCCGAACATCTCGCCACGTCTCCGACGTGCTTTGTCGGACATGAAACCCCGACGTCTTCCAAGCAGTCGGTGAAACGTGCTAAAGAGTGTGTGGAGTTGAGTTGTTCATGCGATGGTGAAAGGGCTGGTGCCCGGCGTCTGGTCCGTTGTCACTCCGAGGCAGTTATACACCAGGCTCTGTCAATGTCCGAGCAGCAAGCAAACCTCGTTGGTGATTTCAGCCGACCTCACTCACTGCCGCTGGTGACTGCTGCAAAGCATCCAGACCTTAAGACCATTAGCCCTGATACGGTCAGCTCCTGCAAAATTTTTTCTCTCATATGTTTATGCATTCGTCGTCCCACAATGTCGGTGAAGGCATTATGTTTTAGGCTGTCCAGTCCATTGGTATGTCCATTCATTTGTTCGTCCGTTTGTCCGGTCAGATGTTGTTACCAGGGTGTCTCATCAACAGCTCGAACAATTTGGATAAAACTGGTGGGGAATGTTCACTAGCGCCTGCCGATGACCTGATTAGATTCTAAAGGTCAAAGGTCAGGTCATGCAGGCCATTGAGGTCAAGTCTTGTGAACACCATGGGCATGTCCAGACTGCCAGCAATTATTTTGTTAGCGGCAACAAAGTCAGCACTTACTCACTGGACAGAAAACAGCAGAAGCAGCAGAGTTCTAAACATAGACATTTCGTGTGATTGATGTAAACAAAAACTAAAACAAACTTGTCGGCAAACGAGAAGTTAATGAATCAACACTTTTTAACTGAATGTGCATGCTATGTAATAACTTTGGAATGCATTATTTTTATTTTTCTCACCTTTGAAACCAAACGTTCCGTCATTTTCCACTGCTTCTGTTGCCGGCCACGAAGTTATCGCTGCTTCGCTGGACAGTTTATTTCACGATTCTGCTGACGTTGTGGACCTCAGCACTGCTGACTGGGCAGCACCCATATTTCATGAACTACTTGAGCAATCTCGCTAAACTAACCACTAACCCCTACTGATGACCTGGTTGGTTTTGGAGATCAAAGGTAAAAGGTCAAGGTCACAGCAGGCCTAAGTATGTGGTGGTGAATTCATCCAAGTCAGTGCTGGGGGTTTGATGTCCACCTTCTAGTTTGTTTTGTGAGAAAAGTCGCAGTAATTGCTACTTTCACTGTGTATATACAGGGCTGTTGTTGTGTGCATAAGTGCTCGTCAGTTGTTATTTTAGTGTGTTGAACAAGACGCAAGTTCTTGGCTGATCAAACAGATGGGGTTAGGCGAGCAATTGGTAATGTTGCAGTTAGATGGATGTAATATTGACGTGGTTTACAGCTAACATAGTTCTCACTGATGAAGACAAAATGCTTACATGGACAGAAGTAACATTATGGATGAAAATGTTTTGTTTACACGAATTCCATGTGGAGTGATGATGAGCAACTTGACAGGAATGTCAGTGACTTGTCGTCGCGGCGTGGAACGAACGCAGTGCAGCCTGCCACCACCTGACACTGATGTCTGTCAGTGATGCAGCATTACATCCCGTGTGGGCTCTGGGGTAATCTGCACCTTATCCTTTCACTTGCCCACTTCTACGCCTTCTAATTTATCTTTTAGTATCTTTTACTTTAACCTTTCTTGCTCGCTTCATCTATTTTCTTGCTTTTCCATTCCTTTCCATTCATTCCATTTGCCAAATTTCGTGCAGATCCACTCAAAACTAGCCATGCATAAGGAACAATAACAGACAGACACTTACAATTATATGTACAAGCCACAATCGAGCGTACCACAATCTCGCTACGCTCAATTGTGGCTTGGCCGCCCGCCGCCTGTGCCCGCCGCCCGACCCTCGCCTGTCCGTTTGTTCGTCCACATAAGCCACGCCCGTGGCCAGATTCACCGATGGATTATTATATATAGATATAAGATGCTGCAACAAAAGTACTGCAAGAAACATTTATTTTATTTATTATTTATTTTATTTTCGATGTGCCGACGGTTTAAGTCAAGAAGATGTTGTGACATTATACTGTGCTGTGACCTGTGTATGTGGTTATTGCACGTCAGCTATGTGCTGTGCGCACGTTAACAGATGGCTTCAGTTCTGAACAATGAAATCGGTAACGTTTCAGCCTGTGTCGTTGTCGACTGTCGTTATCCTTATGAATATGAAGCTGGCCATGTGCAGGCAAGTTTCTGTACCTGTTTTACTTACGATTGTTAGCAAGTGAGTAATATTGGACTTGACTGGAAGCAAATTTGTTTGCATGATGGGCACTTTCACTGTGGAGATTATTAAAAATTATTATACCCTTGCCAGCAAAGTGAGAGGGGCACTAAATGTCCATCTGCCTGTCTGTTCCATGCCCTTAGCTCGAAAATGGTGCAAAAAGAGTGATTAATATAGAACACTAAACGGAAACTCTATGCTGCTCCGTGTGGTTGTTTGAACACCAGAAGTGGCCAGAACTTACTTGAGGTTGAAAAACTTACACATCATGAATGCCATGTGTTGTGTCGCTCTTGCCTGGTCACTGGAAAGGAATGAAATGGCCATCAGCGGAAACATATCGTTTTGCTGCCTTTGTGATGATGCTACTTGTTCGATATTTAGACCTTAGCATATGCACACTTTCATGCATAGAAGTGTGTAGTTCACGTAGAATTACGATTGCTTCTTCATTATAGAAAATATTTCTAAAACACAGTGTATATATGTAGAGCAGTACGTACTGGTATATGCTGTGGTTATGTATCTAAATTTCTGTTTGTCACACTCATGTATTGCATGAAAATGGCCAAACCTTTTGTTAACCCCCAGGGATTCTAGTTTTATCATGCCAAATTTGTTAGTGAAATTCCAATTGGGACGCCCTCATATGGAGTACCAAAGACGGGTGGTCTGAAAAATTGCAAAACTTTCACTTAGTGTCTTGTTTGTTGTATCTTGAAAATGACATGAGAGAGGAACATGGTTATGCTCTGGAATGCTAGTGTGAAGTCATAAATGTTCCGTCTGAGTATGACAACTGACAGGACTTTTGGTGACTGACTTTCAGTTACTTCACTGCTAATGTCAAAAATCCAGCATCCATCACACCACACACATACATGACACAGTTTGACAGCCTTTTAATCCGTTAGCAGATTGTCTCCTTGATTTTCTTCTTGCAAGTGTTCCAACAGAGAACCTTTGCACCAGTCACATGCTAAGTTAATTACATAATCGTGTAACACGATACTTTAAGTCTTACTGTTGTATTTGACTGGAAGGACTGATCATGGTCATTCACAGTCACATAAGGCCTGTTTCAGGAACAGATGGTAAGGTGCATTTAGATAGGATGCGGAGCCTCGTGGAACCGCACAGAAAGTCAAAATTTGCTGTAATTTTTTTGCCGCATCCTATCTAAACGCACCTGTAATCTTTTTTGAAATGGACATGTAGTTACAGTAGAATACAAATAAAGAGTCGTATGTTGTCTGTTGAGCAATGCTAGTCCACATGACCTTTGGTGATTTTGAACGTCATTTTCAGCTATTACGTAATTCATGTAACCTTTCTAAATCCCGTACCTCGAAAAACATAGCGTTTATTTGCTACGATGTGCGTACAGATGAATAGAAAATTGTATGTTGCCTATAACATTAATTGTTATAACCAATCTGAGGGAGTGTTGGAGGTCACGAGCAGTCACGTGTTAAATAAGTGTAATATTTAAGAAATTGTGCAAGATAGAAACGTGGTTACTAGAATTCACTAACAGAAAGTGATATATGGGCCTATTAACTTGTCAACTTTTTGATGCCATTGAATAAGCTCGCTTCTTGCAAAGCTTTTGAACTACAATATCTGTCTCTATCACAGATGATATGACAGCTCTACAGAGTATTAAGAATCACACAGCCTATAATTAACTGTAACATATTTTCGTACGTCACAGCATTGCAACAGCTAAGTGTCTTATTTGATGAGCTGAAGATTTTGTTGGGAGTTCTAGTGATACATTGTATTTGTTTACAGGGCTCCAGAAACATCTATACAAAAGATGGTATATTTGAGAAGTTTTTAAAAGACGGAAAGAATAATACAAAGAACGATGAAAAGATTATTATCTTTCATTGTGAGTTTTCATCAGAACGAGGACCGAAGCTGTAAGTAGCATGCTGTGTTTGTTGTTTGTTTGTTTGTTTGTGAGTTATATATACTGTGTGTCGAAAAAACGTCACTGTTTTCGCTTGCTATGACTTTGCCATACATCAACCAATTTTGATAATTTTTGGCAGGAATGTTACGGAGATAGCAGGCAGTCAGATGATGATTTACTTTTCCACTTCTCCAAAGTAATTCTTCTGCACTACCTGGCAAAACATGGAAACATGAAAATTGCGTCTTCTCACTCAAATGTTGTATAACTGCTTTTCTAGAGTTCAACCAGTCGCTGCTTGATTTCTTCAATTTTTGTTTGACTTGTAACTCCTATTCACGCTGCTGTAGATTTCTTATATCTTGTAATCAATTGAGTTCAGCACTTGCTTATTGGGTCCATAGCTCAAGAGAAATGAAGTTGAGAGTTTTGCGCAGCAGCTGTTGAACAGTGTTTCACGCACCATGCACTGGTGCATGCATGAGCTGTGTTGCTGAAAGGCACATAATATTGTCGGCGACAACGTATTTGATAACAGTTAACATTTGTTGAGATAGTAAGATATCCCACCAATACTGTCCATTGACTTTTCACTTTAGGCTTGACAAAGAGCATGTCCAACTTTTGACACAGCGACCAACATCACGACAGACTTGGTAGACAATGAGTGTGTGCTGTACTCCTTTCCTAGGTTTTGTTTGGTGCATATGGTCGATTCTTGTGTGAATGAAGGGTGGTTCAGCTGTGACCAAGTGATAATATGTATGTGTTGGCAAAACAACATTCAGCATTTAAGTGAAAAGAAGCAATTTTTGGTTATCTGTGGTAGTGCATAAGCACTAGTTAGATGAGTTGGGAAAATAAAGTACCATTTGACTGCTTAGTTTCTTTCTTAGCAACATTTCTGCCAAAAATTATCAAAATTGTTTGATTTTCGTCAGTTATAGCAAGCCAAAGTAGTGTCGTTTTTGAGACACTGTGTATATATTTTATTTTCCAGCCAGTGCTGATTTGTTATGATTCAGTGAAGTAACCAGTAAAAATAGTAAAAATTTGCCTCTCCAGTCATGTCCTGCAGTCGCTACAACAATTATGTAAAGTGCATATTTTTTAGACCTGAAAATCAGATATTGATTACGTTGGGCCTACATTATGTCATTTGTTATGACAATTGCATGACATTATTGCATCACTATGACGTAACATAATATTTCAGTGTTGTACAGATTAGCAAAATTTGGAGAGTTAAACTGTGAATATTATTGTAAAAAAACTTCACAGTTTAAACAGTTTAGAAGGATGACAGTGGCTATGTCACACAACTAAAACAGCAAAAATCAAAAGGGTGATATTATTTGTCAGCACAGTAATGGCAGTGGCAGTGTGTTGTTAAGTAGTATCACTTTTTATATTTTTTGCTATTTTAATTTTGTGATATACCCACTGTCGTCTTTGCAAACCGTTTTCAACTGTCAAGTTTTTACAATAACCATTGTGACGCTGTATATGTATCAGGTGGCCTATTTAATAAAGAAAACCGATTTTTATAGAGTTTTCTTAAAAACAAAATACAGACAAATATAAGCCTCGACCAGTTTGACATGACAAATTTCAGGCCAATAACCAACCTACCTACACTGTCCAAGATACTTGAGCGGTTGGCTCTTCGTCGTCTGCGGCATCACGTTATGACTACAGGCAACTTCAGCGAGCATCAGTCGGCGTACCGAGCAGCAGTGATGGGCACCTAACTACTTCAATAGTAGTTAACTACGTAG
>Ga0209780_1000447_pt1 | contig 21836 bp, 8 predicted proteins | sample WorMetexBAHAMAS2_FD_187384 | JGI IMG/M metagenome (GOLD analysis project Ga0209780, IMG submission 187384) | Marine gutless worms symbiont microbial communities from Max Planck institute for Marine Microbiology, Germany - Inanidrilus exumae... | ecosystem: Host-associated > Annelida > Digestive...
CTACAGGTTTGTGTGTGTGTGTGTGTGTGTGTGTCTTTGTTAATGTTGTCAATGCTAGTTAACGTCATGGACTGCAATCGCTTGGGTACGGTCTTCACCGCTGTTTGTCCGATTTTTAGTTTGACTCTTCGACAGAGTCGACCTAATAAAGCCGGTCCTAAGCGTCTGTCCGTCCGTACATACGTGCATACGTTTGTCTGTCAGTTATCTTCTCCGCCATTTACAATGGGAGCTGGCAACTGACCACAGAGTCTCAAACTAGGGCGTTCGTTCGTTCGTTATTGCGGGCAGGGGTCCAGCCTACTCTGGACCCCAGCGCTGAGACCTTTATGTCGGTCCAATGCGCCACCCAGGAAGAGGAGGGTAATTGGTAGGTGTGTGCGGTGTATGTGTGTGTTGTGTAGGGTGGAGGAAGGGTTAAGTAGGCGTGAGCAGCTTGTCAGGTATTTTTAAGTGCGCCCCCTCTAGGCGTGGCCAGGTCAAGGTCTGGCTAAGCCGGGACTGGCACTTATTCAGTGCCAGCCCTGACCGGCATTTCTTCAGCGCCTGGCCACCTGACTGACACTTCTTCAGTGCCTAGCCAGTGGGCGTAGCCACATCTATCTGCTTCGGCTCTCACGTCGGCGCGACTGATATCTTGACGCTGCTAATCAAGGCATCAGCAACGGTCACAGTTTATAGAGGACACCGTCGAGCCCTCTTACCTGCCCGGGATTATCTCCCTGTTCATCATGTGCATAGGAATCATTAGAAATAATTCTTTGGTAGACGGACACGTTCGGGCCGAGTGGAACCCCGGCCGCTGAGCGTGTCACGCTCTACTGCACATGGCGGCCGAGTGCGTTAACCACTCGGCCACGAAAGCAGGTCTCAAACTAGGGCACAATATCTAAATTTGGTCAGGCCGGATTTTTGATATTCGGCCTCGTTTTTGTGTCGTGTGACTTTGAAGTTCGCCAAACATCAGTTCTGAAGAGTCAACCGTCAGTCTCCGTACAGGGCTAATTTTTTCCAGACAGTATCTAAAAAAATGATACAGATAGGATCGTCGAACTTGACATACAAATGTTCCACGATGATTCCTGGAATCCCATTTATTTTGTGGTTAAAAGGTCAAGGTCACAACGTCTGTGTCAGTCTTCAGACAATGCATACATAAGTCATGCTGGGTTTTCCCTGTTGTAATTATTATTATTATTATTATCAGGGACACTGTACAAGTAAAAATCAAAGACTAAAAGTCTCGTGCTACGCCTAAGAAATATTATGGCATATCGTGTCACTGGTATCAGGCATCGAAGGACACTTTAAACAAAAACATCTTGATTTAACGAATGTAATGCCCCACCACAGAATCAGTGCTAGCGACACTGGGTTTTCCTTGCACCACTTGCCCACATCCACTAGCCGCTGGATGCTGGATTTTCCCCGTCGTGGTTTTTGCAGGCTTCTTCTTGTTGTTAGCATTCATTTTCATGTTGATCCATGATCCAGCTATATTAGTCATCCTGGCTGTCCCATTATGGGTGGCCACTTTGCATACTACCTTTGGCTGTCAATACACCCAAATAGTGAATTTTGCATAACAGTGGTACAATATGGCCTTATTACCTGGATTATTACTGGCCAGCCTACAAATTGTGTAGGGGGGCAGTATTGTTTTTATCTGTGGCGTCTCTCTCATCTAATCGTGATCAGACCCATTGTAGAAAAGGCTGAAATTAGCAGTGTACAACTTAGACTGCTGTATAAATCTGCATGTTACTGAAGTAATGGGTTTTGCGGACTTGGAGACTTATTGGGAGATGTGTGCATGACAGTTCGATGGTCATTCGTGATCTGACGCTGCGTAGTGCAGCCAGCTTTGGCTCGTTTCATCTCATTCGCCTTCTGTACGACGAATACATGTTCTACATCATTGAACACAAGGTGGCCGCAGCTATGCAACAGACGTCCATTGCTGTCATGGCTGATTATCGACAGGTATGTTTCTAGACCGCATTGCATGCATAGCATAGATGTGGTCTTTTGTAGTCTGTCTGTGTGTGTTGGGCACATGGGTGAGCTGTGCAAAAACGGGTGAACTGATTGAGATGGAGTTTGGGGGGCTAACTCAGATGGGCCCATGGAATCATGTGTTACATGGGAGTCCAGATCCCCTGAGGGGAAGATGCAATTTTTGGGGTTGTCTGCCCCATAGGGATAGCTCTCCACCCCTGACGACCTTTCTTCTCTGATATGTCCATATTTGTGCTGAAAAGGAACGTTATACTCCAACTAAGTGACTTGAATAGCACTCTCTCTGACCCCCATTACCATCCACAGGGTATAGCCATCCCACGTGCCAAATTTTGTGCAGGTCTGCTCAAAAATGTGGCCATGCATAGGGAACAAAGACAGACAGACATTTTCAATTTATATACACTGTGAGTCAAAAAACCAATACACGACTTTTGATCATAACTTCGGCAAATGTGAACTGATTTTAAAAATTCTTTTACTGACAGATTGCCAAGAAAACTCTATGTTGTGTTGCTACACTGCCTTGTGAAATTCAAAAATCTAAAATAACGGCTGAACTTTTACTTATACCATTAAAATTTATCGGTTTTACTTGAAACTTTACAAAGCTTAACAACGTATAAATGACAAACACTGCAAAAATCATAGTGGTGATTTACTTAATTTGTGTGCAATATATGAGGCACAGAATGCCGACAACATAAAAACGTTGGGAATATGATTTGACAACAAACTCAGTGAAGTTTATGCAACAGTTGACTTAAGCATCGTTAGGAGGTGACAGTAGTGTTTGTAACTAATTCCTACTGCAGTCCATCTACCTGATAAATAGTATGAAAGTGTCCACCTCAAATACAAACACAAGCTCACAGACATTTATGCCATTCACTGGTGCGAGCTTCATCAGTGACTACCTGCTGCAGCACATGTTACATGTCAATCATCCACTGCTTTTGTTTTCTGACATCACAGATATTCTGAGCACTGCTGCATCGTTTTTCATATTTTATAGTCACAGGCTTCAGTCCTGAGCTATTAAGGGAGCCTCATATCTCACATGCAATATGCCATCGAAATCGGCAGCAATTGTAATTGGTGCCGATTTAGATGGCATATTGCATGTGAAATATGAGTTCATCCGGAGTTTAAAAACATGGAGCGCGTCACTCGGACGTAGAAAAAAATGGTCTAGTACCAGAGTGATCTAACTGAGTGCATTTGATGATAATGAGACTTACTTTGATAACGATCGATTGAATTCTTTCGTAATCGGTTACCAGCTCACTCGGACTGTCCTGCAAAAAATGCCGTAATGTGTAAAAGTGTGCGTCGAGGATGCTCTGTTTGTTGAGTGATCTATGTATTTGCTGGGTGACAGCTGCTAGACATTGGATCACTGTCACATGACATGAAGGCTGATGGCAGCATCTTGCTATCGACGGGTCCTCTGTCAATGACCATCGACAGCGACTCCCTTGCTGCCGCAACATCTGCTGACGCTGATGGCATTAGCATTGCTGCCAACTCGTCCATGGGACGCCATCTTGTCTCCAACTGACCAGAGAATTGCCGGCTGTGTTCCTTGGACACGTGTTTTACAGCATTTTGATTTACGTTGACGCGGGACATCGAAATTGCAGGCGCGAAAAATGCAGGAATTGAAAACCGGAGACAGAGGCAACTGTGATACAGTTCGTAGCATTTGCTGCTTAGTGTATGGATTTGAATTTTGTGAGCACTCGAGAGTTGTGATGCAAATCTATAGATTGTAACAGGTGCTCTCTGCATCTGCGTGATGGGGCATGTGGCCAAAGTAATGCTAGGGCTTATATCATTTTAAAAATTCAGTCGAACGATTTTAATTGCTATGTAATTCATCAGAATTGATTAAAGTCAGTAATTTAAAAAATTGCTACTACACACTTTTTTCAGGTATGTGTTTTTGCAGCAGTCAGTATGTTACTAAATGACATTAGAGAACAAAGATAGACAAATCAGAGTTCTTACTGTCGTCAGTAGTATGATACAACTAGAATGGTGTTATATTAATGAGCCTACAACAAGCTCAGTTAAATTAACCAAAAAAATCTGTATTTTTACTTGATAATGAATTGCAAGAACGAGGCATAAATTTTAATCGAGGAAATATTTTAAATGGATTTTAATAATTAATTGATTAATTAGTCGTTAAAAATCACAGCCCTAGTAATTGCATGTATTTTGGCCCACGTCACTTTCCTAGTGATATTTCATGCTCCTATATTTTATTCCATAGCTCAATGCATGTCCCGCAGTTTCTCTTCCTGCATTTACTTTTTTGTATCCGTCACCTGCCTCGCGTTTGAGACCAGACGCTGGCGCGAGGTTATGACGTCTGTTTGCCGTCGCGGTTTTCGTTGTTGACTTTTATGTGGTTGCATGTTTTAATACTGTTATGACACCATATGCCTTCTTCTCAGCTGCTGTTTGATGTTGTGCGCAAGCTATTTTTTGAAGGAGCTGTTGTGGACATGTTATCAGTGTATTCCTGGCAACAGCTTATATGCTACAACAGTGGTTCTTAGTCTATTCTGTATCCAGACCAGTAAAGTCCCCAAGCTTGTTTGACAGTCTGTCTGAATCATTATTACTGCTCCAGTTGCTTCTACTGTTACATTCAGTTTTTTGTTAACTGGCATTTTTTTCCGGAGGTACTCCAGGTTTGCCATTTCCCATACAGAGAACTATTGGCGATAAGTGGAGTGAGTTTTTCTTTTGGCCAATCCACCTGCTGAACCACAAGCACTAATGCCAGCCGCAGAAAAGTGCCACTGGAGTGATTGGACTTTATCTTTCCTTGATATGTCAATTGAATCCCAAGGGAAATGGGGTGGAGGAGGCGGGTCTGGTACCATGGGTGGGAGGTCCCTGGATGCTTCTTTTGGGTTTTACCTAAGAGAAACATTATAAAGCCAGACCAACACAAGAAAACATATTATACAATGACAGTCATTAGGCACTGATATGTGATAGGAATTTAAGAACAGCAGTCACGCAAGACATCATGTTGAACTGATAAATCGGTCTTGGTTAGTTTCCATCTTGTTGTCTTAAATGAGTCCCCCCTATCCTTTCCCATTTTGGGTCATCGATGAACAAAAAGGTCAGGAGGTTACTATATCGTTGGCATTTGTAATCTGACGGAACTAAATCTTTCTCAAGACCTTGTCCCTGATATAGCCTATTCTGTGCTGAAAGGGGACATTAATCTGCTAACCAACCAACCAGTCCCAAGGGAAAGGATGTTGACTCTTTAATTAGTGTATAATTATCCTTATATTGTGCTGGTCGATGCATATGCATTACCATGTTTTGTAACCCCTGTAAGATGTTGAGTCAGACCATCCACAATATCAGTTTTTCTACAATATTCACCCTTTTCCTAAAAGTCCAAAATTTCTTCCAGACGTTTTGTGGTTGTCAGTTTTTAGATAGGACTTTCTGTACAAATAGCACATTTGAGCTGAATGATCTGAATGAGGTTTAAAAAGTGGCATAAATGAGCTAAACGTAAAAATAATGTATACGTAACAATGACAACTGTTTTTTTTGCATAAGCTAGGTGTATTTGAGTGCATTTTGATTTTACCCGTGTGCAAAAACACATGGCAAATACACTTCCAAGCTTTGTTCGACGCATTGTAATCAGTTTCATAATTTATTGAGCAATTTTTGGGTTCTTTGTTGTGCAGGGACATGGCAAGTATTTTGTCTTTGGGCCTGCCAGATCAAGCGAAGTGTAGGGGGCATCTTTTTGTAGGCCTCTAGTTAGGTTTAAAATGCATATACACTGGTATTAAACGAAGCATAAAACAGTTATTTCCAAAAAGAACATGAAAAATGTCACAACTCGTCTTATTTTACAGTGCGTTTACGAATAAAACATTCAATATTTGGCATGTTTGGGGCCCAGACCTTAGTCCCCTTGCTGTCGTGATATTCTGGAAGATCTGGTTCAGGAATTCTTCAGTCTACTACTCCAACATCCTGAATCAATCAACTTGCACCAGTACACCACTAGTAGCTGGATTTGAGTTGTTTTCTGAACATAAGTCCTGTTATTATGCTGGCTTGTCTTTTTTCTTTGTTTAATATAGTGCACAGTGCATACACACCGTGACTCACCAGGGGGCAGCATGCAACATGGCTTACAAACATTTCTGCCTGACAAGGAGAATCGACATACTTGTTTCATATCCAAAGATTTGGTTTCGATGCTATCGGCTGGTATGGATATAACCAAGCTTAAGAACCACTGTGTTAAAGAGCATTATCACGAATGTGTGATGGGGTATGTTATTACTTTAATTACTTTGGGTCTCCAACTAGGCAATGTATTACCTCTGGGATCCCAGCTGAATGGGCAGCTATGGTACACAATGAAAGCATGCACTGTTCACTTAATCCATGTACATTACTCACTTAATCCAAGTTTTGTTATCTTACCAAGGCCCGAAGCGGATTGCCCTGTATGATTAATTGATTATTACGGTTTTTGTCGAGGTACTACTCTAGATTGCTTTAACTCTGTGATCTGCAGTTTATTGTAGGTTTCTTTCAGTCAGTGTGTCTGTTGGACATGTACCATGACTGTTCTCACTGCCTTTGGATTTATACAAACATGAAATATTTAAAAGACTATCTACAACGTGTACTGTGTGCAAATTTTTGGATTTCAGTGGTGTGGTGTGGTGTTTTTGTTTAAATTTTGTTCTAGTACTAAATGATTATATGGTAATTAGTCGGTTGTCATAAGTTAACTCGGCGTTAGATATTCCTGCGATAATGGACATCATACTGATTGGCAGTTATGCTTATTTTATACTCTGCCACAGCTAGTCTACAAGTTGTTATTATTGAATTTTGTTCCCGAAGTGCTCTAAAACAGATAAAAGGAGAGGGGATTTAACCAGATAAAAAGCCCAATGCATCAGTCCCAAACTGGAGCGTCTGGGGGAGTCCTATCTAACCAGCACTAACCAATGAAATAAGCTAGTTGCTTCGCCGCTGGTAGGAGTGCTAAGTATTGCGATTGGCGTGTCTGTGTATGTGTCCGTCTGTTTACTTGCATATCTCAGCAAGAAGCTTAGGTGTCGCAGAGGGACAGCACGAGGCACCATGTCAGTTGAAATCTTGTCAACTGCTGCACAACTGTATTAAAAATCCCATTTGCATAGACGTGCAATAGGTAAATGACCTTGAAGGATCACTCAAGGTCATGAAAATCTCTGCTGTTCAGTAGGCCAGGCCATATATCACTTCCTGTTAGTGGTCTGTGTTAACAGCATCTCTGTTTGCACCGTATCTGAGATATTATCACATTTACAGTGCATGTAACTGCCAGTGACCTTAATATGTCCTTCGGTTTAGAAAAGACAGTTGAAATTACATGCCACATACACTTTCTGGTTCATGTGTAAACATCATAGTTAATATGTGCAGCATTTCATGAGGTATACGAGTTAAAAGGGTATTAAACAGCAAAAGTGACGTTCAGGTCATTGGTATTAGTGCCATTCGATATGCCACATATAATTTCCTGTTAGCTTTTCATTGCCACTATGTCTCTATCTTGTACCATTTCCAAGGTATCAGATTTCCCAAAAAGTACAGCTTACGTGACCCTGAACACATTCCCTTTGGGGTAATCTGTCATGCGTGCACTTTGCTTCTTAGTATCAGTCAGCACACCAACTTTGAAATGCCTAACTTAATCCGATCCACAGATATGATTTGAGCCCCAAAGTTAAAAGTTTCACGTGACTGAACCACACCCGTTTCAGGAGTGATTTGTTGTCGTCGGTAGGCTAGGACTTACTACGATCATCCCACCATCATATTTTTCTCCACTGCTTACAAAGACGTGAAAGGTGTTGCAGTGTGTCAGAAATGGGGTGGTTTAGGGTAATTAGGGGTCACTGGATTGGATAGAGTGCATACAAGGTCCTGTTAGCCTTCCATAGTAACTGTGTCTTTGTCTTCCGCTGTTTTTTTGCGATATAGTGGGATATTGGTTGAAAACTGCCAATTTTAACCTACCCCACCTATGGTTGGTGCCCCCCAATTCGAAAGGGGTCACCCCTTTCGAATTTCATTGTGATCTTCAACATCAGAATAGAGTCCCTGCTGGGCTATTGTGCGATGTTGTTGCGTGATTCTGATCCTATGATAACTATTTTGGAACAGTACAAGCTTGTGATGGACAGACATGAGGCCACAGCATATGCTGTGCTAGCATAGCATCACAAAGTAAAAACCACATGTGCAAACTTCGCAAAATTTTCTGTATATGTTAACTGTGGCCATGGCTGAGTCCTCCCGTGACCTTATTGTAATACGTTTGTACTTCTGGTTTTGCGGACGACAATGTTTTTCCTCATAGTCTGGTCAGTGTTGGAATCAAGAAGAACATGATGTTTTGCAGAGTTTGCCAGGTGGCGGCACTGGGGCAAAGTCTGATGTCTACGGTTTACTCATTGAAAAAGTGACTAGTGGTGGTAGTAGTTTTTGGTTGTCAAATTTTGGCATGTTGTTGCTAATAGTCTCGTTATGTGTTGAACAGTTTGAACAGTTCCCAGTTTATGTCGTCTGGTAGGATACAGGATCGATAACGTCGCTGTTTTGTGTAGTGTAGTGTGTTGCTGTTATTTCGTATGTTTTGTGTACTTGTTCTTGCTAATAGACACTAATTTCATACTACGTTTGAAGCCGTCAAATGTATACAGTGGCTTCGTGTCAGTAACATTGAGGGGACATTTTAATACATTGGGAGGACATTCCCTCCCTGCAATCTCTCCCAAAAAAGGTCTCTTATAGCCCAGCCACCAATCGTTTTATATGCACTATTAAGCATACAAACTGTCTTGCCTTTCCGTCTTGACACTGTAAAAGAGTACGAGGTTTAAACATTGAGGGGATTTACAAATGGGTATATTTTCTGGTAAAATATTGGGGGATGCGTCCCCTTACCCTCCTGGAATTAATGTACTCTGTGCATGTTTGTAATAGGAAAAGTCTATGGTGACAATTATTGCTTCTGGAGTACAGTGCAATACACAGGTGATTATGCACCAAATTTGTTATACTGGGAAAAAATCATCCACCCTTAGTATCATAGTCAAAGGTGTTAATCATCTGAGTGAACGTTTTTGTTTAGTATTCAAAAATTAATATTTGCACTTCCAGTCTTACCAGTCTTATTTAACTCCCAAACATAATGTTTGTCAACTTCTACCTACCTCTGTTTTAACGGCTGTTTACAGGATTTTTTAAAGGATTTGAAGGATTCTTGTGGACTCCACAGTTAACACTCCTCTCCCCTCTTCTCTCATTGTTTTCACTCCCCTCCCCTCCCTTAGAAGTAGGCCCCTTAAATCCAGCTAGGAGGTCTGGGGAGTGCTGTAAGCTCCCCAGCGGGGTCTGGGGCAGAGCCTCAGTCGAAATTGGATTTTTTTGTGCATTTAGCCTTAAAATGTGACACATGGTGGGAACAATTTTAATGATATTCGTGAGAATCAGCTAACCAAATTTCGCGCAGAAATAGTACACAGAGTCCTCTGACACTGAGCCATAACATATTTTATAACTTAATGAGATGAGTTAAGGCTCAAAATAACTGATTGCTTAAAATTTAAGGAAAACGCACCCCAAAGGTAAAACCCCCATAACTTTGGTACCTTGAGCGAATCTCAAAATTTTATAATTAACCAAACGTGAAACTGCCTTCAGATGCTTAAAATTTGGTAAAATTGTGCAAGGGATATGCCGCTGTAGGGCGTTTGTGTTTCAAAACTGCGTAAAAATGTTATGTTTGGGGGCCCCATACCCCACCCCGGCACCGATGAGGTGAAATATGGCATGGACGGTGCCAGATTTCACCGCATCATTTCAACATCTTGCCTCTGCGGGATGAAAACCTCAAACTCGCCTCCTGCCTATAAAAATGTATAAGGTAAAAATTCTTTTTTGAGCTAGTCTAGCCACAGTGGCCAATAAATGCTCCTTTTCTGTAGATAAGCAGACGAGCCGAGGTTGTGTGACCACAGACACGGGGGGCCAGTGTGTCACGTGGTGTGCGTATTTACCTTCAGCTTTCACCGGTACCAAATTATACTGCTTGCCGAGAGAGGTAACAGGATGTAAAAAAACTTACCTAAGATTTTTCATTCTGCAGTGCTCTGGCTGCGAGTTAAACTTATTTCAGCACAGATCATAATCATAATCATACACATATTTATATAGCGCCATTACACGGAGGCTTCAGAGGCGCTAGTCTGGTGCCTAGTACCGACTCAATGAGAGCATCTGCTAGTGATATTTTGTGTCCACGCATCACCTCATTCCAACTCGCATGTTCCAATATTTCCAGCTCAGAACAAATATTCACAATACAAATATTAATGAAATCAGCAAGTGTTGCATATAACATTGGTTTGCATATGTTTAACTTGTTAGTTTATTTATAGTTCGTGGTGTCAAATCAATGATAGTTGATTGTCTTTAGTCTAAATCCATGGAATGACATTCAAAAATCCTCATTTGTATTGTGATGTAGTGGAGTCCATATAGTGTCCTAGTTCAAAAATATGGACTCATATATGTGACATTGCATACTACATTACTGCAAAATATTTATGAAAATTCGCCATTTCCAGTACCATTTGCAGCCCACTTAATGGTAGTTGCACTGTTGTTGTGAGCTTTGTGTGATGTTTAAGTGTATTCATTTTTGTTGCTTTATGCCATTTTTATGATAATATATTCAGTTTCTCTTGGTGTTTATTGTCGCAGCAGCCCAGAAAACGTTTATGTTAATCCACACACGTTTTTGCTGTTTGTAAAATTCTCTTAGTTACATAATTCACTGTTACCGGTTTTGTTAGGCGAAAATGTTTTTGAAGGTTTTGCTGCGAAAGCAAACTTATTTCAATCGGAAGTTTGTAGGCGTTTGTCGAGTTTGTACCATTGCAGAGTGATGACATATTTTGTACTTTGTGTTGTGTTTAAAACGTAAAGTGCCGATAGTCATTGTTTACTTTGTATTGTTAGTGGGCCCATGTCCACAATGAGAGCTGTGCAGTGGCGCGTGAACAAAATTTGTAAGTGGCACGATGCCGCTTTTTAGGAAACAGAAGCAGAGCCTGGATCGCTGCAGATCGTATATCTCAGGCTTCCAGTTTTGCTAGTCTAGTTCTCATGTCTTGGCAACCTAGCAGCAATTGAAAGACAGAACTTGGTTCCAGAGTGTGATGTGTGAATATTTGTGCGTCCCAAACAGCAACGATCTCATGTCGGTTTCGGAATGAGTACAGCGAACATGGGAAGTGTCGTGAATAGGTGATGAAAATGTAGTTTCTGTTGGTTGCGTAATGCGTATTGGGAGTTACGTAGTTTGAGTTTGCGGCTGAAGCCGAGATGGGAGGGGCTAGCAAGGAGAGAGTGTACCGAATGGACCATGCCTGGCTGCGTCACTATAGAGTTTTAGTTGTATGTCTCTGTATGTTCACGTATTCATTTGTATTGACGAGCCGTGTTTGAATACACTGCTGAGAGAGATTCCACAACCATCTCGTTTTGTACTTCACGATCGTGATGATCGGCATAAGCTACATCTGCAGTATGTTAACTGTACACGCGGGGCCGCGGACAATGGGGCCCGGTAATAGCGAAACTATTATAATTGGATCAACATAATAAAAGTTGGCTCAGTAGCGCCGACCTTACGCCCCGTCCACACCAGCAACAATGTATGTATGTATGTATCTTTATTTATCAGCAGCCAAATACAATAAAGAAAACAAATCTGTATAAGCACAAATAGGCACACTGAAGGAATACCAGGCCTAATGGCGCTGACGGTAGCCCTGACACAATTAAGCAACAGTACTGCAAGTGCAACACAGTAGTTCACATGTAAAGTCACACTTGGACAATAGACGTTTAAAAACAAATACAGACGATGCATTACGAACATCATTTGGTAGACTGATGTCGAAGCAGAATTGTTTGAAATAATCGTTCGACTTGTAGCATTCGACAAGTGTATGTTAGTTAAACCACTGTCTGGAGTGGTATAAGTGAGTGTTAACGAACTTAGACCACAACAGGCTGTGGTTTAACACTTATTCGACCATCACACGAGTCACCAATAGTATTGCAAGTGCAAGGCTGCCAGACTGTCAGTGGAAGCAGGTTGTTCGTAGCTGAGAGAAGTCATAGTTATGTGTGCTACTGCTTATTTTCATATCAGTTACAAAGTATCTGACATATGTGATGATAAAGGTGATACAGCACAGGAGAAATGTCAGCGCTTTCTACCGCCAGTGTCTATGTCTACAACGGATGTCTGGCGTGGTATGACGTATTGTTAAACCCACGTATCACTCAAGCGTAGAATGGTTGATTGCTGACGTCATAGATGTTAAGCACTTAGCACAGTTGTCTGTATTTCACTCTTGAGTGATCGTGCGGTTAACACTACGTTATACCACGCCAGACATGCGTTGTAGAGATAGGCGCTACGAGTGCGACGGTGGAATAATGTTGCTTTGACATTGTTGCTAGTGTGGACAGGGCTTTAGGTAAATTAACGGCGCGACAAGCGAGTGGCTAATGAGAGTCCAATAACAAGCCGATGGACGGAGCCGTGCCGTCGAATGTGTCGATATCTTCTGCCGCCGTTTGTCTGCTGGGAAGGGAATGTTTCTCGAGACACCGATGATTTCGTCAGAAATTTTGCCTATCATCAGTCAAAGTAGCGGTTCACTCACGATCCCCGTGTGCTGCTAACCGATACACCGCAGGTACTAGGCAATTAACGACTTGTTCATCCGTCGCACAGCGGAGAGAATGTAAACGCCCTCCAAACGGGCCTCTGACCTCTGTTTCGGAGTCTGTATCCCGAGATGAACTCGGAATTACCGCCCAGGAGGTTAAAACGACGAATTAACGTCCAGCCGCCGCTGTAGCGTTTAGCCCACGTAAAAAGCTTGGGTTTCTTAGGACTACAGGCACTTTGGGAGGCTGAAGCGAGAAACATGGGTTACAGTGTAAAATATTGAGGGTACATTTCCTGTTATGTCCTTTCTACCACGATATGCAATAAAGACTTAGGCCTACCTTATATAACGAAAGGCATCGTTAGACAGTGCAAGAAGAAGGCTAGGTGGTTTAAAATGACCAAACAGACAGGCAGTAGATAAATGTGGAACAAGTACAAAGCTATCCAAAAAAGTGCCCGGAATAATATTAATAAAGTATATTGGGATTATGTCAACGACATACTAGCACCTAGAATGGAAGATAATCCCAAAATATTCTGGCGGTTTATTAAGACACTACGAACAGATAATACAGGAATTCCGGCTCTTCGAACAGATGCTAGTTGCCGTGGACAGTGCAAAGAAGGCAGAAATCCTGAGTGAATATTTAAAGAGCGTATTTACCAAGGAAGATTTGGTCACTCTGCCACATAGCCTATGGGTACAATTTAAGTCCTTACCCGCCATTGGATGACTTGGAGGTTACTGTTCCTGTACTGCAGGAACTACTAGATGCATTAAATCCTAATAAAGCTTCTGGGTCGGATGAGTTACCTGGAAGACCTTTTCATGGCAGATAGCTCCATTACTGGTAGCGTGGCGTAGTGGTAGCGTCGTTGGTCTAGATCAACGAAGTTAACCTACGCTGAGCCCTGTTAGTACTGGGATGGGTGACCGTGTCCGGGTTCGACTCCCGGAGGCGGCACTTTATTTCGGTATACGGTAACCAACCACCCAAGTCGACTCAGCCTTTTACCCTCCGTGGGACGATAAAATGAGTACCAGACAAAGGGCGATGATGTTCTGCGGCTGGGGAGTAAAGGCAGGCATGGTGTCATTTGCAGGTAAAACTGTGTGATCCATGTCTGAACGCATTTGATGCGCTTCGCGTAAAAATGCGCTATACAAATCGATGTATAGGCCTACGTATATACTTTACTTACCGCCATCAAACTTTGTATTGTGTAGTGCTACCAGAGGACTGGAAGCGTGCACATGTTACTCCCGTGTTTAAACAGGGAAACAGAGCAGATCCTGGAAATTATAGACCACTTTCTTTAACGAGTATATCACGCAAAGTTCTCGAACATAGTTGGAGGCCAAAATAGAGTGGCACCTTTTTTCCGGACACGGTGTATATATGCCAGATTGAATGACACAGTGGGCCATATGCGTAATAGCCAGAATGCGCTAACGGATGAATGCGAAAAACATGCGATGGCTATGATTGTTAGCATGCATGATGTGTCAGTTATTCGCGCTCGTGCTGTGTGTTAAATTGTTGAACGGATTTAACTGGATGTCACAACGGAAGCCGCACTTCGCCGCTTAAAAAACATTTATTTTGCATTTGTACATCCACACATATTATATGGTCTTAAGTGTATGGAAACACATTTCCTTCTTATTTGGATAAATTAACTGTACTTATAATAATAAGCATCTTAGAATCTTACAGAAAAAAGGCCGTAATTGTTGTAAGGAAAGTCTATATCTGCAGTATAATACTCTGCCTCCTGTACAACTGTTTAATTACCAGGTTTTGAATCTTGTGCACAAAACGGTATTTTCTCCCTATTTACTGCCATCTATATTCCAGAATTATTTTATTCCTACTAGATCTATTCATGGATATGAAAATAGACACAACAAACTTTATTTAACCCATGTTAACACTAGATTTGGACAGCGAATATTGAGACATATAAGGGCACTCAATTACGGAATCGTCTACCTAATAATCTCTCTAATAATACTGCATCCCAATCCTTTCGGAATAAATTACAACTGATGTTGAACTGTGACCCAATGTAATAAAGAAACCACGGTGTATGTATACTGGATTTATCGTTATTATTGATTATATGTACTTGTATTTGCACTGAAATTGCACATGTTGATGTTACTTTCTCCTCCTGTCTTTTTTTCTTTTTTGATGTATTCGTGTTTGTTTTTTTTTGTTTCAGGCGACTAGTTTTAATGAGCGTAATGCTTTTCTGGTAGCCTTTCAAGTGCTACAACATTTATTACATTGTAATTTTTTCTGTTATTACTTCGTAAATAAATTTTGATTGATTGATTGCTATTTTTCGTGGTGTTGGGGTATAAGAGGTTCCAGTTCCAGCGATATGCAGCGTCGCGCGGTTTCTCTACGATTACGACCGATAACCGGAAATGACGTAATAAACGTAAAGTTGGTTGTTTCGTGACTCTCATCGTTGCCGTGTCGCTGAGGTGGTCACGGTTCACTGCGGACGGACGGACGGACGGACGGCCGTGTGAAGACCGAACGTTGAGCACGCAGTTCCGTACATACAGAAACGGATCAGAGATCTACTGCTCGATCGTCGCCTCTGGTCCTACGATACACGGCAAGCAGCCGATTGCGGTCACTCGTCGTAAAACCTATTATTACTGGCCCGCCTAATAGGCTGTTTTGTTTTGCTCGCTGGTGTCTGTCGGGATCTGTCGTCGTCTGTAACGCGGCGCCTATGACATAACTCACCAGGGGCAGCATGCGGCGGGCCAGTCGTGTTACGTCCCGTTAGAGCGAAACATTGTTTTAGCAGTTACGACAACACGGAGAGAGTTTTAGCTGATTATCATTGTAACCACGGTTCAGCTATTCTTACGGGTTGTGTCTGGTTTGAACTCCCCCTACTGTAATCTACTGCCACTCGTGGAATTGGCATAAAACAGGCGAGAAAAATTGGGGTTACCCCCTATATTGCCACATCGGTATACACACTGGTCACAGATCCAGCGATGTGATTTTCAACAACAGTAGCCTATAGTTGCCGCTGATAGCGCCTCAGTCGAGATTTACAGCAGTTCAGACCCGGTTCCATCTCTGGGCTATAGGCCTATCGTTATAAAAGATCACGTAGACGAAAACTAACTTAACAGGATGTTCAATATAAGCAGTTAACCTCAAACATCGCGCTAGAACCAAATTTATGCCATTCCGTTCGAGCGCCGTGCGTAAAAAGAGGCCCGCGATAGCACAATCTACAGTCTGCACGATGTCTCAAAGCAGTTGACATTTGACCATAACTTTGGCAAATGTAGTCTACCGATTTCCAAATTTCGTTCACTGTCAGATTCCTGTGAAAATTTTGTACACAAATATTATAAAGCTTCTCCACGTCCCCTTAAGTACGTTTCTACACTACCTTGTGAAACTTGAAAATGACAATTGCTGTCGATTTCAATGGCATATTGCATGAGAGACCTCAGAATTCATCTTGCAAGATACGAGCCTGCCTTAATAGCTGAGCTATAAAATCTGGAAAAAACAAGGGACGTAACCATACTGGCCCGCCGTGCAGTGAATTTCGGGCGATCTGTAATTACTGCGGAGTTATGGCGGCCTGAAGTCGCAATACGTTAAAAAGTTTCGAGAATTTTTGTGTTCTTTTAGAAAAAACGACCCCTTGCGGTAAAATTTTCAAAATTCTGTTTTGAAAGTTTTCATCGCGACACCGATCGACGTATTGTGTTCAAATTTCGTGAAATTTGGCCGACGTGGCATCGGTGAAATCGTGCGTTATTTAGCCCTATCTGACAAAAAAATTTTGCATGGCTCTCCAGCTGTCGCTACTGCTCGGATCGCGCCCGAAATCCGCTAGGACCAGCCCCCGACAATGTTCTCAGAGTGCTCCAGATTTCATCCAATTCGGTTCACTTTCGGCGGAGTCATTGCAGAACGCGTAAACACCGCCAAAACGCGCCGTAACGTGAATCAAACATTCGGCTGAAGCGTAGCTTCGCGCCGAAATCTGCAGAATCCTTAAAACGGGCGCCACAAGTCCAGCCGCCCGCAACAGTGAACTGTCTTCTAAACATTGGTGTACGTATAGCTCCTAAAAGTGACGTTAGCAATAAACAGTTTTCCGTGACAAGATTTTTCCCAGACACTCCCAGCTGACATTTGGTTAATTCACTAGCGTTTCCCCGACTGATGTCGTATTCCCTGACATTTCCAGACATTGCAATAAATATGATTGATACCTCAAACACCGTCGCACGCAGATGATGACGGCGGTTACAGCCGTGATCAGTGACAACGACATTCCGATCGCCACCACGATTGCGATTACTAGTCGACAACATAATACACTGCGTGTCAGCTTTGGCTTGCTAGCCTATAACTTCGACAAGAATCAAACGATGTTAACAATTTTTGACAGGAATGTTGCTAAAACGTAAGCAGTCAAATGGTAGGCTACTTTATCAAAACCCGTGTAGCAGGTTTGGTATTGAGCGTCGCCCGTATACTGAACTAAGAGCCGCATTGACAAAATTCCGCGCGTGTGTAACTACTCCTCCCAAACCACTGAACCGCTTTGCATAAAAATCATACCTGCAGATAGAGCGTCTTACGGTGATTGCTATAGGCTACTTAACTTATATTTGACATATTTGCCCCCACCATATTTAACACCCCAAAAACCATTTCTGGGGCACCGTAATGTTAAACCAATGGGAAATATAGAACTTATGTAATGCACATTCAAAAATCAATATGAAAATATTCGCGGTTTATGGCTCAAATGACGTGGTTCAGGCCAATGATGGTCCTATTTGGGTTAGACAATGAGTGACATCATTTGGGGGAAATGTGCCCCAAAAAAACCCAAAAAGGGGCGTGAATAGGCATTTTCAAACCAAACTAGCATAATATTGAAACTCATATATCTCGGCCGCGGTTCGAACGATTTCCAAGAAATTTGGCACACTGATGCAGTTCCACCTTCTTGACCGTTCCGACCGTTAAAAATGAAATTTTTAATATCCAAGATGGCGGCGGCAGCCGCCATCTAGAAAAATCGCGATATCTCGGCCGCGGTTGGAACGATTTCGACGAAATTTGGCATGGTTACGCAGTTCGACCCCTAGACCATTACGAACGTTAAAAATTTCAAATTTTAAAAATCCAAAATGGCGGCCCGTACATATGTCGCGGGACCCAGCCGAAATTGTCGGCCCGCTCGGCCGTTAATGTCGGCCGTCAAAAATGACATTCGATACGATGTACGCCAGTGTCGGCCGCAGTGTTCAAGAATACGTACTTTACGTTTTTCACATTTAAAAACATGACTGTTTACGTTTTTAGCGACGTTCGCTATATGCAATCGCCGTTCCGTCTGTCTGTCGTTCGTCTGTAATGTTGGTGCACCCTACTCAGTCGGTTGAAACTTTCGGCAATTTTTCTTCGCCGTTTGGTACCGTGGCCATCCATTGACATCCATGGAAAATTTTACGGATATCGTCCCAGGGGAACCCTTCCGTCGGGGGGTTTAAACGCAAGAGGGGTAGCGAAATATAGCGATTTTTCACCTTTGAAACGCTGTATCGAAACGGTACAAAATAGGAGGTAAGTTAGTATTAATCACTAATAGGAAGTCGTATATGGGCTTTCGATTGGTACCAATATCGGTGACCGTGATTCACCTTGAACGGCGAAATGGCCTTTATTTTGCGTTATTTTACCGAATTTGGCAATTTCAGGGGCGTATTGCGCAAAAGTGGTTGACAAAGCCATAACTATGGACGATTTACGATTACTATGTCTAGTAGTACTAGTAAACGTCTGCAGAGGGACCGCGCGACGCCCACGATATAAATTCCTAACAGATTCATAAATTCAAGACTTAATGCGTAGTACTTGCCTATAGCTATCGTTTTGATAAGAAGTCGTAGCCTATATGAGCTTTCGATTAGTACCAATATCGGTGACCTTGAATGACCTTAACGTCGTCGTAAAACAATTGTTAGGCTTACCTTGGTTTCAAAAACTACTTTTGATAGTTTATGACCATATTAGTACGATCTGCGCAATTATTTAAGCAAAATCAACTCTGATAACTCGGTTTGATGGGCGTAGGTGCATAGATGACTGGTGCACTCAAAACGATATGATCATTTTGCGCCGTGAAACCGAAACGGGTTTTATTACGAATCTCAAACAGGTTTTGACAAATGCATCACGCCCTTAATGTAGCTACAAAGCAATAACATTATTTCCTATTATTCGCAATAAACACACAACAAATATAACAAATAGGCCTAACTCAAATACAGTTCTAATATACTCAAATATACAAGCATTTCGATACTGTTTCGATAACGTGAATTTTGGCAAATGTTCGCCATAACGGAAGAGGGGGATTTTTAACCTTCAAAAACGGAATTGACGGTGCCCCTGAAGGAGGTGGAGGCGTGCGAAAGTAAGGGGTGTAACATGTGATCTGGATTGTAGAGGATATTCTTAAATATAGCTTGGTCAGGTTGTAGGTACAGATCGACAAATTAGGTGTCTTTAAAACAGAAATCCATCCCAGCTATCCGGATGCAGCGACGTAAGAATCCATCGACCTTTTCGTCTATCGTGGGCTCCGGCGAATCCTCATCATGCGGATCGAGGCATATAAAACCTCGCCAACACTATAGAAGACCGTCTGTACAACTTTTTCATCTAGTCCATGGGCTCGGAGTAGTTTAAGGGCATACTGTATTTGAGCGTTTGCGGCGATTAACTGCTTGGTCGGATGGGCTTCTTCATGGATTAGTCCGCTAAGCCCTAGGCCTCTCTGGTGGGCATCCTGCTGGTGAGGCCACACAAGGTAATTCACAAGGTAATTCAAGAGTAACAAAAAGGCCAATATTGGTAAATGCGACTCCTAAGATTTCGATATTTTGTACACGTCTTAATTGGTGTATAATTTCAGGTATGTCAAATTGTGGTTTCTTTCTTTTGTCCGTGAAGATGTCGGTTAAGCATGACGATACGTAGCACCGAATACCTGGAACAGTGTGGAACACTGTGTCAGTTTCGTCTGCGTTGTCTTTTAACGCCTTCACGACAGTCGAAGTGCAGTTAATCTTCTCACCGTCGCTGACGACCCACTTTCCCTCCACGCAATTCAGTGTCCAAATGTGTTTGGAAGCGGACTTATGTTTGCACTCAATTAGAACGGTATTACCGCCCTGTGATACGACGCGGTATTCTTCAGTCGACTCGTACCTTCCACAGCGTACTTCACACCGCCACAAAACATGCGAAAACATCGATGTTATCGGTGAACTGGAGGTCGGAAGATCAATTGCCCAGGAACTTGTAAATGGAAGGTTAAGTTTAATTAAAATCTGCGTATGGTTATAATCGACTATCAAACAAACTGAAGCAAATACAGCTCAGTGAACCAACTTTCGCGGACTTCTTTTCACTGCCAACTGGTCCATGCACATATCACAAGTATAGACTTCTTCTGTGCTGCATTATGCCATGCCGTGGTTGGGAATTCGTGGAAGAATGTATACGTTACGGACTAGACTGACCATGATATAATGTGCTGAATAGTTCATAACCTCGTTGCAATTCCAAGCGCTAGCGGCCACAGCGACAGATTCGCAATACCACTACTGCAGCTTTAATTTCAATGTATTTACTGTTTATCTTTTTTCCCCGGAGCCGTGATATAATGGAATTGTCTAACAACAGAAACAGTTCAGTCCCTATCAGCCAAATGCTTTAAATTTAGAATGACAGCAATTCAGCTCACACCCTTACGACCTTAATATATACCTAACCGAAATACCTGTTTAGCACAATAGACAGGCCAATATAACGCCAAAGTACCCCTACCAAAAAAATTGCAAAATTTAGTTTTATGGTGGTTTTATGTTAGGTTGGGCCTAGTCGACAACACACTAAAAGTTGGACATAATTGGAGTATGGGAAGGTGTCCAATTTCGAAGATGATTTTTGTCGATTTACATACGTCATTTTTAGCGAACGTGAGTTCACGTTCGCTATATGCTATCGCCGTCCCGTTCCGTCTGTCTGTCGTCTGTAACGTTGGTGCACCGTACTCAGCCGGTTGAAATTTTCGCCAATTTTTCTTCGCCGTTTGGTGCACTGGCTATCCGTTAACATCCACGGAAAATTTTTCGGAGATCGTCCCAGGGGAACCCTTCCATCGGGGTGTTTAAACGCAAGAGGGGTAGCGAAATATAGCGATTTCTCACCTTTGGAATGCTATATCTCCGAAACAGTGCAAGATAAAAAGTAAGTTAGTATTAATCACTAATAGGAAGTCGTATATGAGCTTTCGATTGGTACCAAAATTGGTGACCTTGAATGACCTTGAACGGCGAAATGGCCCTAATTTTGCGTTATTTTTACCGAATTTGGTAATTTCAGGAGCGTATTGCGTAAAAGTGGTTGACAAAGCCTGCCATAACTATGGACAATTTACGATTACTATGTCTAGTAGTAAATGTCTGCAGAGGGACCGCGCGATGCTAACGGTATAAATTCCTAGCAGATTCAAAAATTCAAGACTTAATGCGCAGTACTTGCCTAGCTATCGTTTTGATAAGAAGTTCTATATGAGCTTTCGATTGGTACCAATATCGGTGACTTTGAATGACATTGAACGGCGAAATGGCCCTTATTTTGCGTTATTTTACCGAATTTGCTAATGACTCTTATTAACCGGCAGCATTGCGCGCAGCGCAAAGCGCCGGCTATTTAATTTACTATGAGGCCGATTTTGAAGATTTTCGCCCCGCAGGGGCGACACGTTGCACCGATGGGGGTGAAATTGGCACCTCCTCCGTGCCAAATTTCACCCCCATCGGTGCAACGATAAGGGTATAGGACCCTTAAAACTGAAATTTTTACTGATATTTGGCCAAAATGTGGAATATAAACGCCCCGCAGGGGCGTAT
>Ga0209780_1000448_pt1 | contig 21835 bp, 18 predicted proteins | sample WorMetexBAHAMAS2_FD_187384 | JGI IMG/M metagenome (GOLD analysis project Ga0209780, IMG submission 187384) | Marine gutless worms symbiont microbial communities from Max Planck institute for Marine Microbiology, Germany - Inanidrilus exumae... | ecosystem: Host-associated > Annelida > Digestive...
TAAATATTAAAATGTAATAGGGACTAATTCCTGGAGTAAGATAACCAAAAAATATAATAATAGTAGATTTAGACTGAATGAGTAAGTTGTAAGTAGGTATATTATTTAATTGAAAAAGTACAGTTTGTGCAAGATTTCGTTTTTATAAATTATAAATGATCATATATGTTTACTTTTTAACATAGTATACTTTGGATGGGTGTATGATTGAAGATCTTTTTAATGTCAGTAAAGGAAATAGTATTGACGTCGTGTTTGACCATAAGAAGTATATTCTGTCAGGCCTACAGTGTGTTTGACAGACAGAAGTTGATTACAGTCTGTACATTTTGGACGATCTGTGTGTTCAATAAGATAAGAATGTGTTAAATGAGTATGTCCAATGAATACTCTATTATACAGATGGAACAATACCTCACATCATATCGAATATCACGATGCTGAAGACATATCATATCATGATGATTCCTTTTCAAACAAATCGATATTCCGCACTACTGTTTAAGGCATGTTGTGGGCAGTGGTTGCACTCAGCACAGTGGGAGTCGGCGACAAAGAGACAGTGATGGGTGGGGAGTAGTGTCACATTCCAAGGCCGGTTGACGCATTCCACAGACCCTCCAGACGTGCAAAATGCCAATATTTGCCCAGTAGAGGGGGGGGGGTTGATATTTGTTTAAGCATCCTCCTGTCCACCTTCAAGACCATCGCCTGCTCACTTATGCATTCATTAGGCCTATACCTTATTGTATTGCTTTTGCTGAATTATGTGAAATCAAGGCGGCAGTATGGATGCCTGACGCTGACGCTGGACGGACTGCCAGGTACTTGTTGTGATTACTATGTTGCCATTCCGCCAGTTTGCGGTCACACCAATGTACAAGCAGTGGCTAGACGCCGTCCACGCATCCGTTGTGATGCCGTGTGTAGAGGCCTGCTACACTGAGGTCTTCAGTGGACTTCTCACTGACGCGTGTGAACACGAACAACGACGGTCGAATGTCGATGGTAGCGTGGGAACGCGGCAGGGGCAGTTCTAGGAATTTGTCATATGGGTAGGCCAGTTAAAAGGCCAAGCAAATTTTGGGTAGGCCAACAGGAGTGGTGTACGTGGGGCAGAATTTCGTTTGGTTAGGCCAGGCTTGAGTTTGGGTAGGCCACGGCCTACCCGGCCTAATAGCTAGAACCGCCTCTGGAACGCGGGGAGGGGCGGTCTCAAAAATCTAGCACTGCTAGATTTCAGTACAGCGTTCCGACTGCGGTGGATGATGTTATAGCGTCGTCAACCACGGTGGATCGCAGTGGACGACGTTCGAACGTCGTCGACTCGCGTTCCCGTCGTCCACCGCGCTGTGGATCACAGCTGACCGCTGTGGACAGCGTCAGTTTGAACTAAGTAGGCCTATTGAAATCTATAAATGCTAGACTTTTGATACCGTCCCATCCATCCCTGCGTTCGAAAACTGTCGAAGGTTGTGCATTCGAATGCCGTCGACAGCGCAGGAACTCCTGTGAAGGCGTTATTGAGAACGCTACGTTAATCTTGGACCATTGACCGTAGGCCTATATGTGTGTATTTAGCGTAACTGCATAAGTAGCAACATACTGTTGTTAAATACGGTGGAGCGTTTTGGGACCGTATCATACCATAGTGCGATTATTTTGTGCATTATCGTATCGTATCATATCCATCGTTTTCCCCCACGCCCATATCTTGCCATCACAAATTGACTATATAAGATTTGGTTCTGTGTTCTTGTTTGCTATCTTGGCTAGATGGACGGAAAGGTTTCAGCAAGAACATTTCTTTAATCGCTAAATAATTTAAAGATCTTCCATTCGTTGTCCAATTCAAACATAGCCTAAACAGTAGATAAGTTCTTGGCTCTATTTGATATGTGTCTCTTTTACGACTGGCCATTTTTGCAAGAAAATCTGTTAGTTTGTACTTAAATTCTTTCAATTCTTTGGCTGTTTTCAGTTCGTCATCTTTTATGCAGATACATGTAAGTGTAGCAAGCAGCTGTTGAATCTGTAGCTTAACTTAACATATGCAGAACGACATCTACATTTATACAAAAGTATAATAACACAAACCAGTTTGCACTGCACCCGTAACATATAATCGAGCAACGCGAAAAGAAAGCAGTTGACCAGTACAAAACTGACCTTCACAGACTATTGCTTACCCAAGAGCAGTTGATACACGAAAACGGACACAACACATAACGGTCGTTTTGGAGACGCTGAGAAGCAAAACCAAACTCACAATAATCAAAAACCGCAACGTGGGCCAAGTTAAGAAAAGATGCAAAGCTGCAAAAAAACGTACAAATCCTAAGCCAACAGTTTTCTGCACAAGTTCCTCGTGTGTGCACAGACAGTTGTGTACAACTGTTGTACACAGCACACTGAGCACAGTGTACGGAACTTACGATAACATTTCCTCTTATCCTGTAGGCAAATGTCACTGTTGAGATGATAATAAAATAATAATAAAACCAATTTGTAACGCGCCAGATGCCAGTTTAAATGATCCAGATGCTGTCTCTTTGGGTTCCTAAAGTTCTTAGAAAATAAAATCCCCAAACTTCTGCAGACAGCAGCACGAAATTTCTGTGACTTACTGCGTAAGTACCTTAGAAACGTAAAAAAGACAAATCTGCATAAATTATAAACTACGAAGATTCTGGGCACAACATACGACATGCGTCGCATCGGTAATACTACAGTGTTAAAGGCCATGCAACTAACATACCAGCAGCAGTATCTGCCTCTGCCTCTGTTCAACATTTCAATTTCTGATGTCATGTGGTAACAAATGCTGTAGTCATTGTATCCATAAAATATACATACTTTTAAAACCCTTTAATTTGGCTGCCCTAAAAGTTGATAACTTCACATGCAAAATTATTTTTGGCACCTTTTATTTTGGCAAATTCAAACCACACAATTCCAGCACAACATGCTATACCAATTAAAGTTGATAATATTCGCCCCCTTTACTTTTGCGGTTTTGTTTAGTTCGCAAAATTCGTGAAATAAAGGGCACATGAACATTAAGGGTTTTATAGTATGTAAGTCTTATATATATAAAACTGAAAATGTCTGTGTTTCTTTGTTCCTTATGCACAGCCACAGTTTTGAGTGGATCTGCATGAAATTTGGCTCGTAGCATCCTTGTACCCTCCAGATGAGGGTTAGCGAATGCCGCGCCAGCCCATGGGCTTGTGCTGTCCGTATGTCACTGCAAATCAGTGGCCAATCATGGACATCTAACTTGCAGGGTGCAAAACCAGCTCCGTCTGGAAATTCAGAACTAGTGGGCTGCAAGTGCAATGGATCGAGCGCTGTAGGTGCGAGAATGCAGCAGTACATAACATACAACAAAGAACAGTTCTTTGTGATCATTTAACTTTTATTGCTTTGTGGCAAGAAGATGTGATGCTATGTCGCTGTCAAGTTGTCTCAGGTAACCGTAAACAAACCAGTCCTTATTTACGTGACCCAATGAGATTAAAGGAGATTTCTAGAAGTAAGGAACAGTTGGACTAAGAACTGTACCAAGAGTAATATAAAAGAAGTGGTACTAGTCATTAACCAATGGATATGACATAAATTTCCCCTAGACTTTTACTAATCTTCCTGGATTTTTTCCAACTCGCCAACCAATCAAATTTCTCTGACTTTTCCAGTTTGCCTGACCTGCAGGTACTCTGCCTGTTGGAAACGCGGAAAGACGTCTTACAAACATAGTAGTAACATGCGTAATATCCATCAGCGAATGGTAGCAATTTTCAGTCTGAAAGTTTAATGCAATGTTACCACTATAGATATTTTATGTTTGATGAAACTTTGACTTCGGCACAACCAGTCCAATTTTACTTCTCGACCTACTTTCTATGACGACAGATGGTGATGGCTGATGATGACTGTTACGACGCTGTCCTTGACTTGATCAATCCAGACAGATCAGACCAGACAGCTACCATCATTACACATTAAACACTGACAGAAGTAATACACTGTGTTGCAGGTATGCAAGACTGATTGAGTGAAGGTTTTACGCCCCACTCGGCACAAAATAGGTCAGTTTGGAGACGTTCTTCCCTGCCAATCTCTTGGCTAAATACTGAAGAAACTAAATCCAGCACAACAAAAGCAAGCTATACAAGAACAGATCACCCTAAGCTAACATGAAAGAACACACAAAAATAGATGAAACCTAAATAAACACACACAAAAGAAATCTAAGCCTAACTAACATGCAAAAATGTAAGAACTGCTCACGTGTGCGTATCATTGTGCACAACTGTCGTACGCAACACAGCACAGAGCAGTTCTGATTATCTTCCCTCTTATCCTCCAGACAAGCATCGGAGCTCATATGCTGTCTACTGGAGGGGAGGTATGCAAGAGCATGGCAAGTCAACTAGACAAAATTATGAACGTAACTTAGTGCATGACCAGCACACAAATACTGTTGCAACTATGTAAGAACAATGTCATTTCTCGTAAGGTGTTGGTAATTTTAAAAACTATTTCCAGCTGTGAGCACAATAGCATGTGAACACTAGGCAGCTCAAGGGTTACGGTAAATCAACAGACAGAAACTGCTGTTAAACAAAACACCATATCTCCAACAAACTTCCTCAACAGCCAGCAAGGCAGTTACAGACACCAGAACATCAGACTTCACCCCCGGTGCCGCCACACTGCACGAACTTGACGAAACATAACGAACAAAATATACCGTGATGTGCATTATGCGTTTTCTAAACAGTTAGATGCCTATGCCCCATTATGCGAAGACACCATGTCATTCTGAAATCTGTGACTACATACCGTACTACAGTGTCATCCCAGGATGACCAAGTTATGGCCATGGGTAACATGTACAGAGAATTTCATGAAATTTGGATGTGTGTTTTTTGAGATATGACATTAAACAAACAAGCAGACAAACACACTGATCACAAATCTTCACATGGCTACTGGGGATGAAGTAAGTAGCACACAAGATCCATCACACAACATATAACACTGACCGATCAACTGCATTGCCGACTGCATGTACGAGAGTAGTCAAGTGCAATGATGGGCACTAGTTAACTGAAAAAAAGTTGCAACTAAAAGTTTAGCTATTTTTTTAGTTACCGTACACAAATAGTTTATTTTTTCATCAGCTAGTTCAGTGAATAGTTTTACAACTATTTAGTTAGTTACTGACTGAAAGTTTAGCTACTTTTTTACAAACTATTTTGTGACTAGTTACCGAATGTGCTGTTCCTTACATCGACATCAGTTCACATCATCCACACAAATTAAGACAGTTAGAAACATTACAGACTGGTTGTGTTGAGTTGTTCACTATGACTGTTGTACTTTCTCAACCAGCGCCTGGCACAGGCTGGCACTGTTTAACAGTGATACACTGATAATGCTTTGGTGGCTTATGAAAGGCTGCATGGGTCGGCACTTCTTTAATTCTGTTGTTTTGACTGCAGAACTTGTGTGAAAAATTAGCCCCATGCGGGACTGACAGTCAACTCCTACTTACTGCCAACTTCAAAGTCACGTGACACAAAAACAAGGAAAAAATCAAAAATCCGGCCCAATAAGCTTTAGGTATTGTACCGTAATTTAAGAATCCGTGGTCATTTGCCAGCCCCGTTATAAATGGAGGAGGAGATAGCCCTTGAAAATGGTCGAATTTCCGACTTTCATGGGCTCATGACTTTTACCTTGACCTCGGATCGGGTCATACTGCATACCGTCATGCATCACTCGTCGACCTCTACCTACATACCAAATGTCATTGAAATCGAAGAAACGTTTTGTGGACGGACGGACGTACGAAGAGACGGACGGAGAGTTGAGACCCACTAATGTTATTAGGTCGACTCGGAGGAGTCGGCCTAAAAATGTCGGAAATCAGTTGAAATTAGTTTAACTACTTTATTTTAGTTTAGCTGATCTGATTTTTAGAAACAGTTTAACTTAAAGTTTAACTATGAAATTCTAGTTAGTTTAACTACTTTTTTTGCAACCAGTTCCCATCACTGGTCAAATAGTTACTAAACTTAAAAACTATTATTAACGCGAACAAACGTAAACAACGCACACAGAATGCTGACAATAAAGTGACAGTGCTTGTAACTGTAATGATAACCAACAGTGACTCGCATCATTATCAGTAACTTCTGAATATATTACTCTTGATAGCCCTCACTGTTGATGGACGACCCACATAAACACCCTCCCGCACATCTTCAGTGAGTGACTATCACGCTTAAAACTGCTCTAATTACCACCAAAGTTTCTCTTTTGGTTGACCAAGCCCAACATGGAGTAATTCCAGAAAAGAAGGCCAGCATCTTCATTTCAACAGACGTTATCTATGAGAACTTGGGTCGACCAGTTCCCCAGCAGTTTTCTTCATTCACCACCAGACTCCTGAGCAAAGGGGCACTGCTCACTTTACGCCAGATCTCTCATAATAATACCAGTTACTGGTGGTAGGTAACAGGGTTCCCACTCTCTCGGTTACAAAAATTTCCAGGACTTTCCAGAACCCGAAAAGCATTTTTCCATGACCCCATCATATGCCAGCGATGTTTGAATATAAAGACAAACAGCAGTTGCTATGGGGTCCGCCAGCGATTTTTTTGTATATGCAGATAAAATCCGAGCTAGTTTTCGCAAATGTTGGCATCTGGCACCTGCATCATTGTGTCTGCCTCCCACATAATAGCCTAGGAAATTCCAGTACCAAACAAACCCACTTTCTAGGACTTTCCAGGGCCTGGAAATTTTACAAAATGAAATCCAGGACTTTCCAGGAGGCGTGGGAACCATGTGGTAAATCAAAAGCTAAGTGAAACGATAATTGCACTAGAGTGACTCAATAATGATATCAGCAGTAATATCATGTTAATGGGGGCGTATCACACTGTAACACTGTGGTAATAACGTATCACATCTTCAGAATTCCACGGTAATGGTAACAGTAGTCGACATAATATTGTGACAATGGGGACAGAAAGTCTAATATTTCGTCAGAGGATGACAAGTAGTCAAACTGGGCAGATGAAAACGCGTGAAGCAATACAATCAATGATGATACTGCTATCGCTCGGCACGAGGACAAAGTTATGGTTTGGGGTGTAAAACGATTATCGATTATTCGAAACTCGATCGAATAAATAGACTATCGATTATAAACCGATCAGCACAAACCGATTATCGATTATGTAAAAAATTCGATCTTTACACCCCTATTTAACTCAACACAAAAATTGGTAATTTCAGATACGTCTTGTTGTCCATCACTCAGTTTGATACCGAGGAAACTGATTCACCACTAAACCTAAAAATACTATGACACGAAATAAACAGTCCACACGGGGCAAACCATATGAGGAGATTGACGAACGCGTTTCAGAACCACTGTGGAAGTAGTCTAACAATATGCCGATTCATTCAGTGAGAGCCAGTAACCCGTGGCTGACTAATTACTCAACATGTTCAAAAAATGTTTGACAAACTGCTTCAATCACGCAAGGGTAGTTCAATGCTTGTGTTGGATAGGTCAACAAGTACATGATCTGAATATAAATTTCTTCAGCTGGAGCCACGACCAAAAAGTGCATTACGAAGCTGAGCCCAAAAATACTGATGACGGTCTGCTGTTCCTATACAGATTAACGGGGCAAGGTTTTGAATTTCTTGTGAGATTAAATCAGACGCGTTACATTCAGATGGTATGGTATTGTAGGGTTTAACGTCCCATTTGACACATTATAGGTCATTCCGGGGACGATTTTACAGGTCAGATGAACCAACCAACAGTGTAATAGCACTGAAGGATGACAGTCTTCGAGGTCAAGGGCCAATCCCACAGGCTCAACACACTAAAAGGTAAAGAAAAGGATGTTACATTCTGAATGAATAACGGCTGAACATCGTGAGAAAAATCTATAAATATATACATACTGGGATGGAACAAAACGTGATGGAGGGGGTCTGTCATTAATATTTTTCCATCACTCACTGCGATACATACGCAAAGGATTATCCAATGATTAACGATGCAAAAAGTAACATCCGTCAACTCGTTTCAATGAACTGTTGACTGCAGCAGCGGTGTCGTGCCATTGCAAATGAATGACTAAGTTCACTTGATACTGTAAAACCCTTTAATTTGGCTGCCCTAAAAGTTGGCAATTTTGCATGCATAATTATTTTGGTGCCTTTTATTTCGGCAAATTCGAGCCGCACGATTCCTACACATGAGTAATGCCAATCAAAGTTGGTACAGTATCAATATTAACGCCGTTTAATTTCGCGCTTTTGTTAAGCTCGCGAAATTCGCGAAATAAAGGGCACGCGAACATAAAGGGTTTTACAGTAAATGGTATCCACCACTCTGCTTAACTCAACACAGAACACTGTTGTCAACATTTTTGTTGCTAGGAATACTTTCAGTTATTGATTGATTAAGGTTTTACGTCCCACCCGACACAAAACAGGTCATTTCGGAGATGTTCTTCTCAGCCAATCTCTTGGCTTAGTAATGGAAAACAAACACAGCTAAAGCAAACATACATCTGTAACAAAACAATACACTACAACATAAAATTAAGACACAAAAAAGCTAAAGCCAGGTTTGGCCGCCTGCTACGACCTCCGGCCTGGAAATGGAATAGGTCTGTTTTGGAACGAACAGATAGATAAGTCAGGAAGTAAACAAGTAAGGAAGTAAATAAATAAGAAAAAAGCACAAGGAAAGAAGAAAGGAAGGAATTTAAGTAAACACAAACAAACAATTTACATAGCGCCAAAGTCAACACATGAATCACGACGCATTACTACCCAGGAGTCCACACGGGACACTTTTAATGATGAAGCAATGTAAACGATATGCATTCTTATCTGATCCAAAATACTCTCGGTGCAAACTGATATCACGAAAAAAGTTGTTTTCATGTGTGTGTGTGTGTGTGTGATTGACACTGTTGTGGACAGTTTATAACCTAAAGCATACACAGTGTGGAGCTCAGTCAAACTCGACGTTGGCACGAGCGTGGACGTGACGCATGTATTGTGTACCCGTCGCTGCAGATCCACCACAGAACACGGCATCAGACGAGCGAGGCTCCGACTTTTCCATTCTAAACTGTACAACGAGTGGATAGATGTGTTCAATGGCGGCCTGTACATTGGCAATGCTTGGTGCTGCAAACACAAACAAACGATTACAGCATGCACGCATGCCGTTTTTGTTTATCTGACATTCATTTCCATAGTTACTTGTGGTTGGCTCCGATCTTTGAGAAAGAACCTTCGGGATAATTTGGAAAGAGTTATTTACAGGCTGAATGTCCTTGTTAGCCAACCAACAGTGTCAAAGCACCAACAGAAATCAGTTCAAATCACAGGCGCCAATGATATCACACAAAGGTACCCATTGCATCTTATTCTTTCTTTATCCCCCCCCCCACCAACTGACTTACAACTGACTGACTGAGTTAAGGTTTTACGTCCCACCCAACACAAAATAGGTCATTTCGGAGTTATTCCCAATAGTGTTGTTACGGTGGCAAGAATTTGCAACTCGGTCGGTGACGGTGTTTTTTCTGACATGCCACCGCGGTGCCGGTGTCGGATATCGGTCAGTGTCAAGGCCAGGGTTGTTAATCGGAAACAGGTGGATGTTGCGGCTTGCAGATCAGATCGTTCTGGTTGTCCTGGAATGCGCTAATCGCTCACTGCACGCACCGGCAGGTAGTGCACTAAGTGAGACCATCGTGACGGTCTCACTAAGTACAGTGCCTAGACTGTCCCTGCTGTCCCTTTGAGTGGGAAAGCGGATGCGCGGGGGCGGGCAGGCGGTGTGGCTGACTGGACTGACTCACCATGCATTCACGCAATCAAATGACGCGGCATATAGATAACTATCGCTGCTCGGAGCAGCGGAAGTGAGAAAACAACGCCCAGAAAGACCGCCCAGAACACTGTAAAACACCGCGATGGCAGTGTTGGTTTGGCGGTAGCCAACCACCGCGGTGGCGGTGAAGTTCGATGGTCGTAACAACACTACTTCCCAGCCAATCTCTCGACTGAGTACTAACAAAATATATCAAACACAACAAAAGCAAACATGCATCTGTAACAAAATATACTACAACATGAAATGAACACAAAAACTAAAGCCAGGTTTGGTCCGCCTCTTACGACCTCCGGCCTAGACACGAAACGGTCTATTCTGGAAGGAGTAGATAGATAATTTAGGAAGTAAACAAGTAAGGAAGTAAATAAGTAAGAAAGAAAGCATAAGGAAAGAAGAAAGTAAAGAAGGAACAAAGGGAGGAAGGAAGTTAAGTAAATATATACACAAACGAACAATAGCAAATTACACACCAATTTTTCAGTTTGAAAGTTTATTTTCGAATTATTTCTCTTTCTATGCTTGTAAGCATAACTGCGAGAGTACACTGTATTGTAAACCAGCCTTCACTACAGGAGTCACAATTAAAAAATGAGTCACTGTCCTGTTTCGAACTTACTATCAGTAAAAACCAATGACACTGCAGACTGGCTATGAAACATCATTCGCCATCAATCACACCAGACAACAAACCATGTGAGTGACAGAAGACACTGACATCAACAACAGATGAGCAATCCTGGTGTCAGAACCTGCTCAAATGCATTGGCTATTTATGGAAGAGAGTGGCTACATTAAGTTCCCATCAGTGTTTCGATGATAATAATAATAATAATATGCATTTTTATAATGCCATAAAGTCTTGTAGAGACGATGTAGCTGATACTGGTAAACTCTAGTTAGTTAGTTAGTTGGAGTTTAACGTCCCTTTTCAGCACAAATATGGCTATATCAAAGACGAAAGGTCAGGGGTGGAGAGCTATCCCTACCCAGTAAAGGAAGGCTAGCTATATATAAACCTCAACCCTGGCCACCTTTTTGTTCAGCAGCCACCCAAAAAGGGAAAGAAATCGGCAGGCTCATTTAAATTATTACTCTAGCGCCCACAACAGGAGGGAAACAACTATCACACAGCAAGACAAAACTAAATCAAATACGACAAAAAGCATGCATCCTTAACTAAAAAAATACATATAATACAATATTAACACATACAAAAAGTTGACTTCTACAACATCCGGCCTGGAAATGGAGAGGTGACTATTCTGGTAGAATGGAAAGGAATGTAAAGGCAAGAAAATAGACAAAGCGAGTAAGAAATGGAAAAAGTAAATGATACTAAAAGAGAGTAGGAGGTGAGAAAGTACTGCCCCGGGGCCCACGCGACGTCTAGTCTTCTCCTTAATCCTAATGCACCAGCTACCATCAGCAAAGGCATGAGTACAGTAAAACTCTGTTCCAGCTAACATGGCTTTACATGCAAACGGTTGTGTATCATGCTGAAAATTCGTAACTACATGAAAAACATCTGGTGTGGAACAGAGCGAAGCAAGACAAATAAGCTAAGAAGAACGTATGGTCGTGGTTTAACTGTCAGTTTTTCTCAGTATCCTTCACTTAAAAATAACTGACAGAGCAGCATTTTCCTCCGCAGTCCAGACCACTTTATGTTGAAGCTGCACAGATGCATTGCTGTTTAGAAATATTTTTTAAACCTATCAAAATGACTGGCTAAATACTTAAGAAAGAATGAAAGTGTAAGTAATTACGCGGCACAATACAAATCAGTCAAATAGCACTAGTCTGCAATGTAAAAATAAATTAGCCCCGGACGGGACTGGCGGTCGACTCCTACTTACTGCCGACTTCAGTCATGTGACGCAAAAAGTAGGACAAAAATCGAAAATCCAGCCCGGGTAAGCTTTAGGTATTATGCCCTAATTTAAGAATCCGTGGTCACTTGCCAGCCCCCATCATAAATGGGTAAGGAGATAGCCTTTGACAATGGCTGAATTTACGACTTTCAAGGGCTCATGACCTTGACCTTGGATTGGGTCATACTGCATACCGTCATGCATCACTCATCGACCTCTACCTACATACCAAATCTCATTGAAATTGAAGAAACTTTTTGTGGACGGACGGACATTTGAGACCGACTATTTGGTCGAATTGGAGGAGTCAACCTAAAAATTCAGAACAAAGGCTACCACAACATAAACCAACAATATTACCTGTAACGGTTATGCTACCAGTAGAAAATATTTTGAGACAGGCTTTCGGAGATTTCAGTCGATACGTTACACCAGGATGAAGTTCTGGCTCATAACTGTCACAAGACACAGAAGGAAATGTACAACAGGAAATCCACATGGTCTTCCACGGACACACTACTTGAATGCACTTCCGGCTGAGATTCGCTGTGCACCGAGTTTGGACACTTTTAAGAAGCATCTCAAAGCACATTTGTTTTCTGCTGCCTACGATATATAACAATTGGTTTACTCAGTTTTATTCGCTATTTATAAGCTTTATTCACCACAAATGGTAGTAAAATAGTAACAATACAATTACACAATTGAAAATACTTAACTAAGAAACAAAAAAAAGGAAAAAACACACACAAACAAGTAGCATGTACTTAACTAACAATAGTGTCTACATATTAATGAAAGTTAGCAAGTTGGTGCGTTGGCTCTCTGATTTAATAAATTTATCACGTCGGTTGGCTATCTGACGGCTAGGGGGAATGAAGTTGAATTGCTCACAACAAAATTCTATAACTTGCATATTGTTAGCGTTAAAAACTTTCATCATGAATCGGTTTGCCACAAAATCGAGGGAGTTCAGCCGAGATTTGTTCAGATGCAACGCCTCAAAGCCATACAACAGAATTATATGCCCGGTACTTATATTTTATTGTGCAGTGCTGACCACGGTTTAGTGTAAGCGCTTTTGTACTGACTGATCGACTGATTGACCTCAGAGTTTTAAGGCATTTACTGCAGCATACTCTACAGCTGCTGGTGACTGACACATCCAGAAATTACGACAGAGCGAGTGTGAAGCATGGTGGCATGGTGAGGTCAGATGCAGCATACTGCTCAAAATGAACAAGGGACTGTAGTATGAGACCCTGCAGTTGAAATCTTGTCAACTACTGTACGATACGAATAGTGCAAAGAGATTGCGTGTCAGCCCAAGAAGCACTTTCTGCATCAGCCACTTTTTATTTGGTTACTCACACAGTTTCGTAAAAGAAACATGATAGGAGGCTCAATTATCGCACACCGAGCATGCGATATTCCGTTGTGTCACGTACACGTAACATTGACGGCTCAGCATAATGTCCTAGGCCGCTATGTCGTAATTTCTGGATATGTCAGTCACCGGCAGCTGTAAAATATGCCACAGTAAGTACATTAAAACTCTGTACTCAGCCAGTATTCGTGGACCTCAGAGTTTAAAAAATAATCTAGCATTTATTTTCTGTCCCAAACAGAGCAAGCTAGACTTTACAATCAATGTGTGCATAAAATTTTATACGTTATGATTCTCATGAGCCAAAATCGTGCTATGTGCAATTTTGGCTCCGCGATTTTGGCTCAATTTGGGCCGTCGGCTTGCCCGTCTGCTCGCCCGTTCGTCTGCCCAGCCTTGCTTGTACCCGCGCGCCTTTAAGCCATGCCCCCGCCGCCGCCCGAGCCGCCTATTCCGGCCCACAGCTCGCCGCTTGTGCCTGCAGCGCGCCACCGTCCGTCCATCCAAGCCACACCCGTAGTCACACATCGCAACAATCCTATTATTATATATAGATTATCAGACTGCATCGCATGCATTGCATAAGATGCGGACTACTGCTACTGCTACAAATGGAGTAATGTGATCGGTCTGTGTGTCTGCAAGTTTGTTGGTCACATTCGCGAGCCCGGAGAAAACGGCTGAACCAATCCACATGATGCTTGGCAGGCTGACTCGAGTGGGCACAAGAAATCGTACATTAAATGAGGATCCAGATCTCCCGAGGGGAAGGGGCAGTTTTTGGGGTTTTTGCCTGCCCCATTGAAAAACACTGGAGTCTTTGCTGTGGTGTACGGAAAAACGGCTAAACCGATCAAGATGCCATTTGGGAGCTAAGGAGTGGGCCCAAGGAAACATGCATTAGGCGGGGGTGAAGGTCTGCCATCTTGGATTTTAGAGAGTTCGAAATTTTACCTACCAGTCCGATAGGGAAAGCCAATATGCGTCTCCATGCCAAATTTTGTGCCGATCGGTCAACCTTTTGCGGAGATATGGCCGATTTTTGATTTTTCAAGATGGCGGCCATCTGCCATCTTAGATTTGTTTCACGTGTATTTGGACCACCCATAAAAAGCATTTGTTGGTCTTTGTCACTGTGCAAAATTTTCCATTTACCACTGTAGCGGTGACAAGATGACAATATGGCCTTTTGTCAAAATTCTTCGACAGCTTGTTATCATCGTCATCATCATTGTTCTTACAACACAGTACCTAGCGACGCCAGGGTGTTCTCGTGAGAAGTGGTTAATTCGAATGCCAAAAGGCAAGCTGCAGGTTCCGAGCACGTTGACAACGCGGAAATGTGTGAATCGAACTCGAAATCCAATCCTCTGTAAACACCTCGCCACTCTTCGTGCAGCAGTTTTTGCAGCTTCGTCACTACAAATGAACAGACATCAAAAATACAGCACAAAAAGCTTAATTTGCTTTACAACAGTGCCGTCATCGTATGCATGCATGCACGTTATGCAGTCTACTTAATGACCAATTTACAGTTGGACCTAGATTAGCCAGGCACCCTTCAGTATTCTTCCTCAGCTTGAACGTTTAAAATACGTGGTCCAGGTTTTGAATGGGTCGGATGCTCTCTGATGCTAGTAATCTACCTTAAACACAGCCTAATGCTAGTGTACATAGCCAACTACTGACAAGTTCGACAACCAACTTGTGCTGTCCAGTTAAAGATATCACCGTGCTATATCAGTAACAAATGTATCAGCAATAAACTCTTCTGCTACAATTTATGTTGATTGATTGACCGAGTTAAGGTTTTACGTCACATTCGACACAGAATAGGTCATTTCGGATATTTTGTTGACCCTTGCTAGCAAGTGCTGGCAGTCATACAACTCACGACATTGTTATATTTTCACTGACGATGATGAGGAACTGGTGACAGATTCTTTCAACAGTAAACAACCAGCATGGTAAACGTGAAGACTAAAAACAGTCCGACAGTTTGGTATTTATAACCTAAAACGATCTGAAGTATACTGTACAGTCTGTCGCACTCAATGGTGCTTTTTGCACAGCAATTTGGTTACTCATTATGTTAACTCATTGACAACTACAGATATAGTCAGCGGCTTTTATCATCTGAGATCAATCAAGAGCACAATTAAATCGCTACCATTTGAGACTGCCAAGACGCTGGTTAACTGTTTTGTTATTAGTAGAATTGATTACTGCAACAGTCTTCTGGCCGGAATGCCTCAGTACGCTCTTGACCGGTTACAACGTGTGCTGAATGCTGCTGCAAGGATGCTCTGTGGTGCATGAAAGTACGCTCACATATCTGGCTTCATACGTGACCATCTCCACTGGCTACCAGTTCCTCAGCGCGTTCGTTTCAAGCTGTGCTTGACGATGTACAAAGCTACACATGGATTAGCGCCTGCACACTTGTCTGAACTGTGTGAACGTGCCAATGTCGACATCAGAACCATGTCATCTGATCGTGGCGACCTCGTGATACAGCGAACCAAAACGAAATTCGGACAACAGGCATTTGTCATTGCCGGACCAGCAGCCTGGAACAGTCTACCGTATAACATTCGTAATTCTCAGTGTGTGAACAGTTACAAAACTGCACTGATAACGTTTTTGTTTAGTTGCCAATGATGGACTCTTACATTTTAGCATCTTTTAAAATTTTTTTCATGTTTTAATGCTTTGTGTATTTTAAGTGTGTTTTGTACAGCGCCCTTGAATCATTTTTTGTGTTACGTCGGAACGGCGCCATAGAAATCATTACTATTATTGTTATTATAAAATAACTGACCAACTGATGACTAGTTAACTGAATGCCGACTCATCCATAAATTTTAGCTGATTAATTGCCAGATGAGTGGGTTAAACGTTGCAGGAAAATTAGTCAATTGACTAATGGACCAAAGCTTGTGTGTTATCCTTCAGTCTTATAATGATGTCACAGTAGGTTCTGAAAGGGACAAATGGGTACAAATTTTAGTAGAAAATTAATAAACCAAAGCTAATCATAAAGCATGGCTGCTGCTCCCAATATACTGAAATATAGAACGAATAGTAAAAATATAAAACATGCATGCACGCAAGCATTACCTTGTTGCACCAGTGCATGTAACTTTCCCAGAAGACCATATACTGGCAGTGACAAAAGGATTTCGTATTTTCATGGACACCATCTACAATTAATAACATACATCAATGTCTGTTCACTTCCTAGTAACCCTGCCTTCCCCACATGTCATGCACACATTAGCACTCACCTATCAATACCCCTCCTCTCCCTGGGCTACAGCACTGGACCATTATGTGGTCTTAGCGATGAGGTCCAGAATAAAGAAAGAAAGAAGGTTGCCTCTGTGACAGAAATCAGCTTGATCCATTCGCCATTTCGATATAATACATGCTTGTGATAGACAAACATATAAACACAAACAGATAAAGTATAACGAAAGAAAAAATTTTGGTTGTGGGTGACAAAGAATAAGGGCAGGCCATTGGTATTTTGGTAGGGTTGCATTCTCATTTTTATTTTTAATTTCATCAGTCTTTATTAGAGTTCTATTCTTTTATCGTTGTCTATAGATCTAATTGTGTATACTGTTCCTTTTATCATTGTATTGTATTTATCTATTCAGCTGCAAAGCTGCCAGTCTGTTTGAATAAACTTACTTACTTACTTACTTACTTAGGGTTAGTTCTGTTTGTTTCCTCCAGTGCATCAATACTGACAGCTGTGTGGCACAAATGACATCTGGCAGGTAAAACCACATTCCACTAATCCCAGAAGTTCTCTTCTGGAAAAGGTGGAACAGAAGAACCCGGGGGAACTGTCTGATGCAGGTGCACCTGATAAACAGGCTCCGCGAATCCAATCACGCCAAGTGCAGAGAAGTTTATATCAAATCCGAATAATGGTGCGACAAAATGCAAGTCGAGATCGCGCCCTAGAGGGACCGGCGATCAGCGCAGGAAGTCACAGATTGGGTTTTACACTTCAGCGAGTCCGATCATGACGAGCGTGGAGGAGTTTATAGCTCTGCGAATCTGATCGCGCTGAGTGCAGAGGAGTTTATATCTTCAACTCCAAATACTGGGGTGAAAAAATCGAAATCAAAACCGAATTCTTTATAAAAAATCGAATGAAAATCAAACTGAGAGGAAAAAACGAAAATCGTCACGTCACTAAAAACAGCCATTAAATGGAAGTAGTAGTATTAGTTCTTATATCGCGTGCCGCAATGACGGCGATTCCTAAAGATGTTCTATGCTCAGTGAGATAAAACTATGAGTTACAATCAAATGCTGATTGCCTAATAATCATTCAGCCATTTCAATACAATATATCGGTATAACAGATAGATGGATGGACAGATAGATGGAAAGACATGACAGTGATAGCATATACTACGTTATGCTTTAAGTGGTAATGTATGAATGACCGTAGCAAGGACATTATATTCTGATTATCACTTCACCATCAGTCATTAGTATCATCATCATTCAAAACTGTATTCGCACAATATTATAGTCACCTGCAACGTACAGCACTACACAAATTTGGTTCTGACTGACCGACTGACAGACAAACTTTACACAGGAGCACTAACCCCTTGGTCTCGCTTATATATGACATTCATTCCCTCCATTGCAAGTCTCCGCAAGTTGAGGTGACACCTGGTGTTGAATGAGCAGACTACGTTGTTAATCACTATATCAACCTCTGGCTCTTCCTCCTCCTCTGTGGCAGCCTCACAAACTTCTGCTACTTTTGTCACTGGCACTGCAACATCAGTGGATGCATCGTAGTGACGATAACTGCTGGCAAAGTGGTCTGCGCTGGATAAACCGAGACGACCAGCACTAGCACTCACGGCAGCCTCCGCAACTGGCCGCTGTTGAGCTGCTACACTTAGCTCACTCATTCTTTCTTTCTGGAAATACAACAAAGACAATACAAGCAAACATTTACCTATTTTAACAAGGCAATCAAGGACAGCAGATTTCGCCCCGATGCGCAATTTGCTGCTACTATATACAATGATTATGACATCCCGGAACAATGCAGCGGCAAATGCACTTGTTCGTAACGGGTGCAAAGAATAATACATAATTAATGTGTGCCCACAGAGCACCTGTGGTAGATGAGTGCATTCTCTGCTGCAAGGGGTGACAATTCGGCCAATAATCTACAGAATTGGAAGAACGTAACACACCGCATGGTCCTCAGAACAGCAGAGAGCCATGGCCACAGGTAACATGTATAGAATATTTCGTGGAATTTGGACATGTGGGTTTTTGAGATATACAAATGGACAAACAGACAAACATATTACAGACATGATAATACTGATAGTGATGGCACTATACGGAAGTGGGGAAAAACGATGGATACAATACGATAGTGTACAAAATATCGCAAAACGATACGATACAATACGGTCCCAAAACGCTCGGCTATATTTTACTGTATACACGAGTAAGTCTAGGGTCAACAGTCATAGATTAATGTAGCATTCTCACTAACTTATGTGGCGTTCTCACTGATGCCTTCGCATGCGTTCGAACACCACTGAAGGTCGTCAATGGTATCTGAACTGTCGACGACCTACACTGGGCGACAGTCGCTGCACCCCTGGCGACTGATTCCCGGTGGCTGGTCAGCTAAATGCCCAAACCATAACTGCCAGTAGTGTTGTTACGACCACCGAACTTTCACCGCCACCGCGGTGGTTAGATACCGCCGAACCAACACCGCCATCGTGGTGTTTTACAGTGTGCTCGGCGGTCTTTTGGGGCGCTGTTTCCTGAAAACTGCCCCTCACTTTGGCAGTGTTATTTGATCCCTGCGTGAACGTGAACGCACAGGTAGCCTATATGAATTCTAGCAACAGGATGACTTATCACCAACAAAAGGGGTGTGGTATGGTCATGTGATTGTTTTAAAATTTTGCGTTTGTCGTGATGCAGCGTGTTGCCTGGGTTTGTCAGCGACAGCTGAGCTACTTATAAGAATAGGCTAGACAAGTTCTGGAATAATCAAGAAATGATATTTGATTATAAGGCAGAATTAACTGGAATTGGTAATAGAAGTAATACTGTATAACTATATATAATGTACTTCGGTACTAGATTTATTCGGGACACATTAAGTTTAGCGGTACTCATCGGAAATGCATTGAATATTTAACGACATTGGTACCCTTAATTGCTGAAAATTAAACAGTGAGTGAATGGACGTGTTATGAAGTTTAGAAGTACGTATTGTAATGCACAGTATTAGGATTTACAGTTATTTTTTTACTTTTTTGACATTATTTCGCAAATGTAATGCTTCCTTTGCTGGGGAGGGGGCAAATCCCCCTCCCCAGACCCACCCCCATTTGTAACGAGACAAATTAACGAAATAAAGTGAAACAGATTGCACGAAAGTTTTCTACGCATTTCCAATGAGGACCGCTAATCTTCACTCTAGCCGATTTATTCTTATGTAAATTAGGGCATAGAGGCTCTAAAGCCTGCGCCCTTCTTCTTTTGCTTTGCTTTATTACACTGCTGGATCATTAGCCTGCATATACGCCGTTGCTGCTGCTGCATTATAGGACAAGCACGGCTAAAGAACAGAACAGCAATACACGCTAATTTTGGCTATCGGGTCACACTAGCCCACGTACGTATGGGCGTTAAGCTTCCAGCTACAGTTCAGAAATAAATGTAGCTGTACTGGTATGGCTAGGGTCACACCGTAGCGGGCAACGCACCGACGTACGCATGCAGTGACACCGATTGCCAAGCATACTTTTGATGGGCTACAACACTATCGCCCCATCGTCCTCCCTTCATTTTGTTATAGCATCCCTTTAAATGCAACATGAATATTTCAGCTCACTTGCAAACAACAAACAAAACACTCATTTCGTTTCACAATTAATAGATACGCAACACCACAACATAGAATCAAGGCAAACAGAATTAACGTCTATTCACAATTAGTGATATCACCAATTCGACGTAGACGTAGACGAAAAATATGAGCGCAGGCGTGGAGCCTCTTTCTTTGGGCGTGTTCTGAAATACGCTCCAGGGTGCTTCGAAGTGCTACTGTGCCGTTCTTTTATGATAAAAAGAACGGAACAGTAGCACTTCGAAGCACTCTGGAGCGTATTTCAGAACACGCCCATTGCCCGCCTCTTCAATAGTCAACTTCAAGAACTAGAATACAGTACTTTGAAACAATAATTCGAATAATTTACACTTCGACTTCCAGTTCCTTGAATTTCGGCACGATAGTCGTAAATTATTTCACATCCAGGGCTGGAAAAACCTGGGTTTAAAAACATTTTTTAGGTTTTTAGGTTGTTAGGTTTTTAGCGAACGTGACTACGTTACGTTCGCTATATGCTATCGCAATTCCGTCTGACGTCTGTCTGTCTGTAACGTTGGTGCGCCCTACTCAGCCGGTTGAAATTTTCGGCACTTTTTTTCACCGTGGGACTCTTGTTTTCTGATGCCATAATTCGTTGGTGGGGGACGCCCCTTTCCCCATAAAATTTGCGTTCAAAGTGACCCACCCCCTTTCAAACAGCGAAATTTCGACCAATATCGGCTCATAGTGCCTCAACCGTGATAGCTAGCGAAAAAAGTTCAATTAGCACTTATAGGAATTCGACCACGCGCTTTCCAACGAGCTATAGATGAACCGTGTACGTTACCCCTAAGTCCCTCAAAGGGTGGCACCAAAACGCGATATCGCTGTTTGTGCCAGTAAAATTCAACTTCTCTCGAAAAAAAGTTTGCTACAAAGTTTCTATGTGTGAAAACTTCCAGCGGCAAAGTTGTAGCTACATCATTCCCCTATCCAACGGTCCATAGATCGATTGCGGGCGACGTCCCCATCTACCTGAAATTTGCGTTCAAAGTGACGCACCCCTTCAGAAAACGCCGATTTCCAAAGCTTTCGTTTAAGAGTTCTTAAGCCGTGACAGCTGTCACGGATACTTTCTGCGACAGAAATTTAGCACAAAGAGTCTAGTTTTTAGCAATATGTCGCTTATTGCGATATTCGAAGGGAATAACCCCAGCGGGGGCGTTAAAATGAGGAACTTCCGATTGCGAGGTTGCATTCCAGTTGCTTCCTGACAGCGTGACGTGCAAACACAGTCTATTTATAGACTGTGGTTGTGCAGGAAAACGGTTCTGCCCGAATATGTCTCTGCAACAGGTCCACGACAGAAAATATCTATATATGTATCTGTGGTCCACGCTCACTCTCTGGCAGCGCCTTGTTGAATATTCAACGTGTGCGATGTCGTCGTAAAGGTTTACCTCGGTTTCAGATTCTACTTTTGATAGTTTATGACCGTATTAATACCATTTGCGCGATTATTCAGCGACTATTTAGTATTTAGACAAAACAAACTCTGATAACTCGGTTGGATGGGCGTAGGTGCATAGATGATTGGGTGCACTGCATCGATGACCATTGACGCTTAGTTATAGTAGAAATTAAGAACTCAGTTTAATGGCCGTAGGCTCTGGCCTCTACATGCATGTATCTCCGAAACGGTGCAAGATAGGAGGTGAGTTAGTATTAATCATTTC
>Ga0209780_1000449_pt1 | contig 21826 bp, 17 predicted proteins | sample WorMetexBAHAMAS2_FD_187384 | JGI IMG/M metagenome (GOLD analysis project Ga0209780, IMG submission 187384) | Marine gutless worms symbiont microbial communities from Max Planck institute for Marine Microbiology, Germany - Inanidrilus exumae... | ecosystem: Host-associated > Annelida > Digestive...
ACTATATATAAAATAACCTATACTATAAATATTAAATTGTATCAATATATCAAAAGAAAAAACTCAGTCGAAAATAAAAATAAACAATACCTTTTGTCTTACGGTTTTATGAGTAAAATCAATTAATTGTACATATTTAGGTCAACTCCTTTACGTTGACTCCTCCAAGTCTACCTAATAAAGCCGGTCTCAAATGTCCGTCCATCCGTCCGTCCACAAAATGTTTCTTTGATTTCAATGAAATTTGGTATGTAGGTAGAGGTCGACGAGTGATGCATGACGGTATGCAGTATGACCCGATCCAAGTCAAGGTCAAGGTCACGAGCCCTTGAAAGTCGGAAATTCGACCATTTTAAAATGCTGTCTCCTCCCCCATTTACAATGGGGGCTGGCAAACGACCACGGATTCTTAAAATAGGGCACAATACCTAAAGCTCGTCGGGACCGGATTTTTGATTTTTGTCCCAGTTTTTTGTGTCACTTGACTTTAAAGTTGGCAGTAAGTAGCCGTCCAAAAAAAGTTTTTTCGATTTCAGTGAAATGTGGTATGTAGGTAGAGGTCGATGACTGATGCATGACAGTATGCTTTATGATGACCCCATCCAAGGTCAAGGTCACAAGCCCTTTAAAGTCGGAAATTCGGCCATTTTTAAAGGCTATCTCCTCCCCCATTTAATATGGGGGGCTTTTGGGGGCCGGCAAATGACCACGGATTCTTAAGTTAGGACACAATACCTAAAGCTTATCAGGGCCGGATTTGTTATTTTTGTCCAAGTTCTTGTGTCACGTGACTTTGAAGTTGGCAGTAAGTAGCCATCCACAAAAAGTTTCTTCGATTTCAATGACAATCGGTTTGTACATAGAGGTCGATGACTGATGCATGATGGTATGCAGTATGAGCCAATCCAAGGTCAAGGTCAAGGTCACGATCCATTGCAAGTAGGACATTCGGCCATTTTCAAAGACTATCTCCTCCCCCATTTATAATGGGGGCTGGCAAATGACCACAGATTCTTAAGTTAGGGCACAATACCTTAAGCTTATTGGGGCCGGATTTTTTATTTTTGTCCGTGTTTTTGTGTCACGCGACTTTTAAGTTGGCAGTAAGTAGGAGTCGACCGTCAGTCCCGTATGGGGCTAATTTATGTATGTTTGTTGTCACATGTAGTAAAAGCAAGTAGCTCACCTGTCACACGTGACACACTATCTGTTTCTGTCTTGCAGCATTTCTGGGATATAGTGAGATGTTGGCCGAAAATTGTACATTTAAGCTACCTTACCTACGTATATTTGGCGTTCCAGTTTTGGCTGACACCACTGGAATTTCACAGAGGTCATTGGCATCATAAAACTAGAATCTCTGCACCGTTTAGCCATTTTGGGATAATACCAGCTTGTGACGGACACCGTTGGACAGACAGACGGACATACACATGATGACCGCATATACCATTCTTGCATAGCGTCGCGCGGTAAATAATGAGTGCTTTTTCAGCTGTGTTCTGTGTTGGATATAGTAGCTTATTAGATATAATAGCTTGTTCTATGTAGGACATAATCCAGCGGCATTCACTTCATACTATTGCTCAACTGATCTCTTACACAGATGCATATTCTAAATCTAACATAGTACTAAAAACGGGACAAGTTGGTCGCCGTGTATTTGACTGCTATCTGTTCCAGTGTTCCAGTGAGGTAACTTGTCACTTTTCACTAAGCATACAAAGTGCACACACAAGTGATGAGATGTAGAATAATGTTGTTCTTATGTGAGACGCACAAAAATGATGCACATTTCATAACTGCAAATGGCATCAATATGCATGTATTGCGTATCTGAAACCTGTCATTTGTGCAGTTTTAAAGCTAATTCTACGAGTTTGTTTAGGAGTAGTATTTGGCTAAGGTGCTCAAACCCGCCCATATTTAGTCCACACGTTGTAGTCTTTGATGTAAGAAAACTAGAATGCAAGACCTACCAATTTCTATAACTTAGCAGTTAAACACAGTTCATGAGTATTTGCTATGTCGTTAGTTGGAGATTGTACCTTGGACAAGTGTTGACAACTCTACCTGTTCACTTCTATGTACAGTGTATAAAAAGCTGCCACGTCGGTCTGTGTGCGTCTGTCTTCCGGATTTCTCAGAAACGTGCAGACCGATTTCCATGAAACTTACCATTGTTCATAGGGGTCATAGATAGACGAGAACGGAAAAAAATCCGGAAAATCTAAGACCCTTAATGTGTAAAAATCCGGAAAATGGTGCAAAATGGCCGATTTTGAGAAAGTCCGCACGGGCCACGAGCGCTAGACTGCGCAATGGCCTTGCACGCACGCCTGCACGCTGGCCGACTTCGGCATGGCCAATTGCGCACTGGCCTTGGGGGCGTGGCCCGTAGCCTTCGATGTGGCACCGTCTCAAATGCTTTTGGGCTCCTGAGTCCAGTTTAGTGCTCTTACTTCCCGGCCGGCCTTTGGCCGGGTAAACTCTAGCGTACTCTATAGATAAAATGTCACCCTTTAAATATAAACTAAAATACCATATTTTGCAATCTGCTCTTGCTGTTTAGTCACTCTGTCACCGCCTCTGACATGATTTTTGGTGCTTTAAATATACATGTGTATATGTATTTTTGTAAACGACATAGTGGTAGGCTATTCAAGAGGTAAGTTATATGTAATGTAGGTTTTTGTTGCAGGAGCAAGCTTTGCATGTGTCACAGAGATTGACAGAGGTGTTCAATTCTATAAGCGAGCTCAGGTTGTGATATTAGTGATGTGCAAATCCATGGCTGTAGAAACATATAAACTGTTTGCAATTTTTCAGCCATAACTCGCACATTACTGGCAGCACCTGTGTAAACATACAACAATACTGCATCCAGTGGTTTAGTGATAAGTCAATTGCACATTTTCAACATCGGTGCCATTTAAAGTTGGCATGATACTTAACTTTGCAATTTTGTATACTGTAAAACGTTTTAATTTGGCTGCCCAACAAGTTGGTGACTTCACGTGCAAAATTATTTTGGCACCTTTTATTTTGGCGAATTCAATCACACAATTTTCAGACAACGTATTGTACCATTAAAGTTGGTATGGTATCGATATTCGTGCCCTATAATTTTGCGGTTTGGTTTAGCTCGCGAAATTTGCGAAATAAATGGCACACAAACATTAATGGTTTTACAGTATAATGTTTGTTTAGCGAAGTGTTCTTCATAATGAATAATTAAAGCATAATGAATGCATAATCATTATCTTGTTTGTTGGCACATAATAATTGGCGTGCACGTTTATATTGCATTTTGTATAGTTTCACAACTTTTACATGCCTCTGTGATCAGCTACGTTGAAATACAATCTTTTATGTTTGTTGAAACTAATTCATGTTCAGTTTGTCATTGAATGAAAATACTACAACATCACTTACGGCATTTGTGATAGTTTGGTTTCCAAACAGTCAGCACTGGCAACATAGAACTTAGGCCTAAGCTCTCGATCCCAAATAAACAAACACTTAACATTAACATTAACAGCTCTGTGCCATTCTTACATGTGCTTGAATGACTGTCTAGTGTCCCTGATTCCTTTGTGTCATCCTTTGCGTCTGCCTGTCGGATGGCAGAATCTAACGAGTGAGATACTATCAGTAGTACGAGTAATAAACCTTGGCACACTTAATATTGATTACTGCAGTTCTGATGGTTGTACAACAGTAAGGTGTACGTGCTTTTTAGAATTTAATGCCCTTTAAAATGATACTGTGCAAGTTGTTTTGTTGATAATTTCAGCAGACTAGAGACAGGAAAGTAAAATATAAAAATATTCATCGGAAAAAAAAGATTTTGCCAGTAACAGTGTCAAAGTGTAGTTAGTGGGAGACAGGATTTTGAAAGGTGATAGATGAATAGAGAAATTGTATGCATCCGCTCCCCGAGAAAATGTGTTATTTTATGGAAGTCACAAATGGCATATTGGTGTACTTTGAGGTGCCTCCCTGTATGCAACAGCAGGGCTTTGAGACAGTCACTAAGGCCAATGAGCAGTGTTCATGTGGCATAGTCTGTGAAAATCTGCATAAACAAAGTATGTTTATGCAGAAACTGTCAAAACAATTTCACGATTGTACCATCAGGACGACCAAAATGACTGGTAGTTTTTACCATTGTCAGTGCACAGATGATGATAGCACTGGCAGATCCAGTGATGTTTATACAGCATAAATTACCAATGCACAAATAACGTCGGTTGTCACTTTATTGCTGCAGTTCAATAACTGGAACCTGTCGTCACGTATAAAATGCACAAATGGAAAGCACTTCTCCTGTAAGGTTGGCATACAACTCCACTGCCGGTGGTTAACTTAACGCCTCACAGCATGCATATGATGCCCTTGCCAGTTGCATACCATGACATAACATCTTGTCAGCACAACAGCAGCTTGTGAATGAATGAGACACCGTTTTGTTTCTGTTGCCTTCTTGCAAGATTCCTACACTTTCTTTTTCTTCCATGCTGGTTCAATGTCATCGTCTTTCTTATCTTCTGATTCCACATCTTTTTGGAATATGGCCTTTGGCTGTGAACTATCACACACACACACACACACAAAGGTCAAAATTGTTATAGTTGACGAATATAACAGCATTAAACATTGGTTGTTGTAAAGTGCAGCATAAATCATTCGGGAAATAGTATCAGACGAATCTCGTTTTTTGTTTAAGGGGCCTAGTTTTCGGGACTTACAGTCCCAGAAGTCAACCTTTGGCTAATTGCAGCAGGTTTGTTCAGGCCTGATGCTCTTCCTGACGCCCAAACGACACCATCAAAGCTACATACGGAAAAGCATTGGTTACACAAACCCCAAACCTCGTTTGCGTTTACTGTATGACAATTTCAGTGCATCTGACATTTGGTTGCATGCCAGTAAGGACATGTCACTTGTAAAATATTCCTGCTCCATCGATCCCAAAGATTTCTCTAGGGACACCTTTGGAGGATTTTGCCTTATCTAAATATGGAAACATAGGCCTTAGTTCCTTAACATAAATATATCGTACTCGCTGTATGCTGGCGTCACCCAGAATGGATTGCGGGCTGCCTCTTCAGCATGTCTCAAGATGGCCGCTCGTGGGTCCTTGTCACGTTCATCTGGCTCACGCAGAACAATATTTCTGATGACGTACTGAGACAGCGTGGCACCATGGTTACCGACTCTGCCACCTTCACCTGAAAGTCAACACAAGCATCACTCGCTTTACCCAATCACGTCAACCTTCTGTGCATTATAAGTACAATTAACATATCACTTATCACTATGTTACTTCTATTGCAAATTGCAATATTACAGCAACTTCAATTGATTGAGTTATGGTTTTACGTCCCACTGGACACACAATAGGTCATTTTGGTAACGTTCTTTCCACCCAATCTCTTGGCTTGGTACTGAAGAAACTAAACCAACACAACAAAAGCAAGCAACTCGGGAATAAACTGTTCGAAGCTAACACAAACACAAATGGTAAACCTAAACAAACACTCAAAAACGAAATCTAAACCTAAACCAACTTGCGAATTTAAGAACTGTTCACATGGGTGTGTGTGTGTGTGTGTGTGTGCATATCAAGTCACGACGGTCGTGCACAGAACAGTTTGGATAATTTTCCTTCCTAACCTCCAGAGCCACGATTGTCTGGACTCAAGACAATCGTCAAAGCTCAGATGACAATATACCAGTAATGCAATTATTATAATTAATAATTCCTCTAAAGTTCGTCAAGGTTAGTTTACAGACGTGTACACATCATAAATGCACTGCTATCACAAGTAAATTCCTATTAGTGCTACACAGTAACTGTCTCTAACTGTATAATTTATTTTGCATCTTTACTGAATAGTGGCTTAGAGAGATGATGTGAAGGGATCGACCCTTCTCTCACAAGTCAGTTTATGGCTGAAGAGAGCATGAGGTCTAATGAGTCATTTTGCTAGTTGGCATCAGGAACTGCATGCAGCCAATTAAGTTTCTGCATCAATCAGTTTCACTAGAGCATCAGAACCACATTTTATGAGACAAAGACTGCACAACCTGCTATTTTTCAACCCCGGAAACCTGCGGATAACAAAAGTGTAAAACGTGAAATTGATAAGTTTTATTTTTGGCCACTGCATACAAAAACATTAAACTTTGCAACATCACGCTAGCACAATACAATTGAAATGGAGTGGATAACTGCATTGCACACTATGTTAACTCCTGGTATTTAGAGATACTCATTCCACGTAGCACTTAGCAATCAAGCCCGCAGCCCACAAACCAGGGTTCTCGACCTCTCACGATCACCATGGCAACAAATTAACGTTGGTAAACCTGAACAAGTGCAGTTAAACTGGCGTCTGGGTCACTACTATTTTTGTATGTTATGTACAGAGGCTGCGTAGGTAACACCATTGAGAACTCTAAGCAGAATGCGTTAGGTACCGTCAGCAATGGCATGCAGGAAGTAAAACTTCACTGCAGCAAATCCTCCACTTCTTAATTGGGGTACCAGCCAATACATGTTGACCTGCATAATGGGAACAACACGGCTGTTTGTTTGTATATGTACTATGAACAATATAAATGGTACAAATACAATACAATAAATGAAATACAATAAAATATGCCACAGCTGCTACAGTTATTACAAACATGTAAAATATAACCACAGAATCAACCTGGTCCATAGATTGGAAGGTCAGGACGTCGAGATTTCACTGGATCCTTGCGCAGTTTCTCTTCATATTTACGAGTGCTTGTCGGTCTTTCTTTACGAAACATCTTCAGGGCATATGCTACACAAATGCACAGCTGTATGATACACGGTCACTAAATACTTTCTCAAGGCTGTCCCAAACTTCAGTGAATCCAAGCAATCAATGTATCATACCACAGCCTTTAATGTACATGTAACTATCAGAAAAAATAAAATTAACTTCAAAAATTGTTGAGTTTAAGTTGTCTACAAACAGCGCCTCACTTTCACCAAGTCTGTTCTAATAACATTATGTAGCCAGAAACAGTAATTGTAATATGCATAAGAGTGACAGACTAAAGAAGTTGCTATTTCATCAGCATATCTGGAGCTCATTACCTCATATGTGAAGAAATCGGGTTATGTCAAGATATGCCACTAGCTATACACGAAAGTCAGTTACAACGAAAACCCATGCACAGTGACACACTATGAGACGTACGTGTTATGATGTTTTGTCCAATCATCATCTCGACTTGCTGCTTTTTAACTCTCGTCTTTCCGAGACTCAGCTTCACTCCACTGTCACAATTACAAATAACAATGCAGGCAACTCTACGTAACATACAGTCAAACCCACTTTATTCAAACCCTCTACAGCTTGCTTTATTGCAACTCCCCTTACTGTCAACTCAATATAATGTCATTATGTACATTCTTCTAGGAGGCTAGAATATATAAATTCTGGAGTCTATGCTGACTTTTGGAGACTGATGTGGACTAATTATTTTACAGACTGGATGCGCTGCATTGCCCAATCAACAGTGTCAAAGCAGTGAAGGCAGAGACTGAATGTAATACATCAGACACGCTTATGTCAACAACACGCGACTGTGAAACTATTTCACTGAAACAGCAAAACACAAACATCTACTGTCCACTAAGATGACTTCAGCATGTAAAGAATGATGCAGAAAACTAACCGCTGACTAGTTTTCTCATCAAAATATATCTTAACGGATCCATCGCCACAGCTGACCACGATTTCATTGAGACGTGGATGCCAAATACATCGAATCACGCTCTGCAGTTTCCATACAAAACACAATGAAGTATTATGTCACTGACAAAAGATCTTTGGGCTGTGAAATTAAACAATTAGTCAATTCCAACTGTCAAAACTGTAATTCGTGAATCAGAAAATATGAACAACTGACATGGTATTTAAGTGCTAACAATTCCAACATAAACAGACAATGAACATAAATCAAAAGCACGCAGAAATCAAAACAAACTTATCTGATGCCATAAGTCACAAATGAATCAAAGGCAAATGCAGCAGCACTGATCAAACAACAACCGAAAGACTAGCAAGACTTGCCGATTCTGGCGCCACATCCAACTCTGCTGCTATCTTCAGGGTCTGCCTGTCTAGAAACACCAGCTTCCCAACACCATCGCCTTTCTTCACCGATGTTCCCGTTATCACAAGCTTGTCATCAGGACTGAATATGCAGTCTGTCCTGCATGCATCACCAATACAAGCAGGCACAATATTAATGCTTAATTCTAGCGAATATTTATACCACTGCACAGTATAACAACAAGTACTGTATTGTATTGTACGTAAGTGGGACTGGCCTATATCCACATATGCCGATCCTATGTCCTATGTCCGATGTCCGTGCAATATATTGCAAACGTGTTTAAATTTCATGAACGGCACATCTCTAGCGTGAAGTTTACGTCGGCGCATCTCTATGGTAATATTTACATGCAGGTGGGCGTGGCCAGCGTGCTGGCCAATTGATCCAATTTTGTGCTTCTGTGGGAGCAAAGCTCACAAAAATTGGCCCCGTACGGGACTGGCAGTTGACTCCTACTTACTGCCAACTTCAAAGTCACGTGACACAGAAATTGGGATAAAAATCAAAAATCCGGCCCCATTAAGCGTTTTAGGTATTGTGCCCTAATGTAAGAATATGTTGTCATTTGCCAGCCCCCATTATAAATGGGGGAGGAGATAGCCTTTGTAAATGGCCGAATTTCGGACTTTCAAGGGCTCATGACCTTGACCTTGAATCGGGTCATACTGCAAACCGTCATGCATCACACATCGACCTCTACCTACATACCAAATATCACTGCAATCGAAGAAACGTTTTGTGGACGGACGGACGGCTCCTACTTACTGCCATGGCCCGGATAAACTTTAGCTATTGTGCCCTAATTTAAGAATCTGTGCGTGGTCATTTGCCAGCCCCCAATATACATGGGGGGAGATAGCCTTTGAAAATGGCTGAATTTCCGACTTTCAAGGGCTCGTCACCTTGACCTTGACCTTGGATCTGGTCATACTGCATACCGTCATGCATCACTCATCGACCTCTACCTACATACCAAATTTCATTGAAATCAAAGAAACTTTGTGGATGGACGTACGGACGGACATTTTATACACAACTAAATAGTGTTGAAAGTGCCATAAAACTCTAACCAACCAAACAACCAGCAATAAAGAAACAAAGTTTAAATTACAATTTTAATTACATTACATTTCAATAATACGCACATTGGAAACAAATTACAGAGGTCATCTGCAATGCACAGAGGTTTCTTGAACTGTCGTATATCCCACAACTTAACTGTATCATCACCTACACACACAGCAATGTCAGTAAGTTCTGTTAATAATTCAAGTCAACAAACTGCACTCTAAAAGCAACCATAACTATCACGGCGAAAAATACAGTTACTTCTCAGAACTTACAATGGCGCTGGCATCAAGTACCAGCGTAAAGCAGGCGATGCCCCTTCCATGAGGAGTCCCACTGTAAATGAAGCCATGCCACTGGTTAGAGTTAGTGCTTTGTGTTCCCTTCAGTGCTATTACAATGATAGTTGTGTGGCAAGCAGACCCTAAAACCTCATTCCACGAGTTCCCATCTGGAACACATGCAGGGGGAATAGCTGACCAGATTCACCAGGAAAAATGGCTGTTAAACAGAAGCAGTAGTAATCATTCTCAGAATGTACAAACTTCAAGTATGGTGCATCAAAGGAGAAAATGCTCATCACCTCCACGAGACGCAAGTGTCAGATTGTCATAAGAGAAACACAGAGATGAAGTATCAGAGCCATTCATGTGTGCCGTCATGTTCTTCATTGCAACATTTACCTATGTAGCAAACACTATGTTACATTGATCACTATACAAACTGCATAAAAACATGCCAAAGTTTGGTAAGTTATCACGATAACTCTATTGAAACTCTGTGCTTGTGAATTTTGTATGAATACACATTACTAAAAGATATACTGTCAAACAAAATAAGAAATACATTAGATGGTATGTCTAAATGATTGCATGAATACAAGCAATGATTCTGACAGTTCCTGTCTGTTCTCAGACACTTCAATGACACACACTGACCCACAAGACTGGACTGAAGCAACATCACGCAAATGTGACTGGCTGGGAAAGAATATTTCTGAAAAGGCCTAAGTTTGTGTCTAGTGGGATGTAAAACCTTAACTCGATTAATAAATAATCGATCAATCAATCAAAACAACATGCTGCTACCATAAAAGCTGCATACTGGACCAAATAAAACAATTGGATGGGCGAATTTCTGCAGGCTGCAAGGAGCTACAAAGTCGCCAAGCGTCTTACAGCTTACACTGTAATGCTGTGTAAGCTGTTCTCAATGTCATTCATGGCACATCCAGCTACCGTGGGTGGAAACATCAACCAGGTGGTGGATTTTTGTTTTCTGTAGGTCTGCAGTTTGGAACAGTTTGCCACCAGCCATGTGTGACAACATTCTGTCACACTTTCAAACAGAAACTGATAATGCATCTCTTTGAACATCAGCCGGATCTGCTGTGACATTTCCATGATTCTGGTGTCATGACACACGTATCAAGACTTAACTTACTTACTAATTTAGTGGGTTGATAATATAACATTCAGCAAACTGGCAAATACCATAAAATGCAAAAATCTTCCAAATGCCAATGGTAACGTAGGTAAAAGAAGAGCTGACGACGTACAAAGTATTTGTTGTGATCCCAAATCTGAATGGATCCATCTTGGCATGCTGCTGCAATCCACCGACCTTCTTGGCTATATGTACATGTGGTTGGAATTGCTCGCCGACCTTGAACTGTCTTTGGTTTGATTATACTCTTGTGCTTTTTGCTATTGTTGATGTCCCACAGTCGCAGCGTCCTGAACATGGTTTACAGTTCTTACAACAGTTCCGTGTTATAGAATGCAGTGCATGCAATAACAAGACTTTTGCGGTATTTTCTGTAACAATAAACAAATAATAATCAATTTAACTGATTTCAATTGCTTTTACTTCTGTTCCATAAACCTTAGTGCACAGCATAATATTCACATTATAATAAAATATGGCATAAATACGAAGCAAACGAGCAATACTGTCCATAAAACATTAATCAACAAACAGAATGACCAAGAAAGGCAGCAACAACAACAGAGTGAAATAAATAAAATGCTATTTTTATACAAAATAGCAATGATGTCATCATGACCAGCCCCAGTTGCAATAACTGTATATTAGATTGTCACGACATAATAATAATTTGTAGTGTTGTTATGACCACCGAACCAACACCGCCATCATGGTGTTTTACAGTGTTTTCGGCGGTCTTTCTGGGCGCTCATTCCTGAAAACCGCCCACAGCAGGGACAGTCAAGGCACTGTTCTTAATGAGACATCACTTAGTGCATCTAAATGCCACATCATTTGATCCCACGTGAACGCATGGTGAGTCGAGTTGGTGACACTGCCTGCCATCCTCCGCGCGTCCGCTTTCCACTCGCAAACGAAAGGACTGCCGGGACAGCAGGGACAGTCAAGGCACTGTTCTTAATGAGACATTCGTGACAGTCTCACTTAGTGCACCCCCTACTGTTGCGTGCAGTGAGCAATTAACACATTCCAGAACAGCCAGAACAATGTCGAAGCCGCGACATCCGCCTGTTTCAGATTAACAACTCTAGCCTTGACACCGACCGATATTCGCCACCGCCACCGGCACCGCGATGGCATGTCAAAAAACACTGCCACCAACCGAGTTGCAAATTCCTGCCACCGTAACAACACTAATAATTTGGCTGACAAATATAGGTTCACGCTACACTCACTGTAGACTGTCATCAATAAATGCATATGAAAAAATATCGAAGAATTCTTACTTACTATATAATAACAGCTTATTACTTAACTAAAATCATGTACGACACATTCACAATGTCAATTAAATACTATATTAGAGAACGGCGGATTCGAGTAAAATGGCCCATGTCCGATGTTCCGATATTTAGGCGAAAAAAATCCGATGTTCGATTCCAATGTCTAGTTGATTACCAGAATTAAGACGCAATGCTGACACGTGAACAGTCTAGGCACTGTTCTTAGTGAGAACGAGAATGGTCTCACTTAGTGCACCTAGTGTTGTTAAGACGACCGAACTTTCACCGCCACCACCGAACCAACACCGTCACAACAGTCGTGTCTGACACCTGGCTGTCGTGGTGTCCTTCACGACGCCACCCGCCGGACGACCACCCACATCGCCGACTGCCACGATGATCGATGGCGAGGGTGGTCGTCTGCGGCGGCTGATTACTATTTTTCCACAAAATCGATATCGACGATCTGCCGACGCCAATTCGCCAATGTTCTAGCATGCTCTGATGCTGCCGATTTTCGATGTCCAATGTGTACATCGGCCGAATTCTATACTATATATTTATACTTACACAAATAAAATATATAATATACCCATCATTAGAGCAGGTCATAAATTCTTCCTTATTTTTTGGATGCCAACAACCAGCATTCAACATGGCAGTGTGACCCTGACATAAGCAACGATACAGAGCATCAGAATTAATATCTATATGAGCAGAAAGTACAATAACAATCATCCAAAGTAATGTGGCAAAAGGCCGCATCGCATCGCATGACCTCATCTAATACATGGTTCCTTCAGTCAGCGAGTCAGCCCCAAATGGCATCTTGAATGGTTCATCCGCTTTTGCACAGCTCATCCGTGTCCCAAATTGCCAACTGACTAAGTGGTACTGATCACATAAATCATTCACCTAATAATCAACATCAACAAGAGGCTCCGCTCTTGCCGACAACTTGCATAGTTTTGTACATGCATCATTGCAAAAGACTCAACTACCACACAGCGAGCATGCAACAGACTTGCATACAACAACCTTGTTGGAAGTCAACAGGACCATAACTGTGACCAACCAAAGTCGACTACCATCAATGTCATCGCATATTTCTACACCAGCGCACTGCGGACCACTGTGGAAGATGGACACAAATTTTCTGTGGTAAAGCGTCTGAGCCGAGACTTCTTGATCGGTCAAAAAGTGCAATCTTTACTACCCAACCTGCGTTTTGAGCCCCCGTTGGGGGTGATCCTATTGGAATTTCATAGAGATCTTTCGCATCATAAAACTGGAGTCCCTGAGCTATCGTGCACCATTGTTTGCATGATCCCATGTTTAGCTATTTTGGAACTACTCCGACTTGTGACAGACGGACAGATGGACATGCAATGACAGCAAATGCAGCATTAGCATAGCGTCGTATGGGTAAAAATTGCAAAACTACCTTTGTGCTGGCCATGTCAACGATGTACTGATCACCCTTTGGACACTCAAGCAGCTCGTGAGCATCTCTGTCAAGCACCTTGGCTTGAGCATTGCCCGATATAACCAGAATAGCATTTCCTGTTGGACTGAACTTCAAGTCACGAATAGCATGACTGTGGAAAAACACACACGCATCACACGAACAAAAATTTGTCAGATAAAACCAGCCAACTTCTCCAGTTTAGCCCTCAAACTTTCCAGCTGTTATGCTAGACATTTTTCTCGAGTGCAGGATAAAACATTTTGGCAAACACCCTTCTTGACATAAAACTTAACCACAGTAATTGTCAGTTTTAATCAATCGTAGGAGAAATGCAGCACATTGACCACTATGCATCTGCATCAGGGAGTAAACTATATGTGTGCAGTCGCAGGAGACAGATAAACCGAACAGAACAGGTTACATAACGAGTAATAACATTTCATTTCAGAAATGTTGTAACATGCTTCGCTGTAACCATGCGCTCTGCTCCAAATGGGGAACGAACAATCATTTCACAAACTGATTTTTCTACTTTTGATTGGTAAACTGAATTCGCTTTGGTGTGATCATAAGAAGGTTGCAAAAACCACTTAACATTGGAGGAACAAGTGGATGAAACTGGAAAAGGGCCAATACAAAGGAGGAAGACATGAATTCAGAAATTAACAACTTACATCAATCTCAGGTCATACAGTGTTGTATGCTATGATAAACAGTGATAAAGAAATCTCATCAGGGTGACATCTAACTGGACTACTGTAATTCTTTATACCACAAACTTCCACTATCTCAAAAACAGATTTCCACAGACTCAGAATTCTAACATGTGGTATGGTTAAAGATCTATGGATAATTGTGAGGTTTTTACAGTTTTAAATGTTAAAAGTCAACTTTATTTGTTAGCATTCAGCCAGTACACAATAGAAGACTATTATGTAGAATCGATTCATGAGCCATATTGTCTGGAACTAGGAATATAGTTGTGTTCGATAGCAACTGATGTTACATTTAAAACATACAGCAATATCGACAGAATGATGAGCAAACTGCAGGGCTAGAGGAAGGCTGCACAATAATAAAGAGTGAAGCAATTTTTCTTCATAAGTTTTAGCTACAATTAACAGCAACAAAAAGTGCACCTTTCACATGGAGTTATTGTTCTGAAAGACCGCAGTGACGAGTCCATTCCAGCGAAATCCCAAAACTTCACATCATACTCGTATCCACCAGACACAAGTCGTGCCCCAGACGGATCAAGACTCAACGCAGAAACCTGACAAATGAAACCATACAGCTGCAAGTTCACAGCATCAGACTGGCTCTTACAACAAACAGACAGGCATAAAGCAGGGAATATTTTACGGAAAATTAATTACTGGCCATTCTAGAAATAGTCATGGGGCCTGTGGGCAGAGCTCCCAGTGGGGTCCATGGGCAATGCCCCTGGTCATTGGGTCGGAGGGCTTTGCCCCCGAAGCTGAAAAGTTTGCGTAAAAAGCCACTTTAACACCTCAAATCGACATTGTTGCTTCAAAACTGCAATGAGTACAGAACAAATGGAAGGCTCGTTTAGGCAATGCAAAACAACTGCAGAAATTGCCCTTTTCAACTGCACATTTTCACTTTACAACTTCACAACTGCAAAAAATCGTCATCAACTGCACACTAAAATATGCCCTGTCATAAAGTACGACAACAAATACAATGTTTAGTCTACACTTCTTCTACATTAACTGACTTTGTGATCTGCAATCACACACACATCACACTGGATCTTATCCCCCAAGTGTATTAACAGAGCCATATGAAAATGAAAAACACATGAACATGCATCTTTGTACAGTAAATTATTTAAAAGATGAAGAACGATGGCAGATTTTGAAATAAAAATTTATACACAATGTGAGTCTAAGGAAAGGTAGCCACTGTATTTGTCAAAGCTAGCAATACTTTAATACAACCGAGAACTAATCTCACCGGTTTTCTTCCATGCTCTAGTGACACAGCACTGTCACGAGGAATGCGTCGCAGTGGATTCTGTCAAACAAAAATAACACAAATCTCGTCATAAAACTCTCAAAAAAAGGAATTTATTAAGTACTGAAATGTTAAATTTCATTATTCTTTTCTGTTCCAGTTCAAATGTGATCAAATATAATTTCCATCTTTTAATATATTAAGTTACAAGTGCATTCCTGGATTCAACACATTTAATTCAGTTTCTTTCTGACATTTAAACAAAAGCCACTTGTAACTAGAGTTAACACGCATGACTTCAATGGCAAAAACAAAAAATTAGTCCCGTACGGAGACTGACGGTCGACTTCCGCTAGGCACACTAGGGCCGTCAGACGTGGTTAGGACCAAAGTTCAGAGGTCACGTGACGGAAAACGAGGATAAATTTAAAAAAACTGACCAGTTAAATTTTAGACATTGCCCCCTAATTTAAGAATCCGTGGTCATTTGTCAGCCCCCATTAAAAATGGGGGAGGAGACAGAGTTTGAAAATGGTCCAAAATGGTCAAATTTCCGACTTTCGTGGGCTCTGACTTTGACCTTGACCTTGGATCCGGGCATAGTCATTACCTTTTTTCATCTCTCATCGAGTACTACCTGTATACCAAATTTCATCGAAATCGAAGAAACTTTTTTGTGGACGGACGGACACACGGACAGACAGAAATTTGCCATCCATAGTATTAGGTCGACTTCCAAAGTTTGGAAGTCGACCTAAAATGCAGCTAAAACTAACTGCAGCAAAATGTTTACATTTTACCATTTGCATGTATGCAAAAAAGACAAACGTTTTAATGCAACTACCTCACTGTCATCATCATCATCATCATCTTCATCATCATCAGTCTTCTCTTCTTCCAAATCTTTGTCTTCTTGTTTGCTTTTAGACACTGCTGTGTCAGGTAATGGGGGCCCTATCTCGTCATCACTACCTTCATGTGGATCATCTTGCCTGCTCTCAGTCGCTGGTGCAGGTGGTCCTATCTCATCGTCATCACTGTTGTTACCTGCGTGCGTTGATGACTGCAGCTTACTGCTATCTGTCGAAGGAACCGGTGGACCAATGTCATCTTCGTCACTATCACTGTCCTGGCTGACAACTCGTCTATGCGACTCTCTGGCTGACAATGATCTGCGAAACAAAGACGTTGTTTTGCTTTGAGGATTCTCATTAATGTGAACGTCTTTTATAGAGGAAGCAACGTCAGTAGACGCCAACTTGGAATGACTGTAAGAAATGCCTTTCACATTAGCATCATCATCATCATCATTAGTGTGACATGAGGACAGCAGGCGATTACGCTCATCCTCTGCCATCTTCTCCTCCCGCTCCGCTGTAACATCCAACTTGCAAAATTAATACAACTTTCAACTTTAACAATCTAGTACAGCAATTCAAAATCGTAAAGATAAACTTCTCTATTATTTACAGAATTAACCTCTTACTGACGTGAACATGTAGACCTACCCATGTGGTCAGCGCACTCAGCCGCTATGTGCAGTAGAGCGTGACGTGCGTCTGCCTACCAAAGAATTATTTCTAACAATTCCTATACACATGATAAACAGAGCAATTAATCCCGGGCAGGAAAGAGGGTTCGACAGTGTCCTCTATAAACTGTGACCGTTGCTGATGCCTTGATTAGCAGCGTCAAGTTGTCAGCCGCGCTGACGAGAGAGAAGAAATAAACAGATGTGGCTAAGTCCCCTGGCTAGGCCTTGAGAAAGAGTCAGTCAGGTGGCCAGGCACTGAAGAAGTGCTGGTCAGGGATGGCACTGAATAAGTGCCAGTCCGAGCTTAGCCAGACAGTAAGCCATGCCTAGAGGAGGCGCGCTTAGAAATACCTGGAAAGCTGCTCACGCCTACTGTTCCTTCCTCTACCCTACACAACGCGCACATACAGCACACACATCCAACAATTCCCATTTTTTGGCTGCAATAAATTTACAGCCTTAGCCATATGGTACAAGGCAGCAAATGGGCAAAAGCAGAGTGCAGAAATAAAAAAATTAAATTATTTGATTAGCCTACCTGTTACACATTCTTAAAGATTAAAATTATTTTAACGATTAATTGCAAATTATAATATTCTTACTGGCATGTCATGCCACTTAAGTGAACAGAGTCCATTTTAAGTTTGTTCTGATACCATCAGAACTAATTTTTTTGGCCTAAAATTGCTACATATTTTATGATTGATGATATCACTTGTTGCTCCCGTTGCCATGTTTTACATATTTTTACAGAAACTGTACCACTAGTGACAACAAGTAAGTAATCAAATAATGACTGCGATTAAACTGTCGAGATAGAAAAGTACAGTAATGAAGAGTAAAGTTCTAATAGTAAACATGCAGTAATTACCGAGCACAGGCTGGCTTCTCTCAATGGCAGTCTTTCGAGTTTTCTCAAACATTGCCATAAAGTCAAACTGTCTGGCACGTTTTGTACCTGAAGCACAGTAAATGGAGTTAATCAGTGACGATGATTGGTCAAATAAATTAGTCCCATATGGGACTGACGGTCGATTCCTACTTACTGCAAACTTCAAAGTCACGTGACACAAAAACTAGGACAAAAATTAAAAATCCGGCCCGATATGCTGTAGGTATTGCCCCCTAATTTAAGAATCTGTGGTCATTTGCCATCCCCCATTATAAATGGGGGAGGAGATAGCCTTTGAAAATGGCCGAATTTCCGACTTTCAGGGGCTCGTGACCTTGACCTTGACTTTGGATCAGGTCATACTGCATACCATCATGCATCACTCATTGACCTCTACCTACGTACCGAATTTCATTGAAATCAAACAAACTTTTTGTGGATGGATGGACGGACAAGCAGACGGACATTTGAGACACTTTATTAGGTCGACTCGGAGGAGTCGACCTAAAAACAGGTACTTCAGTTCAAAAATTAAACAGATTCACAAACAGCTGTAAGATATATGCATGTTTTATGTGCATTGTGCATATGCTGGTCCCTGTCATAGGGCAAGCAGAACTAGTCTTGTGACAGATGATAGACTGAAAGTAGTTACAAAATCTGCTGATTTTAGTATGCATGAAATGAAAATAACACTGAGCATCTGCCGAGTGCAATTAGAATTAGGTCACTTCCTGTTTGAGTACATCAGACATTTCTTTAAAATTTAGCATCTGTAACAATATTAATATCATAAACGACCATGCCACCGTTAGTTAAAGCGGCACACATGTTTGTTCATTGTGAAAAACATGAGAAATACCACCGGCATGGGTAGGGCATTCAGTCGCGTCTGTCTGTTTGTCCATGCTCTAACAGGAAAACGGCTCAAGCTATCAACATCAAACTTGGTACACGTATACTCTATAGCAGTCGCTTGGCATGCATTGACCCATAGGTCAAAAGGTCAAAGGTCAATGTTACACGGTTACGAAAACCGTCACAGTTGTTAGTGACGCGTGCTGCAGCTGCTGCTATGCCATTGTCGGTGTGCGTCTGCATATCGATACAGCTGCCTATGTTTTCTAGTTGTACACTGTGTTGGTTGTGATTTGTCCATATCACCAACACCTGGACGCTTGTTGCAGTGATGGTTCCAAAGTGTCGTCATCGAGCCACCAAAAATTGCAGGCTTCATGGAGCAGCTCTTGCACTTAGCTTTCGTCACTGACAGCTTAATAAAAAGCTCCCATACATCTAATGTATTTGTGCATGACGACATCTTAAACTTAAGCTATGTGTACAATTCTATACTACAATGATACTGAGCATCAAGTCTGAATACAGTCTGTTCGTCGAATGCACGAATGACGGCAGGCATCAGTAAAGAACCTTTTTTATGTTGATGAGTGCAGCGACAGTTGGCACGTTGCATGCTGCTTACATGGGATAATGGTTTTAGTAAAGCTGCTGTATTCTCGTCCAACTCAGCTGTTTGATGTTGACTCATGCCTGGATGTGCAGACTAGAGTAGCAGCTTCGTGAAGCTCTGTCTACTGAGTAATCAGCAGTGCAATCAATGTAGCTGTGGCTAAGTAAAGATGAAATGATAGTACTGCAGACAGGCTGCGACCAGTGGTGGCGCTATGTGCCAGATCATATAACCTTGCTGTAAAGCTTACGCACTAGCTATCGCCCTGCCTGAATCAAGTTTCAAGTTGGTGAAATTTGAGTCAAGTTCTGAGTAGAAAAAAACGTTCGAATATTCGAACTTCGTTTAACATCCCAAATTGTTAGCTAATAAACTGTTTATCCAAACAATCTTTAATGTTGTTAATCAATGTATTCCATATTCCAGAATAATTATCACATCGCAACTAAAAATGATCAACTGATTCCTCCTCTGCTCCACAGTCACAAATCGGAGACACTGATGTACCACATCGATAACTGTCTTGTTGTAACATAGTGTCATGTAGTAACATTCTACAGTAGGAAATGCCTGCGTCTCTGCTGAATGGAAATAAGATTTTTGTTCCAACGGTAGGTATAAGCTCATGGGTATAACAGCCAGTAGATTCATTATCCCATAATTGTTGCCAAGATTTTAATGCAATATCTGCTGCCATGCTATATGCTTCTCTAACTGAAATGAATGATGTATCAAGAGTGTGTATGATTCCTTTAATCATCTTTGCAACAGTGTCTTTGGCTTTATGATCAGCAATGTTATTACATGACTTCCAGAATGACCTTTTATTTTAATACGTTTGACACAGACATTCATAGCATAAAGTAACTTCCTCAATTCAATCAGGGAAGTGAAACTATCTGGCCGAATTGTAGATGAGCATCCGTTAACAGAATCAATAGCCACATCATTGTCACAGAAAATGTAAACTGAATCATTATTTATAGCTGAAGGATTTGTATTGTAATAATCAACACATCTTTATACCAAGAATAATTCCTGCTACTTCAGTTTCGAAACTGCTGACTTTACGACCAACTGCACACGTGTCTATTTGAACCTCATCGTCTTCACACACTGGAAACAACACCGCTGAATTAAACAGGCGGGCAAAGAGGCCCCACGCCTGCTGTCGTATTTTTCGTCTACGTCTGTTATTCGGGAAAACGGCCGGATGCCGTTAATGAAGACAGAAAAATATAGGACATTCTTCGGGGACACTACTCTAACGCAGAAGGGAGACATTTACCCTCATCCTTTTGTCTGCTTTCGTTTTCAGATTCCATAGCAATAAAATAACTAGTAAACACTGTCGACTATACAACATTCATTTATCATCGCTCAACAGTTTGTTTGTTTACCATCAGAATATTTATCTTTGGCCACTTATAGTGATGGGCGGTAGTGACCTATATCGAAGTACTAAACCTTACGGTACTGGTATCGCCGAGGTCACTGATTCACGATATCAGCAAAACATAAGCCCTGCGGTATGAGATGCCGGACGGGCATGTACAAGATTAAACATGCACCAAAACCAAATTATTCCGCTATCCGTCTTGTTTTTAGTTCGAAATTTTAACTGCCGCTACGGTTCGAAGCCTCGAAGGAGCAATTAATATGCGTCATCACGCCAAATTTTGTAGTGATCACCCGATCCGTCGCTGAGATGTGGCGATTTATCTTTATTTTCAAAATGATGGTCATTTAGCCTTCATCATATTTGATTTGTCAGACGCTTGTGCTACGCGTGTTTGAATGCCGCATGGTGCCAAAATGTATGTGTCCGCACATCTGTGGTCCACCGCCGATAGTTATATATTCCAGGTATCACCGAAATCCGTCCATGGGTTTTTGGGACTACGTGGGTCTGAAAGCGGCGCAACAACTATTGCAGTTACGGAGCCTGCGAAGGGACGAGCAGAGAAAACAAGAAGTCATCAGGAGATGAGATAGCAAACGTCAACTTTTTACGACGATACTAAAAAAGAGAACCTACTTCGTTTAACCAATTAGACGATAGCTAGCCAAGTACTGCGCATTCAGTATTGAGTTTATGAATATGCTACAGTCCACCTTGCTGTTATAGAATATTAATGCCGTGGGAGTCGCGCGGTTCCTCTGCAGACGTTTACTAGCTAGTAGACAGTAATCGTAAATTGCCCATAGTTATGGCGTTGTCAACCGCTTTTAGGCAATGCGCCCCGGACACTACCAAATTCGGTAAAATAACGCAAAATAAGGGACATTTTGCGATTTTTGCCGTTTAATTTCATTCAAGGTCACCGATATTTGTACCAATCGAAAGCTTATATACGACTTCTTATCAAAACGATAGCTAGGCCAGTACTGCGCATTAAGTCTTAAATTTATCAATTTGCTAGGAATTTATACCATGGGCGTCGCGCGGTCTCTCTGCAGACGTTTACTACTAGACATAGTAATCGTAAATGGTCCATAGTTATGGCTCTGTCAACGACTT